>Ga0272448_1000695_pt1 | contig 49780 bp, 44 predicted proteins | sample YNPCB0191_FD_202220 | JGI IMG/M metagenome (GOLD analysis project Ga0272448, IMG submission 202220) | Hot spring sediment microbial communities from Yellowstone National Park, WY, United States - YNP-CB-019-1 | ecosystem: Environmental > Aquatic > Thermal springs > Hot (42-90C) > Sediment... | reverse complement strand
GGTATAATCCATCGCGACATCAAGCCTGGCAACATCATGATCACGAAGCGAGGCCAGGCCAAACTCTGCGACCTCGGCCTCGCGCGCATGGAGAACGTGGACGAATCCGAAATGTACGAGCCGGGCACCACACTCGGCTCTCGTCGCTACATGTCGCCCGAACAGGCGCAGGGCCTCGATAACGTTGACGCCAGGAGCGACATCTACTCGCTCGGCCTCACGCTCTTTGTCATGCTCACTGGCGTCCCCCCGTTCTCAGATGTACCCAAGGAGCGGGTCATGCTCGAGCACATCCGCGGCCTTCTCGAGTGGCCCTCCGACATCAACCCGAACATCTCGGAGAGCGTCTGCGAAATGATCTGGCGAATGACCGCCAAAGACCCGGACCGACGCCCCCAGTCGGCCAGGCAACTCGTGTACGAGTTGAGCCTTCTCGAGCGGGAACTCTCGGTGGACACGAACATCGGCATAGAGGACTTCGTCGAGACGCAGCCGCAGGAGCCTCCTCCGCCGGAGCCCTCGCAGCGCAAGGCTCCCGAGCCTGCTCGCTTCGAGGAGGAGGAGTCCGATACCGACGCCGTGCCGTGAGGAAAGGCCCTTGCGACCGAACGAGTCGGGTTCCCGGACCGGTCGGCCCCTGTGACGGCGTGGGCAGTGACGAAGGCGAAGCGCGGTGTGACCGGTGGGCGAGCAGGGGCGGCGGCGCGATTCCTTGAGTTGCAGGAAAAGCCGAAAGTCGTTAGGATTCTGCTTTCCGGTCGCATCGGGCCTGCGGCCGTGTTCGAGCGAGAGGTGCCGGAGTGCGATGAAGACGAGGAAGGCTTCGGATATCATGACGACTCCGGTCGTGACCACGCGGCCGGACGCGAAACTGACCGACGTGATAAAACTCCTCTTGCGCCATCATATCAGCGGCGTGCCCGTGGTTGACGAGTCCGGGAAGCTGGTGGGCGTGATCACCGAATACGATATCATGAACTTCGCCCAGAGCGGCGACGCGGCGACAACCACTGCTTCCGAGGCGATGACAAAGGAGGTGATCACGGTCAGGCCCGATACGTCGTGCGTGGAGATAATAGACCTCTTCGCCCAGAGGAGAATCCGACGGGTGCCGGTCGTCGAGAGGGGGCGCGTCGTCGGCATCGTCAGCCGCAGGGACCTTATGCGAGAGATGCTATTCTTGTACGAGCGCTACTGAGCGGCGCGTGCGCCCTGTCCGGCCCGTCGGGCGGACCCGCCGGGCGCAGCGACTTGAACCGAGGAGCGATTGATGAGCGTCAGGAAGTTGAGCGCGTCCGCGCTGAAGGATTGGGTGGCGGCGTTGGTCGCGAGGCAACCGGTGTACGCCCCGCAGGCGAAGCAAGACAGGTTCGACTATGACCTTCTGAAACGGGCAGAGGACCTGCGGCTCGATTACGACGTGACCATTCTCCCGCCAAAGAGATTTTTGCAGCCCCCGCGCGAGACGATACTCCAGTTTCGCAAGGGATCCTTCGAGCCGGTGGTCGAGGCCGAGCCATTCGTGCTCTTCGGCGTCCACCCGTACGATGTGGTCGCAATAGGGCAGATGGACCGTGTCTTTTCCAGCGACAATCCCGACGTCCACTACATGGCGCGACGGCAGAAGGCGACGATAGTCGCCAGCGACGTGCAGAGGCCTTCGCCAGATGTGTTCGCCGGATGCATGGGCACCGCGACCGTGAGCGAGGGCTTCGACGTGCTCCTGACCCTGGTCAACGACGATTACATAGTGGATGCGCGAACCGAGAAGGGCGAGGCGCTCCTGAAACTGGCGCGAGGTCTCCAGGAGGCCGACGCAGTGAGTCTCGGACGGCGCGAACAGATATGGAAAGACGCCACGCGCTTCCTCCGTCGTCATGACCTCAGGTGCAGGCCGCAGGAACTCCCGGACCTCCTCGACGGCGCATGGGAGCACCCGGTCTGGAAGAAGCGCGCCGAACGCTGCTATTCCTGCGGCTCCTGCGTCCTGGTGTGTCCGACGTGCTTCTGCTTCGACGTCCGCGACGAAGTTGAGTACGACCTGGAGAGCGGTCGGCGAGTGAGGGTATGGGACAGTTGCCAGTTGCCCGATTTCGCCGTCGTGGCGGGCAATCACAACTTCCGTAAGCAGCGTCATGAGCGTTATCGCCATCGTTACTACCGCAAGGCGAAGTACCTGTGGGACCGGTATCATTTCATCGCCTGCGTCGGCTGCGGGCGCTGCGCCTCCGCATGCACGACGAAGATCGCCAATCCGGTCGAGGTCTTCAACACCCTGCTGGAGGACAGGCCATGAGTTGCTGCGGCGCTTCGGGCCGCGACATCTATCTACCCGAACAGGCCACCATAGTACGGAACAGGCCTGTGACGGCCCTGGAGAACTTCATCGAAGTACGCTTCGATTCGGGCAGGGACCTCGGGCACATGCCCGGCCAGTTCGTCATGCTCTCGATTCCCGGCATCGGCGAGGCGCCGATATCTGTCTCCTCCTCACCCGACCGCAAAGGTTCGTTCGAGATGGTGGTCAGGAGGGTCGGTCGCCTCACCTCGGCGCTTCACCGTCTCCCTGAAGGGAGTCGCATCGGTGTTCGCGGCCCGTATGGCACGCACTTCCCCGTGGAGGACGGCATGAAGGGTCGTGACGTCCTCTTCATCACCGGCGGAATCGGCCTCGTGCCGGTGCGGTCGGCGATCCACTACGTTCTCAACCGCCGTCGCGAATATGGCCAGGTCACTATACTCTATGGTACCAAGAGCCCCGCCGAGAGGCTTTTCCTCGACGAACTCCGCGAGTGGTCGCAGCGCAAGGATATCACGTACATGGAGACGGTCGATCGCGGCGACGAGTCCTGGAAGGGCAACGTCGGAGTGATCACGACGCTGATGCCGAAGGTGTCCATTCGACCGGACCGCACCACGGTCATCGTCTGCGGGCCGCCGGTAATGTACAAGTTCGTCATCGTCAAACTCTACGAGATGAACGTGCCGCAGGAGAATATCTACGTCTCGCTCGAACGCCGAATGAAGTGCGGCGTGGGGAAGTGTGGCCACTGCCAGATCAACGGTCTGTACACGTGCCTGGACGGGCCGGTGTTCCGGTTCGCCGATGTCGCCGAGGTGCAGGAGGCAATCTGAATGGCTAAGCCGACCGTCGCGATCTTCGATTTCGCCTGCTGCGAGGGCTGCCAGTTGCAGATCGTGAACATGGAGGAGGAACTCCTCGACCTCCTCACCATCGTCCAGCCCGTCGAATGGCGCGAGGCTATGTCGGACCGCTCCGACGAATACGACATCGCGATCGTGGAGGGTTCGATAACGCGGTCCGAGGACGAGGACCGGCTCCGGAAGATACGCGAGCGCGCGAAGATACTCATCGCCATCGGTGCCTGCGCCACGACGGGCGGGGTCAACAAGCTGAAGAACAACTTCGACCTGGCCGACGTCAGGCGGTGCGTTTACGGCGACAAGGCAGGGTTGCCGCACCTGAGAACTGCGCCGACGAAGTCGGCGCCAGAAGTCGTCAAGGTTGATTACTGCGTCCACGGCTGCCCGATGAACGACCGGGAGTTCAGTTACGTCGTCCGTTGCCTCGCGATGGGCACCGAGCCGGTCGAAAAGAATTACCCGGTCTGCGTCGAGTGCAAGATGCGGGGCACTATCTGCCGTTACGAGTACAACGAGATATGCCTCGGTCCAATCACGCGGGGAGGCTGTAACGCCCCCTGTCCCGCCGGTGGCGGATTCTGCTACGGGTGCCGTGGCTACGTGCCGGAACCGAACGTCAATGCAGCCAAAGAGGTCATGGAACGCTACGGCAGAACGGTCGAGGAACTGAAGGGCCGGCTGCTTCTCTTCAACAGCACGCAGGAGCCGACGAATGTCTAAGACGCTTTCGGTGGACGTACACCATGTGACACGTGTCGAGGGACATGGCAACATCCGCGTGCGCGCGCGCGACGGGGTCGTGGAGCAGGTCCAGTGGCAGGTGCCCGAAGCGCCGCGCTTCTTCGAGGCCATGGTCCGGGGCCGCTCCTGGGAGGAGATCCAGATCGTCGCGTGCCGGATCTGCGGCATATGCTCCTTCGCCCACTCCCTCGCTTCGATAAAAGCGGTGGAGGCAGCCATGGGAGTGGAGGTGTCGGAACAGACCGACAAACTTCGCATCCTTGCCTATGGCGGCGAGCAACTCGAGAGTCACGTGCTCCACGTCGGCTATCTCGTCGCGCCGGACCTCCTCGGCGTCAAGTCCGTTGTTCCGCTCGCCTCCACGCATCCCGATGTCGTCAAGACGGTCATCCGGGCACATCGCCTGGGCAACGAATGGATGGAGATGCTCGGTGGTCGCAGGACCCATCCCGTCTCATTTCGGGTAGGCGGTTTCGGGAGGCTCCCATCTGAGGACGAACTGCGCTCCCTCCAGGATCGCCTCCGGAAGGCTGTGCCTGACCTCAAGAGGATCGCAGAGGTGCTGCTGTCGCTCGCCGACAGGATACCGGCCTTCGAGCGGGAGACGGAATATATCGCGCTGGTCCACCCGAAGGAGTACACGTTCTACCATGGTGAGATCGGCAGCACCGACATGGGTGGGGAACTCGTAGGAATCCAGGAGTTCGAGTCCGTCGTCAATGAATATGTCTCGCCGCAGTCAACCGCCAAGTGGACGAGATGGCATCGTGACTCCTACGCTGTCGGCGCCCTGGCTCGGTTCAAACTCAACGCCGCAAAACTCCGACCCCTCGCCGCTCAGACTGCCCGCATGTTCGGCCTCTCGCCCGATTGCACGAACCCGTACATGAACTCGATTGCACAGGTCGTGGAGGCTGTCGAGGTGGTCGAGGCGGGCATCGAGCAGATAGACGATCTCCTGACCCGCGGGATTCGCCCGGAGCGCCCAAGGGTCGTGCCGCGCGCCGGCACGGGTGTGGGTTGCGTCGAGGCCCCACGCGGAATACTTTTTCACAAGTACTCGTTCGACTCGAACGGCATCTGCACCGGTGCGAACATCTGCATTCCAACGAACCAGAATCACGCGAACATTCAGAAGGATTTCGAGGCGCTCGTGCCCAGGATCCTCGACCGAACCGAGGACGAGATCAGACTGATGCTGGAGATGCTCGTTCGCGCTTACGACCCGTGCATCTCCTGCTCCACGCACTTCCTCCGTGTGGAGTTCGTCTAGGTCCGCGTATCCGGGCGGCCATCTCTGGAGCGCCTCTCGCCACTGGGAGCCACGCTGATGGCAGAACCGCCCAGTTCCGACACTGTCCTCGTCGCCCTCGGCAATCCTCTCATGAAGGACGAGGGCGTCGCGATCCACGTACTCCGGAGGCTCCTGGAGCGCGGGGTGGGCGGAGTACAGACGGTGGACGCCGGCACCTCGGGGCTTTCCGTCCTTCATGCGATAGCCCATCGGGGGAGGGCTATCATAGTTGACTGCGCCATTATGGGGTGCGCGCCAGGTGATATCCGCCGCTTCGCGCCCTCGGAAGTGCGCTCGACGCAACCTGTCCCCCGCCTTTCGACCCACGAGGGCGACCTCATCCAGATCGTCCGTCTGGCCAGCGAGATTGGAGAGGCGCCCCGGGATATTGTAATATACGGGATAGAGCCCGCCGATATCTCGCCGGGAACCGAACTGAGCCCGGCGCTTGAAGCACGGTTGGCCGACTACTGCGAGATCATCGCGCGGGACATATGGGGCTGCCGGGAGGCGAATCCCGGGCACCGGGCCTCTGACTGAGCGGTGGTCCACCGGCAGCCTCGTGCAGAACGGCTGCGCGCCCATGCACGAACTGGCGGTCTGCCAGGAACTTGTCGCGGCGATCCTCTCGGAGATGCGGAGGCCGGACTTCGCTGGGGCGCATCTCCGCAGCGTTCGCGTCCGCGTCGGCGTGCTACGCCAGATCGAGCATGAGTCCCTGCGCTTCGCGTACGAGGTGCTCACGCAGGACACGCCCGCCGCCGGTTCCGCCCTGGAGATAGTGACCGCGCCCGTTTCGGTCCGCTGCCGCGTGTGCGGCTGGTCCGGAGAAATTCACGACAGGATTTTCGCATGCCCTGCCTGCGGCGCCGGTGACGTGGAAGTGACCGGCGGAGGAGAGGTGATCCTCGAAAGTCTGGAGTTGGAATGCAATGGGCCGGACGACCATTAACGTGTATCGCAACCTGATGGGCTCGAACGAGAAATGGGCGGAACGCGTCCGGCGTCTCCTCGGAGACAACGGCCTCGTCATGATCAACATGATCGGATCGCCAGGTTCCGGAAAGACCACCCTCCTGGAGGCGTCTGTCAATGCCCTCCGCGAGCGAGTCGCCTTCGCCGTACTCGAGGGCGATGTCGCCACGCTCAACGATGCCGAGCGACTCCATCGCCTCGGGGTTCGCGTCAGCCAGCTCCTCACCGATGGCGGTTGCCACTTACAGGCGCGGATGGTTTATCGGGCCCTGGAGGACCTTCCGCTCGAACATCTCGACCTTGTCATCGTGGAGAACGTCGGCAACCTCGTCTGTCCGGCTCAGTTCGACATCGGCGAGACGGCCAAGGTCGCGGTCCTCAGCGTCACCGAGGGAGAGGACAAGCCGGCGAAATACCCCATGCTCTTCCGGGAGGCGCGTGTGGTCGCCCTGACGAAGTGCGATCTCGTTCCCCACCTGCCGTTCCGGATGGATGTGTGCCTGGAGCAGATCAGGCGCATCAACGCCTCGCTCCCCGTCCTCCAGGTATCTGCTCTCACCGGCGACGGCGTCGGCGCATGGATCGGCTGGCTGGCAGGTCTCGTCGCCGAGGCGGGAAAGTCGCCCCCGCAGCCCGCCTGTGGCTGATCGCTGCCTCAGGAGCATAGGTTTGAGGAAGCGCATCGAGATCGAGATAGACGGCCGTGTCCAGGGCGTAGGCTTCCGGCCGACGGTCTATCGGTACGCGCGCGAGTGCAAACTGGGCGGCCGCGTGCGCAATTCGTCGCGCGGGGTGACGATAGAGGTCGAAGGCGACGACGCTTCCATAATTCGATTTCTAGACCGGCTCCGTAACGATCCGCCGCGTCAGGCACGGCTCGACACGATCCGCATGCGCGAACTCTCGCCCGCTGGTTTGACGGACTTCCAGATAGTTCCGAGCGACGTGGCCGGGGAAGTGAACGCCACGATACCTCCTGACCTCGCCACGTGCGACGAGTGCGTGGCCGAACTCTTCGACCCCCGCGACAGGCGGTTCGGCTACCCCTTCATCAACTGCACGAACTGCGGCCCCCGCTTCACGATAATCGCGGGTCTCCCGTACGACCGAGAGCGCACGACGATGGCCGGTTTCCGTCTTTGCCCCGAGTGCCGCCGCGAGTATACAGACCCGGGTGACCGCCGCTTCGATGCGCAGCCGAACGCATGTCCGGCGTGCGGCCCGCGCGTTCGCTTGGTGGATGCACAGGGCCAGCAGGTGTCCGGCGATCCGATCTGCTCGACCGCACGCCTTTTGCGCGATGGGGCAATTGTTGCGGTCAAGGGTCTCGGCGGGTTCCATCTGGCGTGCCTGGCCACGGACGACGCGGTGGTGGCGCGTCTCCGCGCGAGGAAGGGGCGCCCGGCGAAGGCCCTCGCCGTGATGTTTGCATCTCTCGACGAGATACGCCGCCACTGCGTGGTCACCGATGAGGAGGCCGCCGAATTGATGTCGCCCGCGCGGCCTATCGTTGTGCTCGAGCGCCGGCCCGACTCCTCCCTCTCCCGCCTCATCTCACCCGATACCGGGGACGTCGGAGCGTTCCTGCCCTACACGCCGCTGCATCACCTTCTCCTCCGACAAGTGAGCCCGCTGGTCATGACCAGCGGCAACCGCTCGGAGGAGCCGATAGCCATCGAATTCGCACAGTTGCGCGGCATTCTCGGATCCATTGCCGATTTCGCGCTCGACCACGACCGGCCCATCCTCAGGCGATGCGATGACTCGGTCCTGCGAGTTACCGGGGGGACCAGGCTGTTCTACCGGCGCTCGCGCGGGTTCGTTCCCAACCCCGTACTCATGCCCGTCTCCGGGCCGGTTGTCTTGGCTTGTGGGGCGGACCTGAAAAACACCTTTTGCGTCACGCGTGAGAACCGCGCGTTCCTCTCACAGCACGTGGGCGACCTCTCCGAACTCTCCGCGCACCGCTTTTATGCCGAGGCGATAGATGACTGGCTCCGCACGTTCAGCGGTCGGCCCGAGATCGTCGCACATGACCTGCATCCGGATTACCTCTCCAGCAGGTTTGCGGAGACGATGCGGGACGTCCTGCGAGTCGCTGTCCAACACCACCACGCACACGCTGCGGCGTGCATGGCCGAGCACGGCCTGGAAGAGACGGTGATAGGGGTCATTTTCGACGGTACCGGCTATGGGCCAGATGGAACTGTGTGGGGCGGCGAGTTTCTCGCGTGCGACCTCCGTTCGTACCGTCGGGCAGCGCACATCAAGGTGTGTCCGATGCCCGGCGGCGAGGAGGCGATACTCCATCCGGAGCGGATGGCCCTTGCATATCTCGTGCAGGAGTGCGAGGGCGCGATGGATCGCCTTCCGGAACTCATTGCGAAGGACGAGCGCGCCCTGATATTGCGGATGCTGGAGCGCCGGTTCAGATGCCCCCTGACCTCCAGCGCCGGGCGGCTCTTCGATGCCGTGGCAGCGATCGTCGGGATTCGAGGAAGGATATCGTACGAGGGGCAGGCGGCGATCCGGTTGCAGTCGCTGGCGCGCCCCTGTGCCGGGACTTACGATTTCGAAATTCAGGAAGACTCGGACCCGATGGTGCTTGATTTTGGTGAGATGATCCGCGCGATCGCGAAGGACGTCGAGTCGGGCACCGATGCTGGCGAGATATCCTGGAGATTCCATCGGACCCTCGCCATCGCTGTGAGCGAGGTGTGCGAGCGTATACGCCGACGATACGCGATTTGCAATGTCGTGCTATCCGGAGGGGTGTTCCAGAATCACCTCCTCCTGCGATTCGTCAAGGATTGTTTGCGTCAAAGTGGGTTCGGGGTGTACGCTCATGCGGAAGTTCCGCCGAATGACGGAGGAATAGCCCTGGGACAGGCCGCCGTGGCGCTCGCGAATCACGGTGGGTCGGTGGCGCCGTCCGGAGGAGAACAATGTGCCTAGCCGTGCCAGCGAAGATCGTCGAACTCCAGGGCACTGACGCGGTAGTGGAGATAGAGGGCGTCAGGCGGAAAGCGAACGTCTTTTTCATCGAGGAGCCGAAGGTCGGCGACTATGTCGTCCTTCATGCTGGCTTCGCCATCCGGAAATGGACGGAGGATGACGTCGCCGAATACCGTCGCATCGTCTCGGCTATGCTCGATGCGGCGGAAGGCCGCAGGAGCGGGGGCGCCCCATGGATTTCCGAAGGAGCATAGGAGAGATTCGCCGGCTCTCCGATCGCCTTGGCAGGCCCGTCACACTGATGGAGGTGTGCGGCACGCACACGATGGCGGCGTTCCGCACCGGTCTGCGGTCGCTCCTGCCGCAGAACGTGAGGCTCTTGTCTGGGCCGGGGTGCCCGGTGTGCGTGACGACGGACGACTACCTTGACAGGGCCATTGCCATAGCGGGCCGGGCAGGAGTCACGGTTGCCACGTTCGGCGACATGCTGCGCGTGCCGGGTACCGTTTCCTCCCTGGAGAAGGCACGTGCTGCTGGTGCGGACGTCCGCGTGGTCTACTCGCCGCTCGACGCGCTGGCCGAGGCGCGGCGCTCGCCCGATCGCGAACTCGTGTTTCTCGGCATCGGTTTCGAAACTACCGCGCCGGCCGTGGCTTGGACCCTTCGTCAGGCAGCCGAGGAGGGGTTGCAGAATTACTCGGTCCTTTGTGGCCACAAGACCATGCCCCGCGCCATGGCCGCACTCCTTGCCGGTGGCGAGGTGCATATAGACGGGTTCGTTTGCCCCGGCCATGTGAGCGCCATCATCGGCGCCGCGGCGTACGACTTCATCAGTCGCGACTTTGGCGTGCCGTGCGTTGTCGCTGGGTTCGAGGCCGCGGACATCGCGGCAGCGATCGAAATGCTCTTGCGGCAACTCGTGGAAGGACGGGCGGAGGTCGAGATAGAGTACTCTCGTTGTGTTGGCCGCGAGGGGAACGAGAGGGCACTTGCTGCGATGGCTGAGGTGTTCGAGGAGTGCGACGCGGAGTGGCGTGGGCTCGGGACGGTGCCGTCGAGCGGTCTCCGGATCAAGATGGAGTACCGCGCTCATGACGCGGCGCACCGGTACGAGGGCCTGACGCTCCCTCCGTCGCAGAAGGCATCGGGCTGTCGCTGTGGCGACGTACTCCGCGGCGCGATAACGCCCCTTGAATGCCCGCTGTTCGGTGTGCGCTGCACACCTGCCACCCCCGTCGGGGCGTGCATGGTCTCGCAGGAGGGCGCGTGTGCCGCGTTCCACCGTTTTGGCTCGCGCGCACGTGAGAAGTCGTCCCGGAGAGAGGCAGATGCTTCGATACAAACTCTTTAGATGGTTCGCGGCGCTGGTCCTCCTGATGGGAGTCCTCAGCGGCTACCTCGGCATCGCCATGATCGGTCACCGGGTGGTGCGCGAGGCACAGACGCGCGTCAGGCTCGACCTCAGCAGCGCATGGGACGTCTACCGGAGCCATCTCCGCGAAATAGAGACGATCCTCAAACTCACCGCAGCGCGGAACGTGGTCACCGACTTCTGCGAGCACCAGCGATGGAGCGACCCACAGTCAGCAGAGGAGATGCGGGGCACCTTGAGGAGGACGTGCCTCGACTTCGGCCTCGACTTCATGGCCATCGTCTCGCCCGAGGGCAAAGTGGTGCTCCGTCCAATCCCGCCGTTCAGCATAGGCGACTATCGCCTCGGTGACCCGCTCGTCGCGGAGGCGCTGGCCGGCAGGGCGGCCTCCGGTGCGCAGATACTGGCGTCCGAGGAACTCAGGCGTGAGGGAGATGGACTGGCGGAGCGTGCGTTTTTCGTGCTCCAGCCCACTGAGCGGGCGCGTCCGACCCCGCGCACCAGCGAGGACCGCGGCATGGTCATGATGGCCGCCGTGCCCGTCGAGAGGAACGGTCGAGTCATCGGCGTCATCTACGCGGGCATCCTACTCAACCGCAATCATGCCTTCGTGGATCGCGTCCACGACGTGGTTTACGGTCAGGAAACTTACGAGGGCGAGTCGGTGGGCACGGTCACCGTCTTTCTGGGCGATACCAGGATCGCGACCACTGTGCGGCTCCCGAACGGGAACCGCGCATACGGCACGCGCGTGTCCAAGGAGGTGGCGGAGTGTGTGCTCGACAACGGGCGAAGTTGGGGGGACAGGGCATTCGTGGTCAAGGACTGGTACCTGACGGCCTATGACCCGATTCGCGACCCACGGGGCGAGGTGATCGGCATGCTGTACGTCGGCATCCGCGAGAGGCCTTTCCGCGAGATGGCGCGCAGCATGATCGTGAGATATTCCATACTCGCGGTGGTCGCGCTCATAATCGCGCTCGCGATTGCCTTCTTCGTGGCTGGTCGGGTCGCTCGGCCTCTTCATCGCCTTGCCGAGGCGGCGAGGCGTGTGCAGCACGGCGAGGGATTCGAGCCCGTGCCACCCGACAACTCGTGCGCGGAAACGACGAGCCTCATCGTATCCTTCAACGAAATGGCTGCTGCGCTCACTGACCGGGAAAAGCGCCTGCGCGAGACGACCGACCGCCTGCGCGCGGCAAACGAATCGCTCACCTCCCTCAACCGCGCCTACATGGAGACCGTAGAGTTCGTGTCGCACGAACTGAAGAGCCCCGTCGCCGCTATTCTCAACTACACCTATCTACTCCGCCGCGGCCTCCTGGGTGCAGTATCGGAGAAGCAGGCTGAAGCGCTCGGACACGTCGAGGCCTCTGCGAAGCGCCTCACGGAGATGATCCGACACTACCTGAACCTGGCCCGCATAGAGAACCAGGAACTCGTGCCGATACCCACACGAGTCGTGCTCAGGGACGAGATAATCGTGCCTGCCGTCGAGGCCATGGAGGCCGACATCGCGGCCGCCGGAGTCCACGTGGAAAACCTTGTGCCCGGGAATATATGCCTGCGTTGCGATGTCAACATGGTGCGCGAGGTGTTCGACAACCTCCTGAGCAATGCCGTCAAATACAGTCGCAGGGGTGGGCGCATACGCGTCGAGTCACGGCCCGTCGGGAAGATGGCCGAATGCGTTGTCTGGAACGAGGGACCGGGTATCCCGCCCGAGAAGATGGACAAACTCTTCCAGAAATTTGTCCGCCTCGATGACCAGCCCGAGAAGAGGAGCCGTGGCACCGGCCTCGGACTCTTCATCAGCAAGAAGATCGTCGAGGCCCATGGTGGCGAGATGAGCGCGGAATCGAGACCCGGCGAGTGGGCCGCGTTCCGGTTCACGTTGCCCCTCGATAGCGGCGCCGCTCCGTCAGCCGAGGGGGCGAGATGACTGGAGGCAGACATGGGCGGCAAGGCGAAAGTACTCATAGTTGACGATGATCCCGACTTCGTCGGTTCGACCGCCGCGCTGCTGGAGGCTGTGGGCTACGAGGTCATCTCTGCCCCGGATGGTGCCAGCGGCTTGGCACTCGCGAAACGCGAGCGGCCTGACCTCATGGTCCTCGACGTGATGATGGCCACGCAAACGGAGGGTTTCGAGATAGCGCGCAAGGTGCCTGAATCGCCGGAACTGCGAGGTATGCCCGTATTGCTGGTCACCGGCATCCGGAAGGCCTTGCACCTCGGTTTCGGCTTCTCGCCTGACGAGACATGGCTGCCCGTGGAGAGGGTGATGGAGAAGCCGATCGACCCCGCGCGCTTCCTCTCCACGGTCGAAGACCTGCTGAAGAGAAAGGGGGCGGGCGGAAGTGCGTGACGAGGTAGTCCTCCTCGCGCATGGTGGTGGCGGCCTCATGACGAGGCGCCTTCTGTCGGAAGTCGTGTTGCCGCTCCTCCGAAATCCCATCCTCGATCGTCTGGACGATGCCGCCTGTGTCGCGCTCGACAGTCGCGATGTCGCGATAACCACCGATTCCTACGTGGTCAATCCCATTTTCTTCCCGGGCGGGGACATAGGCAAACTTGCCGCGTGTGGCACCATCAACGATCTCGCGATGCAGGCCGCGGAACCCTGGTTTCTCAGCCTTGGACTCATCCTGGAGGAAGGTCTTCCTGTCTCTGACCTCCGTCGAGTCATCCGGTCGCTCGCCGAGGTCGTCAATCCCCTCGGAGTCCGCGTGGTCACCGGCGATACGAAGGTCGTGGAGCGCGGCAAAAGGAGCGGCCTCTACATCAACACCACAGGGGTCGGGATGAGGCGCCAGGGGATGGACGCGCACGTTTCGCGGGCGCGGCCGGGAGACGCGGTGCTAGTGACGGGCTCCCTGGGCGAGCATGGCATAGCGGTGATGGCATGCAGGGAAGGCCTCAGGTTCGACTCGCCCGTGGAAAGCGACGTGGCACCTCTCTGGGGCCTCGTGAGCGCGCTGCTGGACGCGGTGGGAGACGTTCGATGCCTGCGAGATCCGACTCGTGGTGGACTGGCGGGAGCGCTCTGCGACATTGCCGAGGCATCGGGGACGTGCATACGTATCCGCGAGACGGCGCTGCCCATCAGGCCGGCGGTGCGCGGCGCCTGCGACATGCTGGGTCTGGATCCGCTCAACGTCGCATGCGAGGGGCGCGCGGTCGTGGTCTGTCCCATGGCCTCCGCCGACCGCGCCCTGTCAGCCCTCCGTTCTCATCCCCTCGGCGCTGGTGCGGCCCTCATCGGCGAGGTGGTCGCCGAGCCTGCCGGGATGGTCGTCCTCGATACTGCTATAGGTGGCGAGCGCATCGTCACGCTACCCGCTGGAGAGGAGTTGCCACGGATCTGCTGAAGCCGCGTGAAAATCGCGCTGGATGACGTGGCAACCGCCCCCTTCGACGGCCAGCGAGGCTGCGTAGCCCTCGCCGATGTCGAGGTCGGTCAGGCTCCAGTCGCCGCCCCTCCAGTCCCCGGGAATCGGACGGATAACCCGTGCCCTGCCTCGCTCCAGCGAGACCGCGAACCGGTCGAGTGGAACCGACAATCCCGCGCCGACCGCCTTGAGATACGCCTCCTTTCGCGTCCAGCACCGGAAAAAAGCGTGCAGTCTTTCCTCCGGGGGCGTGGCCTCCAGGGCCTCGCGCTCTTCCGCCGCGAAGAAGCGACGGGCCAGCGACGCATGAGAAATGTTGTTCCTCACGCACTCGATGTCAACCCCGACCTCTCGTCCCCTCGTCACCGCTACAAGCGCCATTTCGCCGCTGTGAGAAAGGTTGAAGCGTATATCGGCGATGCGCTCATCGTGCCGGATAAGGCGGGGCTTTCCGTTGCCGCCGGTGGCGAACGCGAGCGAGTCGGGCGGAACGCCGATGCAGCCGCTCAGGATCATGCGAAGGGCGCTCCTCGCCGAGACGAAGCGCCTGCGGTCCTCGGAAAAGCAGAACCTGCTGCTCCTCTTGATTTCCTCCACCGACAGGATCCTCTCGAGGAGTGGGAGGCAGGAAGAGGGAAGCGACAGCGTCACCCGCCAGATGCTGACCTCATCCGGGGCCGGCATCGAACGACCGATCCTGCCCGACGGCGATCCCGACGCGTTTTCCTTGGGCCTGGCTTGCAACTCGGCGCCTCCGGACTCGTGCGGGCGAGGACTGTTCCCTGGGGCGGACGGATTATAGGGCAGCCGGGCGTTTCCTCGCAACGCGCAGTTCGTCAGCCAGAGTTGCGATCCGCTTCTGAGGATCATGCGCGATTTTCGCGAGGCGTTGATTTTGCCCCGCTGGCCGCGTAGAATCGTGCGGCGTTCACGGGTTCCTCGAGTGGCAGGACGAGTGGGGAGGTATGTCGCGCGTTGAAACTCGTGATCCAGATTCCCTGCTACAATGAGGCCAAGACGCTTCCGGCGGTTCTCTCCGCGCTGCCTCGAAAGATCGAGGGTGTGGACGAGATCGAGACGCTGGTCATTGACGACGGGAGCACCGACGCGACGGAAAAGGTGGCCCGAGAGTGCGGCGTGAACCACGTTCTCACTTTACGGTCGAATCGCGGGCTGGCTGTTGCGTGGGCGGAAGGCGTGGAGGCGGCCCTGCAATCTGGCGCCGACATCATAGTCAACACCGATGGCGACAATCAGTACTCGGGTGCGGATGTCGAAAGACTTGTCAGACCGATCCTCGAAGGCCGGGCGGAATTTGTCATCGGCTGCCGTCCCATAGACGACGTTCCGCACTTTTCCTGGTTCAGGAAGCGGCTTCAGCGGTTCGGCTCGTGGGTGGTGAGCAGGTTCGCAGGGGTTCGTGTGGAAGATGCTGCCAGCGGCTTCCGCGCGTACAGCCGCGACGCGGCGATGATGCTCAACGTCATATCCCGTTACAGCCATTGCATGGAGACGCTCATCCGCGCTGCACGGAAGGGTATACGCATCACGAGCGTGCCGGTGCATGTGAACGCGAAGACGAGGGAGTCGAGGCTGATGCGAAGTCTGCCGCATTACCTGTACCGACAGGCAGTGGATATCTTCCGGGTCTTCACGATGGTCGCGCCCTTGAAGGTCTTCGCTGTGGCATCGCTGCTGCTGTTCCTCCCGGGACTTGCAGGATGCATACGCTACCTCTACTTCTTCTTCAATCATCGTGGTGCAGGGCATGTGCAGTCGCTTCTGCTATCCGTCATGCTCATCATCCTCGCCTTTCTCGTTGGCCTGGTGGGGCTGGCGGCAGACATGATATCGGCGAATCATCGCCTTCTCGAAGACGTCCTGTATCGCTTGAAGCGGCAGGAGATTTCACTGAACGGCAGAGAAGAGAAGGGATCTTGCGATGGGTGAGAGCGCCAGTGGCGACTTGTCAGGGCGACTCTTCACCGGCGGTTCAGGCGCGCAGTGAACATACTTCTGGTCTGTCACGAGTTCCCGCCGGTCGGCGGTGGAGGCGGCAGAGCGGTGATGGCGCTTGCCCGCGCCCTGGCCGACAGGCACACGGTTGACTGCATCACGGAGAGCGCGGTGGGCCTCCCACCCCGGGAGCGCCTGGGTGCTCTTCAGGTACATCGCGTGTTTTCCTTCTGGCGCGACGACCTCGACGTGCCGCCGTTTCGGTCGCACGCCGTGTATCCAGTTTCGGGGCTCGCCTGCGGTTTGCGTCTCATTCGGCGGACGCGCTACGACCTGGTGAACAGCCACTTCGCCGTCCCATCGGGATTGCTCGGCGCGGTCCTGGCGCGGTTCGCGCGCGTCCCGCACGTTGTATCGGTTCATGGTGCAGACATTTACGAGCCGTGCCGTCGAATATCTCCGCACCGGTTTCGTGCGCTGGGAGCGGTGGTGCGGTGTGTTCTTCACGATGCCGCAGCGATTGTCGCTCAGTCGCGAGACACCGCCTTCAGGGTCTGTCGTCATTACGGTGCGTCGCTGGAGGCCAGGGTGCGTGTGATACCGCTTGCGTTCGATGCCGATGAGGTATTGCGTCTTGCCAAACTCGACTCGCGGGAGGACGTGCGCCCACCCGGGAGTGATGGGCGACAGATCGCGGCCGTGGGGCGCCTCGTCGAGCGGAAGGCCTTCGATCGGCTGATCCTCTCGATGAGGCATCTGCCTGATTCCGTGAGACTGGTGATTATCGGGTCGGGTCCATTGCGTGCGATGCTGGAGGGAATCATACGTCGCGAGGGCCTCGAGGGGCGCGTTTCGCTTCCGGGACACGTAGATGATTCGGCCAAGTACCGTTACTTGCGGGGGTCCGACGTTTACGTGCTCTCCTCTCACCATGAAGGCTTCGGGGTTGTTATACAGGAGGCGATGGCCGTGGGACTTCCGATCGTCGCTCACGCCCGCGGCGGTCAGACGGACCTTATCGAGGATGGGGTGAACGGCATCCTCACGCCCGACAACGAGCCGGAGACGCTTGCCGCAGCGATACGAAGGCTTCTTGAAGACGACGGGCTGCGCCAGCGCATGGGACAGCGAAACTTGGAGAAGATACGTCGCTATTCGCCTGCGAAGATCGCTGGCGAATACCTCGCGCTCTTCCAGCAGGTGGTCCGGAGGGCATGTCCGTGAGGGGCGATGCTCCGCTGAAACCGGCCACACCTCACATGGCCGCCGCGGAAGCGGATCAGGAGCGGAGGCGGTGGTTTCTCTACCTCCTCGCGATGCTCGTGGTCCTGTACGCGTTGCTCCAGAACGGGCGCTGGACGCCGGGCAACGACTCCGAGTTCTACCTCGTGACCGCTCGGAATCTCCTCGCGGGGCGTGGGTACGTGTTCAACGGCGCACCATTTGGACACTATCCGCCTGGCTGGCCGTTGTTCCTTGCCGGTCTGATGCTCGTCAGCCGCAGTTTCTGGTTCCTGAACGGGGTGGCTGCGGCTCTCCTCGTCGGTGCGGCACTCCTGTACTATTTCGTGATGCTGCGCTTCGCCTCGCCCCGGCGTGCGTTCGCATGCGTGGCGCTTTCGGCCACGCTCTGGTTCTGGTTCAGATACAGTTACACGCTTTACAGCGAGAGCCTGTTCACGTTCCTTCTGGTCGCTGCGCTGCTCGTGGCGCTCCAGATACGGGAGGGAGCGAGACTTGCATGGCGCATCCCGGCGCTCCTTCTACTGTGTGCGATGATGGCGCTGACGCGCTGGGTAGGGGTCATTGCATGCGGCGCAGTCGGATTGACGGTTGTCTCGGGCTCGCTTCGGCCGCGTTGGAACGCCCGGTGGCTGGCCTGTGCGGCGACGGCGATGGTCGGGGTCGCGGTGTTTGTGACGACTTATTTCTGGACCCAGCGCAGGGGCTCGGGAGGTGGTGCTTCGCAAGGCGAGGTCGTGTGGCTCGAAGTTGACGGCACCGGCTATGGGGCGAAGAGCCCGTCACCGACCGACCCACGGGTGGTGCTGAGACGCAAGGTCCTGCGTCTGCGCTCGGTGCCTCTGGTTCGAGAGATCGGACCGGGAGGCTACGGGGCAAAGGTGGTTTTTGGCGGGATATGGCTGAGTCAGATGCTCTGGCCGGTGGCGCTTGTCGGTGCGAAGAGCACCATCGTTCTTCACGCCTTCAACCTCGTCGGATGGTGTTTGTGGATTCCGTGGATTCTTCATGCAGCGGGACGCACAAAGAGACGGGACTGGATGTGGTGCGGTATCGCTGTCTACGTGATATTCTTCGTTGCGACCCGGTCTGCCAAGGGCCGATACATTGCGCCGTTCGCGCCACTCTTGATACTGGGCATATTGGCTGGCAGTGAGGAGTTTTCCGGGTGGCTCGCGAGCCACTCGCTCGTGCGCCTGACGGGTGCCGTGAAGTGGTTCGAGCGGGCTTTCCTCATTGCGCTAGTTGTGAGCAACGGCATTGTATTTGCTATCGCTGCGTGGGTTCAGCGCTCGGCGAACTATTACGGGAGGTTCCGGGCGGGACAGTTCGATGAACTCGTTCGCGCGGCCTTCGTCATCTCGCGCGAAGGGCCGCCCGATGGCAAGGTCGTCGTTGATCTTCGCAGAAACGAACTGAGCGGCGAGACTCCCAGTCGCCAGGGCCTCAGTGCCATGGTGCTGCTGACAGACCGACCGGTGATCTCGATGGTCTCGGACGGAGGCAAGGAATGGGTGCCGTCGAGCCAGTTCCTGCGGTGGGCAGAGGGGAGAGGCGTCCGCTATTTTCTGTATCGCCCGCCGACGTCTCCCTGGAGGCTGTGGCATTTCCGCGTTCCCTGGCTCCAGAGGGCGTTGACCGGCAAGAAGGACATACCGGTCAACCCGAGTTGGGTTCTCTATCGTATCGAGGGGGACAACGTAGAACGAGTAACATTGCCGCCGGTGCGGGATTGGCCGCTGGAAGTGCCGCCGGTCGGCGGTGCTATCGCAACTGTGAGCACAGTCGTTCCGGACGGCGCCAGCCAGGATTAGTTCTCGGAATTGCGAAAGGGAAGGAGCCGTGACCGCGAACCGTGTGATCGTGATAGGTGTCGATGCCGCCACGCTGCGCATAGTGCGCCCGATGGCTGAGGCGGGGATGCTGCCGACGATGCGGCGGTTCCTGGAACGGGGTGCGTTTGGAGTCCTTCAGAGCACGCTACCTGCGGTGTCGCCGGCGGCATGGAGCACATTCGCGACCGGCACGAATCCGGGCAAGCACGGGCTGTTGACGTTCGCGCAGATGTACGCCGATGGATACGACGCTCGTTTCACGAACGCCACGCATCGCAGGGGTGTGACGTTCTGGGAGGTGGCGGGCGAGCACGGTGTCAGGGGGGGCATCATCAACATCCCCTGCACCTTCCCGCCCAGGCCGTTCAACGGGTTCATGATAACGTGCATGCTTTCGCCGGGCGTGAACCCGCGAATGGCGAGCCCGCCGGAGGTATTCGATGACCTTATCGCGGCGAGCCCGGACTATCAGGTGGACGTCAACATAGCCGACCGTTTGCGACCGGGTGCGCGTGCCATCTTCATGGAACGTGCTCTTGCTAATGTCGAGGGGCGCCGTCGGGCTGCGCTCGGCCTTTACCGCAAGCACCGCCCGCAACTCTTCTGCGTCGCGTTCACTGCCACCGACCGCGTATCACATTACTTCCTGCCCGACGACGGTGCGCCTCACGATGCACCGGAGATCCGCGAGATATATTCGCGGACTGACGCCGCGATCGGGGAGATACTGCACGAGGTCGGGGATGAGGCCGACGTCATACTAATCTCCGATCACGGTGCGATGCCGATACGGGCGTGCCTCAGCATGAGACGCGTCCTCGCTCGCGCCAATCTCCTTGTCGAACACCGCCCCAGCGGCCTCCGTCGCGCGCTCCAGCGCGGGCTGCTCCGGTTCGCGCGGACTGTTCCCAAGACGCTCCAGCAACGGATCATAAATCGCTTTCGAGGCGCATCGCGGTGGGCGGTGAGCCGGATAACCTCCGGTGGCATAGACTTCTCTCGCACTCGGGCATATCCCGCGGAGGCGCTCGAGGGGGTCTTTATCAACCTCCGCGGACGGCAGCCCCAGGGGATGGTCGAGCCGGGAGCGGAATACGAGCGCCTTCGCGACGAGGTCATCGCGATATTCCGGGAACTCAAGGACCCACAGACATGCCGGCCGGTCTTCAAGGGGGTCTTCAGGCGCGAGGAGGTCTGGTCGGGTCCGTGCCTCCACCTGCTTCCCGATGTGGTGATGGAGCAGGCCGACTGGTGCTACGACACAAAGCCCACATCCAGCGTCTTGTGTACCGATGTCTTTTCCCCACGGCAGGGAGAAGGGGAACAAGGCCTTTACGATACCGGACGCCACAGCCGCGATGGCCTCGTCATGGCTCTCGGCCCACACATACGGCCCGGCGAGGTCCGTGGAGCGGAAATCGCTGACGTGCCGGCGACCGTCCTCGCGCTCCTGGGATGTCCCATACCGGAGGATTTCGACGGCCGCGTGCTGACCGAGATGTTGACACCCGACGTGACGGCTGTGGGTGGCGCGCGGACCGCTGAGGCCGCGCAGGAGAGACGTGATTTTACGCCCGAGGAACAGGAGATACTGGAGAAGCGGCTTCGCGGCCTGGGCTACCTGTGAGCCGACGATGCCCCCTACGCCCATGGGTTCGAAAAGACGCGGCGTCATGGTGATCGGCCTCGACGCGGCCACGCTGGATCTGGTGAGGCCGTGGGTGGAGGCAGGATATCTGCCGAACATGGCGAGGTTCATCAGGGACGGGGGGCACGGCCCGCTTCGTTCCACGTTGCCCGCCAAGTCACCCGCCGCCTGGCGCACGTTCGCGACCGGAACGAATCCCGGTCGCCATGGCATCCTCGATTTTCTCCAGATGCGCCCCGACAGTTATCGAGTCATCCTGGGGAGCGACCTGCCGAGACCCGGTGCGAACTTCTGGGAGGTCGCCGGCGAGCAGGGGGTGACTGGCGGAGTGATGAATGTGCCTTACACCTATCCGCCAAGGCCGTTCGCCGGCTTCATAGTTTCTGGTCTCCTCACCCCGCGTCTGGGTCCGGGCATGGCAGCGCCGCCCGAGATATTCGACGAAATGATTCAGGCCAGCCCACACTATGCGATAGACGTGGACGTCGTAAAACTCGGGGGCCGTGGGGCACGGCGTCATTTCTTCGAGCGAGCCATGGCCGCGGCGGATGCGCGGCTTCAGGCTGCCCTTGGCCTCTACCGCCGACACCGCCCGCCGCTTTTTGTCGTCGTTTTCACCGAGGCCGACCGCATCTGCCATCGCTTCTGGCATGAACTCGATGCGTCAGTCTTTCCCGGGGAAGCCCGCGCGCCCGCCCCGGTGGCGGATCGTCCGGCTGTACTCATCGCATACGAGAAGATGGATGCTGCTGTCGGCGCCCTCGTGGCGGAGGCCGGGGAAGAGACCGATGTGTTCGTGATCTCGGATCACGGGGCGGGTCCTTTGCGAATGGGACTCGATCTGCGGCGACTTCTGTCGGAGGGCCGCCTCTTGCGGGAGCACAGGGTCGGCCTTGCCGCGAACTCGGTGCGTCGTGCCATAAGCGCTTTCGTTCGGGTCGCGCCGCGCGGTCTCAAGAGCCGGCTGAGGGACCGGCTCGGCGGATTGGTGCACCGGACCGGCAGCCTGATGATGTGCCAGGGCATAGATTTCTCCCGTACGCGCGCCTACCCGGCGGGCCTGATGGGGGGATATTCGTCAATCTGCGTGGCCGGCAGCCCGACGGCATTGTGGCCCCCGGGCCCGAGTATGAAAGAGTTCGCGACGAGATCATCGCCCTTGCGGCCTCGGTGAAGGATCCTGCAACCGGCCGACGTGTCGTCCGAGCCGCTCACAGGCGCGAGGAGATCTGGTCGGGACCCTGCCTGCCGCTGCTTCCCGATATCATGGTGGAACTGGAAGACGAGAGTTACACGTTCACGGCGGAGCCTTCACGAGGTGGACAGGTGATCGAGGTGCACGATCGCAACCCTGGCGCAGGATGGCGAAGAACAGGTGGTCACCGCCGGGATGGGCTTCTTCTCGCGATCGGGCCTCATATCAAGCGCGGCGGCGTAGCCGGTGCAGCGATCGCTGATGTGACCGCGACTATTCTGACGCTATTGGGCTGCAAGATGCCTCCGGATCTCGACGGCCGCGTCCTGTGGGAAATGCTGACCAGCGACGTCAGCCCTACCGGCACGTGTGACACGCGCCCGGTGGACGATGGTGGTCGGATCAGCGAAGAGGATGCCAGCCTCGTGGAACGGCGCCTGCGCGGCCTCGGCTATCTCTGAGATGGGTCCGGAGCGTGGTTCAGACCCCGGGGACGTCCACTACCTCGATGACCTCGACGCGTCCGCATTTCATCACGGTCCTGAGGCAGTCGGGTCGCTCGGCGCGCAGCCGTTCGACAAGCGGCGTGCCCTCCTTCTTGTCATCATCGAGGAGTATGTAGCGGACGCGGTTCCGCGCGATCCGGTTTAGCAGCACTTGCGTTGCATCTTTGCGTGTCTCCAGCGGTGTGATGACGGTGCGCCACCGGCTGAAGTAGTGAACGGTGGAGTTTTCCACGCACATCACGCTATGCGAATCATGCGTTTGGGTGCGGAGCCAATCGGTCACCGCGGCGTAATCGGCGAGCCTTCCATCCTCGATTATCTCGTAAAATCTCGGCGACCGACACTCGACCACGATGCGCGCGATCCGGCCGAGGTTGGTTCCCACAATCAACACAGTTGCGATGATCGCGATGCGACGGACCAGTGCGGTGGTGACCCAGCCGCGTCGCTGTGCGCCCTCGAGTATGTCTCTGCCTCCCATCACGAGCCAGAAGTACAGCGCCGGCAGAGCCGGCAAGAGGTAGCGCCGACCGAGCGCCCATCCGCCCGCCACTATCACGCACACATTCAGAAGTCCGTAGAGCGAGAGAATGCGTTCGCCCCGCCTGAGGGCACCCACGAGACCGACCAGCGCGATCCCTCCAAGGAGGAATCCCGTCACGGGGCTCAGGTGCGCTCCGAGCATCGCGTCGGCTAGCCCGTCTGCACTCCGGGGGAGCCGGGGTAGTGCCGTGAGTGCCTTGGCAATGAGCGTCCTGGGATACAGGTGTCCGCGGTACGGTCCCTTTTCGAAGTAAGGGGCTGCTTTGTTCAGCGCGAAGTACCAGGCCGCTATGGGAAGAAGAATGAGGGCGAGGAGAAGGAGCGATTTTCCGAGGTTCCCCCGCCATGAGCGCACAGCGCCATGACGCAGCCACAGCGATCCGACGAGGGCCGCGGTCAGGACGGGGCCCACCGGTCGGATCGCGCTGGCGGCTACGCCAAGGACCCCTGCAAATGCGCACCACGCCCATGATGCACGCGTGCCGGCGCGCAACATCCGCGCTCCGCACCAGAGGGTCGCCATGGCAAACGCGGTGTAAGGCACGTCGGACATTATATGCGCCGAGTAGTAGTATAGCGTGCGCGACGTGGCCCAGAAGAGCAACGCCACGAACGCGAGATTGTCCGGCAGTTGCGCTTCTTCCCGGAGGAAAAGCGCAAAGAAGGCGATGGAGGCGAGTCCCAGAATCGTCACCGCGAGATTCATCGGGAGGAACTCGTCGGAGATCCTCTCCGGTGCGCCGAAAACAAGGTCGAGAAGGGCCAGGATCGCCGGAAATCCGGGTGGATATATCGTGTGGGGGCGGTAGTTTTCCACGTAGCCCCGTCCCTCGGCGAGGGACCGACCCAGGGACATGTAAACTGCGCTGTCGCGCTGGAAACGCCAGTAGCGGTTCACGCTCGCCAGGTGAAGCGCGGTAACGCCGACAAACAGGGCTATATAGGCGTACCGGAGGCGCCAGGGGCGACGGGTTCCCGTCGTGGAACTCACATGCTTCGCTGTGCTGGGTGCGTCCCCCGAGGGGGATCCGGATACGCCGAGGAATTCGTCGCTGCGAGGAGACATCCGGCTGCCGCTCAACGCACAATCCGGAGCGCAAAGGGGCGTGGCCGGTTGTGCGAGCGCCGTCCCGCCTCCATCACGGCGACCGTCTCGATCATCTGCGCATCCGATACGGGCGAACGGCCGGTCCGAACCATTGCTCTCACTGCATTCATGACGGCCAGGCCGCCCTCGGGCTGGACAAACGCGTCGAGGTCGGGCGATTCCACAGTGTTGCGCTGTGCTCCCGCCTTTGCCCAGAAGGTGCTTCGCGCCATGCTCAGGTGATTGCTTATGATGGCGGCCTGGAGGATGCGCTTCCCTTTTTCCCCGACAAACCGGAGGTGGAGTATCTCGAGGGGCCAATTGCCCATCCCCTGGACCGTCTCCACGCGGTGTCCGAACTCATCACCGAAGAGGAACAGTGCCAGTTCCACTCCATCGGCGATCAGGGCAGGGTTTGGGCCGTGCCCCTGGACGATGCCCATGTCCGGCGGTCCGATTTCCTGGAACCGTGCCTTGAACCATGCTGCGTGTGGCAGCATCCGCATGTGGGAGCACGAGAGCAGTGGAACCTTCCTCCGTCTGGCCAGGCTGAGCATTCGACGGGCCTGGCTGACGGTGGCCGCAAGGGGTCTATCAATGAATGTGGGTACCCCTGCCTGGAGCGCGGGTGCAGCGAACGTAACATGCGCACTTCCGTCGGAGGACTCGTTTGGTATGAAGATAAGGTCCACGTCCCTGACGACTTCCTCGATGCTCTTGCATATCATGGGTCGGTTCGAGAAGGCCGCGGCGAACGAAGCGGCCGCCTCCGGGTCGGGGTCGTACACCTTCGTCAGACGGAACCCCTCCGCGCGCCGTATCTGGAGATCGACATGATTGTAATAGGTCATGTGGTGATAAGCGGTGGGATCGAGTCTCGAGTAAGCCACGGGGTCTATGCGGTCGAAGATGGCCCCATACCAGAGTCCCCGGCGATTGCAGCCTATGAGGCCGACGCGTATGGTCTTATCGCGGCGAGGCATGGGAATCACTTTCAGGCGAACCCTGGCGGACCTCTTCGAGATACACTCGGCGGCCCTTGTTGTGGGCAAGCCGTGCCGCCTCGATCATCTCCATCAGTTCGAGCATCGAGTCGTAGGCTACCGGTGGTTTCCTGGTGAGCGCCATTCGTTTAGCGAGTCGAACGATCTCGATACCGCCATCCGGAAACCGATAGTCGCCCACCAGCGGGCTGTGGGCTGCACCGAACGCACCGTAGGCCGAGGCATGATAACGGCAGTGGTGATAGGTTGCGGCAGTCATCCGTGCGCGCGGGTCGGCACCCCGTGCGTTGAACACGATGACGTCGGTGCCACCCTGCGGCCCCGGGTAGTGAAGCCTGAGAATGTCATAGATGACCGGTCCCATGCTCTGGACCCATTCGCAGCCCTCGCCCATAATGTTCTGGGCGGTACTGAGACCATGGAACACTGCGGCCAGGCTCGGCCCACCGCAAGGTATCACGATGGTACCCACAGGTGCGATGTCCGCCAGTCGGGTGCGGAATCGCCGGAGATACGGGGAGGCGCGCAGGAGCGAAAGGCACATCACTGCGGTGTCGTGTTTCCGCGCGAGCGAGATCATCTCGCGGGCATCGGCGAGGGTGAACGCGAAAGGCTTGTCAACGAAGTGCGGCACGCCCTTCTTCAGGCCTGGCGCGGCATAGCGGAGGTGATCCTTTCCCTCGCCGCTGCAATCGGCGATATAGACGAGATCGACGTCGTCGGAGACATCCTCCGGACGGTCGCAGACCTTCGGACGGCCTCTGTATGCCTCGGAAAGGGCCTCCGCCAGAGAGCGGTTCTCGTCGTACACCCTGGCGATGACCATGCCAGGGACCGGGCCGATTCGCTGCTTACGGGGGTCATCCCAGCGGTAGAAGTAATAGTGGCAGCCGCGGTGATTCTTGCGATACAGATCAGGGTCCGGGCGCTCGAACAGAGGCGCGTACCAGAAGCCATGCGTGTCGCAGCGGATTATCCCGACACGGACCTTGGGCGATGCGCGTGGCACGTCGCAACTCCTTATGAGAGCCTCGCGCGGCCACCTGGCGGCATTCTACTTTGAGTTATCATGGCCCGCAAGTGGGGCAGGCGGAGGTAGCGGGCGGACAAGCGTTATCGAGTCGCCGTCGCGTGCGACAATGCCCTCCTTCTTGAGGAGGAGTATAGCGGTGTGCGCCGCAGCGGGCGGAAAACGGTGGGATCGCCTGAACGCGGTGAGCGACACGGTGCCCTGCGCGTCAAGGTCGGCGAGAAGTGCGTCGCGCGCCTGCTGCACCAGGCGCAGGTTCTCCTGCGGGGTTCGAGGCCGGGGAATGGACCTGCCGAGGGGCGTGAGGACGCTCTCCATCCGATCGGGCGGCCGGTGTCCTAGCGGATCCAGAATCGCGCAATGCGCCTCGCTGGAGACGTGCATCACGGTATCGCCGAGGTCCTCGTCCCACGCCATGCTAGCGGTGCAGGGGTAACTGTGGAGCCTGCGAGCGACCACGTCATGGCGGAGATCCTCATCGGTGCGACGTCCAACAAGCCATCGGGCTACGTAATACGTCGCGCCACACGCGGCTGATGTCTCGACGTGAGCCCGGACAATGCGCCCTTCGGAGATTTCCAGCCGGACCTCTGGCTTCCCGATATGAAAAGTGCGGCGGAACATGTCCAGAAGCGATCCCCTTGGTGGATCGAAGGCGCAGAATGGCTTCGGGAACGCCAACTCCATTCCGATTTTTGCTGCGACGCGCTGGGCCTCCTCCTGCGCGCCACGGCTGAACCAGTCGCGGGACTCGAGAGGTACGATGGCGGCCCTCGCGCCGGCCAGGTGGGCGCGTTCGAGCAGGGCGAGGAATATCTGCTCATGTATGTTGATGGCCAGGAGGACGTCGTGCGCCGGCAGTCGCGGCGGGAGGAGGTCGGCCGGCCGCTCGATGAGGAACGGGAGCCGCGATGGGAAGGCGACGATTCCCGCGATGTGGGCCCCGAACCGCCTGTCGTAATCGCGTCGGCACGCGATGCAGTCGGGTCCGCAGACCGAGCACTGACCCGGTTCAGACCGAAGGTTCGCGATTACGCGGTCTGCGAAGGCGCTGCGGAACTCCTGAGAGTAGGGGTCGGGCGGATGACCCTCGTGCGCGGTCCGTTCGCTCCGCAGCAACAGTATCTTCATTTCCGCACGAATGAATCGGCGTATATCTGCCGATTCATGACCAGTTCAGCGGCCAGGGCAGCGTTCACGAGCGCGGTATCGGTGACGTCGCAGATGGCGGCGTCCATTCCGCAGCAGATGGCCATGACGAGGAACGTCCGGTTGATGAGCCGCCGGTAGGTGGCGCCGTCGGAAATGTTCGAGAGGCCGCATACGATGTGTGGGGGCGGATCGGAGAAGAGCGCGAACTGGCGGGTGGCCTCGAGTATCTCCTTTGCCTGGTCCTGCATGTACTTGAGCGGCATCACGATGGGGTCGAGGAAGAGGCGTTCCGGTTCGATGCCGAGTTCCATGGCTCTTGCGAGTATCTTGCCGGCGTTCTCCACGCGCTTGTCCGCGCTCTTCGGGGTGCCGGTCTCGTCCATGACGACTCCGATTATCGAGGCGTTGTACTGTGCTGCTATGGGCATCATGGAATCGAGTTTGTCCTGCGCTGCGGTGGTGGAGTTGATGAGAGGCGGTTTCTTGCAGGCCTTCACCGCTTCGGCGAGTATGGTGGGCTTGTTGGTGTCTATGCAGATCGGAGTCTCGACGGCTGCCTGTACCGTCTCGATCATCCAGCACATGTCGGCGGCTTTGCTGGATACGGCGCCCAGGTTCACATCGAGATAGTTGGCGCCGGCCTCGGTCTGCTTTCTCGCCCATTCCTGGAGTGGTCGCGGGTCCTTGTGAAGGACAGCCTGCTTGATGTCCTTGAAGCCGGTATTGATCCTTTCTCCGATGAAGATCATCTGCGCACCCTCCTTTCATCCGGCCATGAGTTCGGCGATGATTTCCCTGGTTATCCGTATCGCCTCGGGGTGGGCGAGAGTAACTATGTCAGCGCCCGCCTGGAGGTAACCGGCTGCCGTGGAGGCCTCCCAGAGTGGGGCGCGATTCTCGAGCCTCCCCCAGCCCGGAAGGATGTCTTCGTCGGCGAGGGCCTCCTTGACCTTGTACACCTCCCATCCCACATTTGCTATCTGCGGCAGGGCCATGAGTTTGTCGCCCTTGAGTCCCGCGATCCGGACGCGCTCGAAGATGGTGTAGACATAATCGAACCCATAGCCGAGCGCGGCGGTGACCTGGCACATCACCACGTCTTCCAGGCTGAATCCGGCGTCCTGGAGGAGTATGTTGACCTGCTTGCCGATGTTGATGTCAACCGGTGCCTCGGCGATGAGTTTGTGCCTGTCGGCCTTCCCTATTGCGGCCATGGTCCGGTAATTGGATTCAGTTGCAGAGCCGAGCAGGCAGTTCTCTCCGCGGGCGGCCTGCGAGCACTCCGGCAGGACCTCGTTATCCTTGTCCTCGTCGTCGCACCCCCAGATTATCAGCGGGACGGTGACAGCGGCGAGGATGTCCCGGACGGTCTTTGCGCAGTCGGATGGCGAGCGGTTCGCCCCCTGCGGGTCGGCGCCAACGAGTTTCAGACTGATGAGGTCAACCTTGAAATCCTCGACGCACTTCTGCGCCCACTCGACGGGGGAGTTGATCACGGGGCCTATCGCCTTTTTCACGGGTTCCGGCCAGCGGTCGGGCACGACATCGCAGACGATGCCGGCGATGACCGGGCGATGCGGGATTTCGCCCTCGAACGTGAGGAAGGGCAGGGTCGTCTCGCCTCCGACGGTCACAGTGGACCCGCGCGTTCCACCTTGCTCTCTGGTGGCTCCGAGGGTCACGGTGTTGATTCGATTCGACCACTTCTCCTTCACGTCCGGGATTTCCATTGGTCGCCTCCTATCTTCGACATCACGCGATTCATCTCGTCCAGAGCGGGACAGCGGTCGAGAGCGAAGACGGAACGGCCGCAGAGGACCATGTCCTCGACGGCCGGATCATACGGTATGCTGCCGAGATATTCCAGTTCGAGGGCCGCAGCGCGCTCGATGGCTGCACCGACGCGCTCCGGTCGGACGCCGTTTATGAGGTAGTACCGCCTGCGGATGTCGCGCTTCATCGAGGCGGTGAGCGTTGCGATACGCCGCGCGCAATCAATTGACATCGGATTATCGTTGACCACCACGATCAGGTGGTCAACGTTGGTGGTTGTACGCCGGCTCAGATGCTCCATGCCCGCCTCGTTGTCCATCACGAGGAAACGATAGGAGGGGAGGAGGTCGTCGGCGAACTTCCGGAGGAGGTTGTTGATAAAGCAGTAGCATGCCCCGCCCTCGCCGCGACCCATCGTGATCAGGTCAACCCCGTCCCCCTCCACGATGAGTTGGTGCAGACCGGCCTGAATGTAGGCCTCCTTGGACATGCCCGCCGGCCAGTTCTTCATCTGTTCGAGGACCTCCTCGCGGAGGTCACCTATCGTGGTCTCTACCCTCATGCCCAGCATCGGGCCGAGGTTGCTGTCGGGATCAGCGTCGAGCGCAAGGATGGGGCCGGAGGTGTTCTCCTTCAGCCACCGCACCACGAGTGCGGCAACGGTGGTCTTCCCGACGCCGCCTTTCCCCGATATGGCGAGGGTGATGGCCATCTTCAGCGGGTCCCTTCGGCCCCGGCCGTCTGCGCAACGGACGGAAACAGTTCTATGTTCGTGTGCGGGAGGAACATGGCCTGGCGGAACTGGTCCACGTAGTCCTCCGTACCCATGAGGTCGTAATAGGTCGTCCTTCGCGTGATCTGGCGCATCATCTCGTGTGCCTCGAACGAGAGCGCGGCGAGTTTGGCTCCCCAGACCGAGGTGTTCCCGACGTAGAGTATGCGCGACCTGGGGATGTCGGGGAAGAGGCCGATGGCGATGGCGTTTTCCATGTTGATGTAATTGCCGAAACCGCCCGCGATAAAGAGTTTCTCGATGTCGGAGACGCGCAGCGACAGGCGTTCGAGGATTATCTTGGCGGCCGCGAAGATCGCTGCCTTCGCTATGACGACGTTGTCAATGTCTTCCTGGTAGATGCTGATCTCTCGTCCCGTGAGCGTATCGCGAGGGCCGACGAGTACGAATTTGGTACGGCCGTTCTCCGTTCTCACGCGAGGGTCGGCGTCGGGTATGAGTTTTCCGGCGCGGTTGATTATCCCCGCATCGAGCAGGACGGCGATCAGGTCTATGATGCCCGAGCCGCAGATGCCGTCGGGTTGGCCCCCGCCGATGACCTCGTACCGGATTGCGCCGTTCGCGCGATAGACCTTCTCGATTGCGCCGCGCTGGGCTATCATGCCGCACTCGACGCCGGCTCCCTCGAGGGCTGGTCCCGCCGAAGCCGAGCAGGCGACCAGCCATTCCCTGTTGCCGACTATTATTTCGCCGTTCGTGCCCACGTCAACCAGCATCCCTACGCCATCCATCTGGTCGAGGCCCGTAACCAGGATGCCCGCCGTGAGGTCTCCGCCGACCCAGCCGCTGATCCCCGGTATGGGAAACAGAAGGCCGCGGGGGTTTATCTTGATGCCGACCTCGGCGGCGCGGAAGGGTGGGGGCTCGCAGGAGGCCGCGACGTAGGGCTTCCGCCTGATGTTGCGGGTGGGTAGACCGAGGAGGAGGTGCATCATGGCGGTGTTGCCTGAGCAGACTACGCCCGTGATGTCCCGCAGGTTCACGTTGTTGCGCATCGCGACCGTGGAGATGAGGCCGTTTATGTCCTCCACGACGAGGCGCTGGAGTTCCTCCGCGCCGCGTTTCTCCGCTGCCATCATGCGCGTCGTGACCTCCCTTCCGTACATCGCCTGCGAGTTGAAGCAGGCCTCGGTGTCCACCGTCGTACCGCGCACGGCATCAACCAGGTGCAGGACAACGGTGGAGGTCCCGACGTCCACGACGGCGAGGTAGTTCCTGTGCGATGTATCGCCTGGCTCTATGTCCATCATCTCGGCTACATCGCGGCGCCGACCGATGAGGGCGGTGACATTGAAGTCGTTCTCGCGCAGGATTGCGGGCACGCGCCGGATTATCTTGAGGCCTATCTGGATCCGGTCTATGCCCGTTTCTCTCTCGATGGCGGCTAGCACCCGCTCGCAATCGGCCAGGTTGTTCTCGAGCGTGGGCGGAGACAGGCGCAGGTGCACCTTCGTCACGAGAGGAGACTTCCGGAACTCGCGCGGCGCTATACCGGGGTGGTCGGCGCGGAACCGCTGTGCGTCGCGGTCAACGGTGACCTTCTCCTTGGCGCGCGTCTCCTCGGGGATCTCCACGAGGAGGTCGCTTTCCACCCGGCTCTGGCAGGCGAGGACCACGCCCCGGCGGACTTCCTCGCGCGTCAGAAGCGTTGTCGGGTCGCCGCCCACGCGCCCCGATTTCACTATCATCTTGCAGCGGCCACAGATGCCGTCGCCCCCGCACACGCTGTCTATCGCGATGTGTGCCTTGCCCGCGGCGTCGAGAAGCGTCGAGCCGGGCTCGACCGTGACGGTGCGGCCGATCGGGACGAAGGTCACCTTGAACCGCGCCATAGTTAGCCCTGCTTCCAGGTGGAGGCGAGGAAGGCGGGGATGCCGGATGCGCTCTCCGGGCCTATCAGGACCTCCTTCCATTCCGACGTCTCCTCGATCTCGGCACGGAAGGACGGGAGGAGGCCCGGGATTATGAGTTTCCTGTGCCTCACCTTCTCCGCCACCTTCTGCTCCTTGAGCGTCTTCACAACCTTCTCGGGCGATATCTTGTCGCCCGCGTAAGCGTTAAGGACCCCGAGTCCCTCGGTATCCACGACGCATATGTACGATGGCACCTTGCTCCGCTCGACCTCGGCCTCCACGCTGAAGTAAGTGAGCGAGAAGTTGGTCGTGAACATGACAGGCGAGTTCTCGTTGACGTTCCCGATCTCGTAAAGTTTCGGCTCGACGGTGTTCGGCACCTGCGGGTCTGTGTAGATGTTCTGGATGACGGTGAGGATGGGCAGCAGTTCGGCGCCGTCGAGTCCGTTGATCACGATGATTCCGGCATATTTCGCGGCGAAGGTGCTGGCGAGCACCGTCTCCTTCGTCATCTCGTCGTGCGAAACGTCCACCATCGCCGGGAACCCGAGAGGACGGAAGTTCTTCCTCAGGGCAGCCCTGCGGGCCTGAGTGATGAGACGAAGCGATTCCACCGTCCTGCGGCCGTCGAAGGCCAGGATCATGTCGTTAACGCCCTTCTCCCTCGCGGCAGAAGTGATCTCGGCCATCTTCTCGAGCGATGGCGCGGCGACGGCGAGGGGGCACCGCTCCGCGGCGGCAAGCGCGATGAAAGCGTCGGCGTTGCGTTCCGTGGCCGCGTAGATGAGCGGTCGCTTTCCCGGGAGGGTCTTCACGGCAGCCGTCATCACGGCCGGGTCGGATCCCATGAGCACGAAAGGCACGCGGCTTCCATCGGAGAGCGCCTTTGTGCGCGCAGCGGCGGCCTCAGGGGTGAGCCCCTCGATCTCCACGGCTGCGAGGCGCACGCCTATCTGCTGACCAATGCGAGTGAAGACGGCCTTGTTTATCCGTTCTAGCCTGGTCTTTGCCTCCGCATCGGAGAGTTTCGCCGGTATCCGCACGGCGAGTGCGGGTGGTTTGTGGAACTTCTCCTCGTGGCGAAACATTACCGTTTCCTGACCCAGTTCGACGCAGGCCGGTCCATCGGGACCGATCCGTACGAGGCGCATCGGCGGCGCGCTCGCGTCGGAGAACGCAGCCTTCGCCTCCTCCGAGAGATGAGGGCAGTCGGTCAGCGCCTTCTGCTTGGCCGCTACCTGCATCGCGAATGCCATGCACGTCGGAAAACCGCAGTCCTTGCAGTTTGTCTTCGGCAGGTTCTTGTATATGGCCATTGCCGTGAGAGCCATGTCCTCCTCCTTTGCCCACCGGGACCATTAGAAGAGCGGCGGCATGGAGAGCGCCGGGTGCTGCACCTTCGTGAGGAATTCGACGAGTTGTTCCGGCGTTTCGGCGTCCTCTTCTGTGGCGATCTTCTCGTAGAAATCCTCCTTGCCCATCTCCCTCAGGCGGGCCTTTACGCGGTCGGCCACCTCCTCCTTCAACTGCTTGGTCATCCAGACGACGCGTTCGATACCGCCCTCCGCGGAGATGAACTTTCGGCTCGAGATGTAGAGTTTTCCGATGCCGATGAAGCCCGGCATCTGCACGCCGCCGCCGATCTGACCGGCGAGCGTGCTGAACTTCATTCCGATCGGCGTCATGCCCTGGAAGTCGCGGTCAACCACCAGCACGCCGTTGGCCTCCGGCACGACGGCGGCAATGCATTCGAAGCAGCCGCACGACGTCATGGGGTCTTCCAGGATGGAGTATGCGCTGAACTTGGTCAGGTTTCCGTTCGACTTGACGGCGATGTACTCGTTGATGTTTTTCCACTGTCCGCGGACCGGGTCGAGGCACTCTCCCTTGGCAACTGGCTCGTTGGGTCCGCGCGGGTTTATCTCGTACGACGCCTTGCAATCGAGCCACGTGTAGGCGCCGCAGAGGCCGAGGCGCTCCGGTGTGACGATGCACACGTGATTCGGCGCGTACGACTGGCATAGCGTGCACGAGTAGAACACGTCAACGTCCTCATCCTTCATGCCTCCGATGCGGTCGTCGCGGTGGTGGTATATCTTCAATGCCTCCTGGAGAGGCGCCTTTATCTTCTCCGGGTCCGTGTAGATCGTCACCTGCACGCGGTCCACTATGCTCGAGAAGTCGCTGTGCATCTTTGCGACGAGGATCGTCCCGAAGTGCTCTATCCTGAAGCCCTTCTTGCGCGCCTCCTTGCTGATCCGGACCCAGATTATCGATCGCTGGCCCATGTGGAAGATGCCATTGGCGCACGATATGTATTCGTGGATGCGCCGCTCGAGGACGGATTCGAAATCCTCCTGCATCTTGCGACCGGCGACGTGGACGACGATCCCGAGCGGGTAGGCCTCGCCCTCCTTCATGTCCTCTATCTCGGGTCCTATCACTTCTATCTTCCCGTCCTGGACCTCGTCCATGGGCTTCATGCGAAGGAGTTCGAATGCGTCGGTGTACTTCCCGCCGAACTGGACGTACATGTCCTCCTTGCGCACGCGCTCCCCCTCGAAACCGGCGCCGAAGGGGACGGGTATCGGGATCTTTTCCACCTTGATCGTGAGGCCACGGACCTCGATGGAGCGGTTGATGATGTTCTTGAGAGGGACGTTCGCCACAACGTGCTCGTACTTGCAGATGCCGGTCGGAAGGATCTCGGGTATGCCGACGTTCGAGATGACAGGGAAGCCGAAGTTAATTGCGCCCGCCGCCGTGGCGTATTTCTCGTCGGTTATCACCTGTTCGGGCGGCACGCCGTCATCCGCGCCTATGGCCAGGACGAAGGCGTGTACGCGGTTCTTGTTGTAGAGGAGGATCTCGCGGGCCTCTTTCAACCCCTTCGGCTCGATGCCGCCGAACGTCATGGCCGAGCGCGCCGCGAAGTTGAGCGCATGTACCGCAGCGGTTATCTCCTTCCCGTAGGGCACGAGGAAGGTATCCCAGTTCATCTCGATTTTCTCCTCGGCCAGTTGTTCTGCGATCGCGCGTCCGTTGGTGTGGCCGGCCATGAAAACGAGTATGTTCCGCTCCTGAAGTCCGCGGACCAGCGCCACCGCCTCCTCGTTGGTCGGTGTGCACCCGACGATCGCCGCGAACCCGGGCATGCGGCCATCTACCAGTTTTATCCCCTGCGTCCGGAGGATTGCATCGTTGGTGTAACTCAGCCATATCCCGTTGACGGGATTAGGTCCGACGACGAACTTCAGCGCCTCGATGGTCTCCTCGGCAATCAGGGTGGCCACCCCGGCGTCGAGCGTATCGCCCAGGTAGGGCAGCCACAGTTCCTTCGAAGGGATGGGGGGCAAGAGTTTCCGCGCCTCCTGGAGCGACTCCACGAGATCCCCCAGCCTCTGCACCTTCTGCCCCAGAAAGAGATACATTATGGGAAGGTAATAAGCGGTGTTCGGATACTCGACGGTCGCGTCCTTGCCTTTGGCCTTGATGGCATCCTCCAGCGCGGCCTCGGCTCGCGCCACCATGTCATGGGCACCCCGTATCGCGGCGGTTGCAATGATCTTCGACACGTCTCGGCTCCTTTCTCAATGTCGGTTCCAGACGGACTGCCCAACGTTTGCCAACTCGCTACGGAAGCGGTTGTCCGGCCTGACGCTGCTTCACGGTCCCGCCAAGCGTCTCTGCGGCGCGCTTCCTGCGGCAGGCAGGACATAGCCTCGCACGCTTGCGGAACTCGTCCCAGTCTATCCTGACCTTCTTCAGGACCTCTTCGGCCACGGGTACGCTGACAAGTCGAGCGCCGCATGCCTCGCAAGTGAGGAGTTTCGCGCGGCTCTTGAAAGGGGATATCTCCGCCTCGCCGGTGTCCTCGTGAATGCGTACCTGTATCGTACCGACGGGACACACGACGGCGCACGCGCCGCACGCGATGCAATCCTCCGATGGCTGCCGGAACGGCGCTGCCACCGCACGTTGGGGGCCTCGTCCCGCGAACCCTATCGCGGCGCGCCCGATGACCTCCTCGCACACTGCCGTGCACAGGCCGCAGAGGATGCAGTCGCGCTGCGTCTTGCTCACCGTCGGATAGGGCGAGGTCTCCTCCACCCCCATTTTCCGCGCTAGGGCGACGAGGGCGCTGTTTCCGGGAGCACGGGCGAGCAGGAGTTGCATCACGCCTCGCCGCGCCTGCACCGCGCGCTCGCTCTCCACGCTGACTGTGATGTCGCGTCGGACCGGATAGTTGCACGCTGTGACAAGTTGCTTCCATCCGCCCCTGTCCAGTTCCACCATGCACAGGCGGCACATTGCCTGAGGCGAAACCGCTTCGTGATAGCACAGTGTCGGTATCCAGATCCCGGCCTTGCGAGCAGCGTCGAGGATCGTCGAGTCCTTCTCCACCTCGACCCGCTTGCCGTCTATGGTCACGACTGGCACGGAATTCCCTCCGCCGTCAAACCTTCACGATAGCGCCAAACGGACACTTATCGAAGCACGTACCGCAGAGCGTGCATTTCTCCTGGTCTATGACGTGCGGCGTCTTCTTGGCCCCGGAGATCGCCTTGACGGGGCACGCCTTGCGGCAGATGCCGCAGGCCTTGCAGAGTTCCGGTTCGATCCTGTATCGGAAGAGACCCCTGCATTGCTTTGCAGGGCAGCGCCGCTGCTCGATGTGGGCCACGTACTCGTCGCGGAAATAGCGGATGGTCGAGAGGACAGGGTTCGCCGCCGTCTTGCCGAGGGCGCACAGCGCGGCGCCCTCGAGGAGCACGGCCAACTGCTCGAGTTTGTCGAGGTCGTCGGGCTTGCCCTCGCCGTGCGTGATCCGGTCCAGTATGTACAGCATCTGGGCGAGACCCTCGCGGCATGGCGTGCACTTGCCGCAGGACTCGTCGCGGAGGAAGTTCAGGAAGTAGCGCGCGACCCCGACCATGCAGGTGTCCTCGTCCATCACGATCATGCCGCCCGAGCCCATCATCGAGCCGAGACGGGTGAGTTCGTCGAAGTCCACGCGCGCGTCGAGGTGCTGGGCTGGTATGCATCCGCCCGACGGGCCACCCGTCTGCACCGCCTTGAACGCCTTTCCGTCGCGCACGCCCCCGCCGATCTCCTCGACAATGCGCCGCAGGGTGATGCCCATCGGCACCTCGACCAGACCGGTGTTCACAACCTTGCCGACGAGGCTGAAGACCTTGGTTCCTTTCGAGTTTTCGGTTCCGATGGAGGCGAACCACTCGCTGCCGCGATTGATGATGTGAGGCACGTTGGCCCATGTCTCGACGTTATTGAGGTTGGTGGGTTTCCCCCAGAGGCCGCTCTCGACGGTGTGGACGTACTTGGCGCGTGGCTCGCCCGGGCGGCCTTCGAGCGATGCCATCAGGGCGGTGGACTCGCCGCAGACGAATGCCCCTCCGCCGCGGTTGATGCGTATGTCGAACGAAAAGCCTGACCCGAGTATGTCCTCGCCCAGAAGACCGATCTCGCGGTCCCGCTCGATGGCGATCCGCAGGTGCTCGACGGCAAGCGGGTACTCGTTCCGGACGTAGATGTAGCCCTGCGAGGACCCTATGGCGTAAGCGCCTATGATCATCCCCTCGATGACCGAGTGAGGATTTCCCTCCATGATGGACCGGTCCATGAAGGCGCCGGGATCGCCCTCGTCGCCGTTGCAGATGACGTACTTCGGACTTCCGTGTGCCTCCCGACACGAGCGCCACTTGCGGCCCGTGGGGAATCCCCCTCCGCCTCGTCCACGCAGGCCGGAACGCTCGACCTCCTCGAGGACCTCCTCGGAGGTCATCTGTGTGAGGGCCTTCGCCAGAGCCGAATACCCTCCGACCTCTATGTAATCCTCGATGCTCGTCGGGTCGATCACTCCGTTGTGCGCCAGCACGATCCGGTGCTGCGCCCGGTAGAATGGTATGTCGTCCGCGCGACCGGCGCGTGTCTTCCTTATCGGGTCCTCGTAGAGCAGCCGCTCGACCGGCCGTCCGCCGATGACCGTCTCCCGCACGATCTCGGCGACGTCCGGTTCTTCGACGCCCTGATAGAATATGCCACCCGGCTCGACTACCACTATGGGGCCTCTTTCGCAGAAGCCGTGGCATCCTACGCACTTGACGGCTTCGACGGCAAGGCCCGTTTCGCGGGCAGCCTGCTGGAAGAGATCGTAGATTCGCCTAGACCCCTTTGCGGCGCATCCTGTCCCGATGCAGATGCGCACGATCTTTTCGCCGGGGCGTCGCCGCGCACGCAGCGATTCCCGCATCTCGGCGAGGTCCTCGGGACTCCTGAGACGGCTTTCCACGGCGACTATCACTTCCTCGACTCCTTCTCCGGGGCCGGTTTTTCAGCGGACAGGTCGTGCAGTATCTTCAGTGCCGACTGCGGGGTCATACTGGCGTGGTACTTGCCGTCAACGATCATCACCGGAGCCAGCGCGCACGCCCCGACGCAGTTCACGGGCTGGAACGAGAAGAGGCCGTCCGGCGTGGTGCCCCCGGCTTCGACCTGGAACTCCTTGCAGATGACCTCCGCGATGTGTCCGGCGCCCTTCAGATGGCAGACGGTGCCCACGCACAGGGTGACCTCGTGAAGGCCCTTCGGCGCCAGTCGAAAGGATGCGTAGAATGTGGCGACGGCGTATATCCGGCTGAGCGGCACCTGGAGCCTCTTCGCCAGACGACGCAGTTGCGCAACAGGCAGGTAACCGTGCTCTGCCTGGATATCCTGCATCATCGGAATCAGCATGCCCACGTCGCCGGCATACCGGGCAACAATCTTCTCGATGATTCTTTCATCGTCGCTGAGAGCGGTGGCGGGCTGGTCGTTCATGGCGGTCGTCATACGGTCTCCACGGTCACCTCTGTTCCTCGCCGCGTCAGTTCCTCGGCAATCTCCCTCACTATTGTCAGTTTCATGCCGAGTTGTCTGGGGAGATTCGGGTTCTGGTGCGCGGGGTTAACTGCGAGGCCAACGATGAAGTGGACATGGTCGGCGCTGAGGAGAAGACGGAGCAACGCCGCTGCGCCATCGGTCTGGAGTTGCACCGTGGCCCTCGTTGCGCCGGCACGAAGGAGTTCCAGCGTGCGCGTCAGCGTCAGAATGCCCTCGGTGACGAGGTCCAGACCCTCTATGTGGGCCGTCGCGGGGACGTTCTCTCGCATCGTTTCGAGGTCCACGCCGAGGGGCGCACCGATGTGGCGTGCGACCATCTTGGCGGTGGAGCCGCCGCAGACGGCGTGAAGACCGCGCCTCTCGATGAAAGTCCTGGCGACCTCTTCATCCTTGGACGGGTCGGATGGGGGGCCGGTCAGGATAGTGGCGGAGAGTTTCCGCCTGACCTTTATCACGAGCACGCTCACGTCGTCGCCGGGATTACCCACGTAGAGGTCTCTCACGGCATTGGCGACGCTGTCGGCCAGGTCCTGGGCGGAGAGGGCCGGGTGGCTCCGGGACTCGAGGAACCGGGCTGTCTGCTCCCATCCCCAGCCGAGGGGATAGGCCCCGCCTATACCCGCATTGAGCACGCCGTCGGTCACGAAGACGACCCAATCTCCGGGTTCCACCCCGAAGAATGATTCTCGTATGGTCTTGCCGCCGGTTATGCGTTCCTGGTAGGGGAGTTGGCGCTGCTTGCGCTGGTGCAAGAATATACAGGGGGGCGCGTCGAACTCCACAACGCGCACCCGACCGTCGCTGAAGAACTGCGCGATGGCGAAGGTGCTGTATGCGAGTTTTCTTATCTCGCACACTGGCAAAGTCCTGCTGAGCGTCTCGACGACCTCTGCCAGAGGCAGTTCGTTTTCGAGGAGGTGCATCGCTATGCGAGTGGTCAGGGTGGCGAGGATGCTCGCCTTGACGCCGCTTCCGAGGCCGTCGGCGAGCGCGAGGGTGATGGAATCCCTCTTGCGAGACACCGCGAAGGCGTCTCCGCACAATTCCTCGCCGCGCTTGTTCAGCTGGCGTGCGCCCCACTCGTAAAACGCCTTCAACGGGCGCTCTCCTCGCGGAAAAGAGACATCAGTTTGTACAGGAGCACCTTGGTCTCGGCGGTGGTCTCGCCGAGCAGGCGCGCTATCTCCTGAGCGGTCTGCATCTGACGGGAGATGACCTCCTGCGCACGCTGGAGGGTCTGGGCACGCACCTCGTTGAAGCGCTGTCGCGCCTTCTCCTCCTCCGTGATATCTATGAATATGCCACAGTAGAGGTCCTCCCCCTCGATCGGGAAGAGCCCACCGCGGAAACTCACGTCGTGTTCGGGGACGGTCTCCTTCACCATGAGGTGACCGCCGACAGCGATCGCGCGCTCGAAGCAATCGGAGTGAAGAAACTCGCCAGCGGGGCGCCCGAGAATATCATCGTCGCCGCAATGGAACATCCGCCGGAAAGCGGGGTTGACGAAGCGTATCCGCGTGTTGCGGTCAACCAGCAGCACGCCGTTCGGCGTGTTCTGGAGGATTGCGGTCGCGTGGGCCGCTGAGACCTGGCTGGACGCTGCCTTCATGGTTGCGCGGCCTCCGTCGCTTCGCTTCGGGGGGGAATGCCAAGGGGCGCCAAGACGCGGCTATGGAACGTGGCCAGTGCGTCAGCCACCGTGGGGCTCGTCACCGGCTCGTCGTCTATCTGCCAGTTTATCCCGCCTCCGCAGCGCTCCATGCAGAACGAGCCCTTGAGTTCCACGCGGTCCGACAGGCCGTGCTCCTGGATGAGGGCGTTGAAGCGGTTTATGACCTCCCTGGCCCCCTTGAGATGGCATGAACTGCCGACGCAGACTGTTACCGTCGTCATTTCCGCGCGCCCCGATTGGATTTGCCGCGGATCCCTATTTCGTTTCGCCCGACAACAGGTTTGCGCTGGCCGTCCGCCGTTTCCGGCGCGTGGCCTGGTCCACGTCCTCGAATCGAAGCGCTCGCGTGGGGCAGGCGCTGACGCACGCTGGCTCCACCCCTCGCGAGAGCCTCTCGATGCAGAGGTCGCACTTCAGAACGCCCTTCCCATCCGGTCCGATAGTAATCGCGCCGAACGGGCAGGCCTGGACGCACATGCGGCAACCGATGCAGCGAGCGGAATCGAACAGGACTGGCTCCTCGGGGCCGGCCCTGCTCACGGCGCCGCTCGGACAGGCCGCCACGCAGGGGGCATCGTCGCAGTGCTGGCACTGAATCGGCACGGGGTGGCCGGCCACATGCTCGACATGGACGCGGGGCCGCTGGCGCGGCGATTCAGCCAGCGCACCTGCAAGCGTTTTCGATGCCGAGTGTGCCACGGCACACGCGATCTCGCAGGAGTGGCACGCCATGCAGCGCGTCACGTCCACTGCTATTATCTTTCTGGACATTGTCCTGTCTCCGCGAAGGGATCGCCTTCAGACCGCGACCGTGGCACGCGCAGGCGCCTCGGCATAGACTTTGCCCCTATACGGCTGCGGATACATTGGCGGCGGCAGCTTCAGCGCGGCGCGCCTGGCGTCTATGTGGTCGATCATCAGATGCGCGGCACGAATCGGATCGGACTCGAACGCGAACTTCCCTCCGTAGAGTTTCTCGATCCCGCCGCAGATGAACTTCATCAGTTCCGGGGCGCCCTGCACAGGGAACGGCTGGCCGAGCACCGTGAACACCCCGGATGCGACGACGTAGAAACCGATGGAGACGGCCTTTTCGCTCATCCATTCCGGTGCCGCGCCGGCGACCGGCAGGTCGGCGATGCTGTTGCCAAGGCCACCCTCGGCGACCATGTTGGAGAGCACGATCAGTATGCGGCTGTTATCAACGCAACTGCCGAGGTGGAGGACTGGCGGGATGCCGACGGCGCGGCATATCTCCTGGAGTCCCTCGCCAGCGAACTCGAACGCGGCCTCGGGCGCCAGAAGCCCGGCCTTCGCGTTTGCTACCGCAGAGCAGCCGGTCACCGCGACCAACACGTCGTTCTTGAGAAGTTCCTTGGTCATCTCCACGTGGCCGTAATCGTGCACCAGTTTGGGGTTGTTGCAGCCCACGACGCCGGCGACCCCGCGCAGACGGCCGGCCATCACTGCGTCGTTGAGCGGACGGTACGTGGCGCGGTAGGTTCCGCCCAGCATCCTGTAAATATTCTCGGAGGTGAAGCCGGCGACGAGCGGTTTCTCGACCGACGGGCAGCACGTGACCTTCTTCCGATTCGGGTAGTTCTCTATGGCTGTTCGCACGATCCTCTTGGCGATCTCGAGCGCACGCGCCTCCTCGAACTCCATGTGCTCGGCGAACGGGAACTTCGCCTTGGGCGACGTCGAGATGAACTTCGTGTGGAAGCGCTGGGCTATCTTCCCGAGGGATGGGAATACGCACTGGACATCAACCACCATCGCGTCCACCGCGCCCGTGGTGATGGCGAGTTCCTGCTGAAGGAAGTTTCCGGCGACTGGTATGCCGTGGCGCATCAATATCTCGTTGGCAGTGCAGCATATGCCGCCGAGGTTGATTCCTTTCGCCCCCTTCTCTTTGGCGAGCGCGAGCAACCCCCTGTCCTGGGCCGCGGCCACGATCATCTCGGAGAGAGAGGGCTCGTGGCCGTGGACGATGACGTTCACGCATTCCGGGTCAATTATGCCCAGGTTTGCCTCGCTGCGTATCCACGTGGGCGCACGGAAGAGCACGTCGGAGAGTTCGGTGGCGATCATACTTCCACCCCAGCCATCGGCAAGTGCCGCGCGGATGCCCTGGAGCATTATGTTGACGTGGTCGTTGTCAACTCCGATATGCGTCCGGTGCATTATCTCGACCACCTCGCGGTCAACGCCTCGCGGCATCACGCCCGTCTCGCGCCAGCGGCGTCGCTGATCCTCGGGTGCCTTCCGGGTGAACACCACCTCCCCGTGCTGCTGTCCGAACTGGGCAAAGCATAACTCGGCTACCGCTCGCGCGATCTCCCTGGTGCTCTTGCCCTCTGTCTGGATGCCGAGATCAGCCGCGATGGACTTGAGTTTCCGCTCGTCCCTTATCTGGTAGTCGCAGTTCTCCTGTTCGGCGGCCATGAGGAGGGTGTGCGCGATATCGCGGCCATGGTCGGAGTGCGCAGCGGCGCCGGCGGCGATCATGCGCGCGAGATTGCGCGCTGCGATGATGTCGGCGGTCGCACCGCATACGCCTTCCTTTGGGCCATCGCCGAATGGGTCTATCCGGCAGGGTCCCATCAGGCAGTTGCGGCAGCACAGCCCCAGCTGACCGAAGCCACACTGTGGTTCCTGCATCGCGTAACGGTCCCAGGCGAGTTCGATCCCGGCTTCGGCAGCGTTTTCGAGCAGGCGGACGGTTACGGGGTCGGCACTTCGCTCCTTGTGGGAGGCCATCTCCAGCCCTCGCAAAAAACGGTGCCCCATCTCCTCTGCGGTCGTTCGTTTCACCGGAGCGAGTAGGGCTGCAACCCGGAAATGTCGCAGCGGTGTCCGTGAGAACGCGACGCCACTCAACTACCCTTAATCTACCCGTTGTCGCAAACGCGTGTCAAGCAAGTGCGAGGGGCGCTTGCCAGTGTAGAATCCGGCTGCCGAAAACCTCGCCTGGGTCCAAGGCCCGTGCGGCTGTGGATGGAGTCGTCCTCGATGGGGGAGCACTAGCGGCGGTAGGCGTCCGCGACTTTCTGGAGAGCCCTGACGACGTCCTTCATGTACTCGATGTCGGCCGGTGGGGCGACTTCGATGGCGAAGGTCTCCTTGCCAACCTTGTGCGCCACGGGGCAGAGGATGCCGTCATAGGAAACGCTGCCTGAGTAAATCCTGGGGTCCCAGGAGTGCGCAAGTTTCTTTCGGAATATATCCTGCTCGTACAGCTCGGCAGAGGTTCCGATGCGGCAGGCTATGTTCTCGGCCCGGAGCGCACGGACAAATTGGTCTCGATCCACGCGGAATGCATCGAGATCCATCGTGACGTAGTACACGTAGTATGAAGACCGGCGGTCAGGCGGCACGCGCATTGGTCGTAGCCCACGGATGTGGGGGATACTCTCCGTGAGAAATGCCGCGTTCTCGCGACGCCGAGTTATGTATGCGTCCACGCGGTCCATCTGCTTGAGTCCGACAGCCGCCTGGATCTCCGTCATGCGGTAGTTATAGCCGATTCGTGGGTGAATGTATATGTGCAGGTCGGCGTGCGTGACGCCGCTCGCGAACCCGTGATTGCGGAACTCGCGGCAGAACAGTGCAAATTCGTCGCTGTCGGTGACCACCATGCCCCCGTCGCCGGTGGTATTGATTATCTTGCTGTCCTGCATGCTGAAGGCGTTCACCGCGCCGAACGTTCCCACTTTCCTGCCTTTGTATTCGGCGCCGTGCGCCTGCGCCGCGTCCTCGACCACGGCGAGGTTGTGCTCTCGCGCGATAGACATGATTTCATCCATGTCGCACGGTGTGCCTGCCAGATGAACGGGTATGATGGCCTTCGTGCGTGGCGTGATTGCCCGCCGGATCGCTTCGGGTGCGATGTTGTGTGTCTCTGGGTCTATGTCGGCGAAGACCGGCACTGCGTTCTGGTACAGGACAGGCGAGACGGTTCCGATAAATGTGCGGGGCGGCACGATGACCTCATCGCCCGGGCCGATGCCAAGGGCTGCGAGGGCCATGTGTATCGCGCTGGTCCCGCTGTTGCATGCGATGGCGTGCCTCACGCCGAGCCAGTCGGCGAAGCGCTTTTCGAAGTCTCTAGTCACTATGCTCCGGGACATGTGCGTCCTTCCCGAACGCAGGATCTGTGCTATCAGGCGGATCTCCTCCTCGCCGTACACGGGCCACTGCGGCGGAGGCTCGCTGCGAATGGGCCTTCCCGATTCGATCGCCAGTTTGTCTGACATCCCTCGATCCTCCTGTGAAGCATCCCGAGTTCAGGGAATGCGATCGAGAAGTCTCTCGACGTTTCGCAGACTGATTGCGAGCATCTCTTCTTTCTCCGATCGTTCCTGGTCGCCGGCGCATTCAACCGAGAGGTATCCGTCGTAGCATGCGTCCGCCAGAATCTTGAACAGCGCAGGAAAATCCACGCTGCCGGTGCCGATCGGGACCTCCACGCATCTCCCGCCTCTGCGGACGACGTCCTTGAGGTGTACATGGACCACGCAGGGCAGAAGTTCCGAGAGTGCCGCAACGGGGTCCTCCTCGACATACATGAAGTTGCCGGTATCGAAGGCGAGGCGAAACCGTGGCGATGCCACGTCCTCGACGATCTGGCGCATGTGACGGGTGCGGCCGTGGATGGGTGCACGCTCGGCCATGCCCACGTTTTCCATAACGAGCGTAGGGCCACCGGCAGGCACATGTCGAACGCATTCGCGGAGCGCTTCGACGAGGGACCGGCGCTCCTCCTCCGGACTTTTCTTGCCTAGCGGTCCCGGAAACAGCATTGCGCAACGGGATCGGAGCATCGTCGCGCGTTCTATCCCCCTGTCGAACTCTTGCCACGCGCGCCGCCTTTCCAGAGTATCCTCGTGGAGAAGAACCGGTGCGAGGTTGTAGGAACTCACCGCGATGCCCGATTCGAGCAGGGCGCGTTCGACATCCCCGGCGGCGGTCATCTCGTCGCTCCGGCTGATCTCGACCGCTCTGATTCCTGCGCGAGCGCAATGACGTATGAAGTCGGCGACGGTGGCCTTGCCCTTGCCGTACTCGTTCCTGAAAAGGATGCTCATCACGGAAAGTTTCACGATGCTGTCCCCCGGAAGGCAGCGTCGAGCGTGTCGCACGCCGCGGCTACCAGTATGTCGCCGGCATCAGGCGTCAGCCTGCTCGGCCAGGCCGTCATGACCTCGTATCCGCCCTCGGCGAATGCGGCCCGGGTCGGCACGTAGCCGATGTAACCGTTCGCCAGCGTCACGATGAAAGTCTCCGGGAAGGGCGAACGTCGTTTGATCTCCATGCCCAGTTCAACGAATACCTCGCCCGGGAGTGCGATCAGTGCGGTGGAGCCCAGAGCGAGCACGTGGATCTCGGCCGGGTCGTCCCGCCTGGATCGCGAGAGGTGGATGATCTCCTCGGCGAAGAAATGGTGACGCAACTTCGGACCGGTGCGCTCGCGACGCGCAAGGCACTCGCGCGCTGCCGCCACTTCCTCGGGGGACACCTTGCGTCTCTGGAGGGTCAGCGTCCGGCTGACCGATCGGATCTCGACCCTCGCCCGAAATCGGAGGCCGCGAATCACCTCGAGCGCTTCCGCCCCGATTGCGCGTCCGATTCGCGATGCCGATTCGGACCCCTTGAGCGGCACGGTGTCCTGCGAGCGCGAACCCACCTCGCCCTGCGGCCCGTTGACATGGTTGATATCGCCGCACGTTCCGGGAGCGAATAGCGTGACGATACCGTTGCCCTTGGCATCCGAAAGGGTGCGCGCGATGAAACACGGGTAATCCGCCGAGATGAGGTCGCCGCCGACCGTGTCGCAGTGGAGCGCGAAGTTGACCAGTGCGGCGATCGGGACGCCCGTCTCGTCCTCGACAAACAGGACGCCCACCTCCTTGTCCACGACGCTTGCCTGTGATTGCCAGTCGTCCATTCCGATGGGCGGCACCGCAGGAGGTTGGCCATCGTGAAGCATTTTGAGCAGTTCTTCCCCTGCATCGGTTTTGGCCCGACCGCGGCGCGCGGCGCGTCGGTTGAAGGAGATGCCCTCCACGCGACCCGTGCCTGCCGCCCGGCGAGCGTCGCGCAGGTTCGATATCGCGAGGTCCACGCAATCTGCGATCCGGGGAAGCAACGCGCTCCGGTATTCTGCGTCGGGTTCCCCCGGAGGTATGTGGGGGTCGGTCACGGGGCCGGTGTGGGTGTGAGTGGCCCAGATCATGACGTTCTTTCGGTCCAGGTGGGCTTGCCTCTGGATCAACCGTCGCAGCGCGGCAACGTCCTGGCGAGGGATGCAGCAGAGATCCAAACCGACGAGAGCGGCCCGCGTCCGGCCGTCGTCCAGGACGAGAGCCTTGGCGTACAGGGGGTCGTGCACGCCGCGCGCCCGCCGTGGCTGGCGATAGCCCGCGATGCTCACGCCCAGCGGGGGAGTGATGTCGACCTGGGCGGCACCGGCTCGGAGGCGACCGTGCGGGCTGTCGCAACCTTGAGATGCCACAGTTGTTTCTTCCTCTGTTCGAGACCGATTCAGTCGAGGTGCACGACACTGTGAGACCGAACCGACTCTTCAGCCGCCAGGCCCAGCCGGACGCTCTCGTGTGCGGCCAGGGCACGGGCCAGCGATTGCTCGCGAGCGGGACGGATCGCACGTGCATTCATGAAATCGGCCCAGGCGTCGTCGTCGCCGTGGGCGCTCGCGTAAGGAAAAGTCCAGGATTGCCCAGGGTTGCCATCTGCGGGCGAAGCGGAGCGGCGGGGGTAGTAGTACACCGTTTTCTGGGACGCGACGATCCGGCCCATGTCGCCCACCACCTCGAGTTCGTGTGTGGGGACGGGTGAGAAGAAGCATATCTCGAGGCACGCCTGCGCGTCGCTGGCGTACTCCACGAGGACCAGGGCATGATCGAGGAGCGTGCCCGGGTTGCCATCGCCCGAGGTGATTGCCCTGCCACCCAGCGCGAACAACCGGTTCGCGCGACTCGCGGTGAGCCAGTTGAAGAGGTCGAAGTGATGACAGTTTTTTTCGACCAGTGCGCCGCCAGACTTGGCTTCGTCAGCAAGCCAGTTCTCGACCTTTGGTAGAAACGGGCCGCGCATCTCGCGATATACCACGAGGCGCGGCTGGCCGATGGCCCCCTGTTCGATGAGGTCGTGCACCTTGCGGTAGAGTGGCATGGTACGCATCTGGAGTCCCACGTAAAAAGTGGAATCCGATGTGCGGACCGCTTCGACGATCCTGTCGCAGTCGTGCAGGTTGGGGGCGAGAGGCTTTTCGCAATAGATATCGAGCCCTCGCTGGATCCCGGCCTCGGTCATCTCGGCGTGCAGATGTTGAGGGGCGGAGACAACGAGGATGTCGAGTTCGGTGGAGTCGAGCATCTCGCGCCAATCATCAAATGGCCGGGCTGACTCGACCAGCCTGGCGGCTGCTTCGCGGCTGCGGGGTTCGGGATCAGCGAAGGCGACAACCCTCCCGGTGCCGCTGCTGCGGATGGCCTCGGAGAGCCTCCGCCCGCGTCCGCCGACGCCGGCTATGCCTATGCGGATGTCTTTCATGATGCGCTCCACTGCAATTGGCGGAAGAAGAGTTCAATTCCTCCCCAGTTCACGGGCGATTTCGCAGAAACTTCTCACGCGTGAAATGGGCGTGCCTGGCGTAACAGGGCTTCCCAGACTCATGATGAACCGCCCACGGTTCCGGCGGCCGGCGTCCATCTGCCGGGCTATCTCGGCGCGCAGTTGCTCGTCAGAGGCCTTCTCCAACACGCTATGCGCGTCGAGGTTGCCCAGGAGCACCTTGCGCCCCTGGACGCGCTCCGCCATATCAGCGATATCTGCCGGGAAGCCCTTCTTCGGTTCCTCCAGAGCAATTGCATCGGCGCCGGTCTCCATGAGGAGATCCCACTTTCCCCTCCAGTCGCCGCAGAAGTAGTGCACGCTCCACATGCCGGCGGTACGGATGGCATGGGTCAGTTCGCGGAGCGGCTCGACGTTGAATCGCTGGAATGAGGATGGAGAGATCATATCTGTCCAGCAGTCCTCGATCCAGACCACGGAGGGCCCCAGTCTTCCGAATGCCCGTACGTAGCGGATCCGTTCGTCGAGAACGCGGCGGACCGCATGTTCGACGAGGTCGGGCTGTTCGAGGGTCGCCCGCATGGTGCCCTCGAAGCCCCAGAGGCTGAAGCATTTCCACAAGGGAGCCGTGAGCGGGATGAGAGGCATCTTCTCCTTGCCCAAGAGGCTGACGAGGAGTTGCGGCAGGTCAAGGCGCCCCTCCTCTGCCACTGCGCCTGTGAAGACGTCGCCGCCATCCGGTGTGAGAAGGGAATCGAGGATTCGGTCCAGCGAGCGTGGGTCGCTGACCCCCTCGGCCGGTGGAGGAGGCTTCGCTTCGGGGCGCTCCACGGCGCCGCTGACCGGAGGGCGTTCGAGTTCGATGCGCTCCCCGGTCTCTCGATTCACCCGGAAGACGCGGTCTCCCGACAACTCGATAGAGAGCCGGCTCTGCTCCGCCCGGTTGAAGCCTGGCCGCACGACGAACCAGTCAACGTCAATAGCGTGGTTGAAATCTACTATGGGAATTGCCGCGACCCTCGGGTCCGGATGCGAGAGCGCCCACCACGGCTGATCGGTGACCTCGTCCCAGTGGTCTCGCAGGCATATCCCGGGGTAGCAGATGACTACAGGGAACTCGGGGGCTCCCCTGGACGAGAACGCGGCCTCGATTTTCTCGCGTCCGGTCATGGCGTACCTCTCGCGTGCGCCTTGTCGGCCGCCACGGCCGGCGTCGGCGTGAACTTGAGCCAGCCGAACTGCTCGACGTTGTGGTGCGCTCCTCCGGCGGGCCAGCCGGCGACGTGTCCATCATTGTACCACTCCTGGTGAAGATTCAGGGCGGCCTTCCATCGGCGTGGCGAGCGAATTCGTGGTCCGCCCCGGAGGATGCCTGTCTCCTCCACTGCGACAGCCGGGATCACGATCTTCGCCCACCATGAATCTCGGCCGAATGAGGTTTTCGTCCGGATCGTTGCTTTATAGGAACTGTCCCAGTTCTCGCGGCAGCGGCGAACGACGTAGGCGTCTCGCGCGTTGACGACGAACTGGTAATACCAGCCGGTCCGCGGACGCGGGCAGAGATAGAAGTCCACATGGCTCGTGCTGAAAGGCCAGTGCGACTCTGCTGTCCTCTTCAGCCGTTCAACGTCCGGTTCGAAGCATCTGAACAGGAGGTACACGTTTTCTCCGTCGTGTCCGACGCGCACGTGCCCCAGTGTGCGCAAGACAGCCCTCTGGAGCAGGGGGGTAGGCTTCGAGACGCGCAGGAGCTGCGCCCACGGGTTTTTCCCGCTCCGTAGCCGGGGGCAGGAAATCTCCGTGGGGCCGAGGTCGCGTTCCCGGAGCCGGCGGCACGCCTCGGCCCATATTCCGACGAGTCTCTTCTGGGTCTCGACCCGGCGCCGGAGGCGTGCGTCGCGGAGCCCCAGTGAAGCGTGAGCAGCAGCGAGGAGTGCCTGGCACCTCGCCTCCACCTCGGGTGTGAAGAAGTGCACAGCGGATTGTGCGTCGGAGAAGAGATACTCCTGCATTCCCCCCTGGAACGCCCTCTCGAGTGTGAGAAAGTAATCGGTCATTGGCCCTGCGGCCCGGCCGTAATAGTGCTGGCAAAAATCGCGTATGC
>Ga0272448_1000694_pt1 | contig 49786 bp, 38 predicted proteins | sample YNPCB0191_FD_202220 | JGI IMG/M metagenome (GOLD analysis project Ga0272448, IMG submission 202220) | Hot spring sediment microbial communities from Yellowstone National Park, WY, United States - YNP-CB-019-1 | ecosystem: Environmental > Aquatic > Thermal springs > Hot (42-90C) > Sediment... | reverse complement strand
AAGCCAGGCCCATTTTGCTTGAGAAAGGTCGTACCGATGTGTTGCTCCCGACGGGATTGGCTGAAGGGCATGGGAGCCGGCGTGCTCTGGGGGTGCACCGGATTGTCCCATCCAAGCAACGTTTGGACGTTCTTTGCGGACGGGGCCTCGCCATCAGGCAAACCCAAACGCCGGTTCCGGTCGGCCTTGCACTGCTCGGCCCTGGGCATCCCGGCCGATCAGCAGCAGGTGATCCGGTACGCCCAACAGTTCGGATTCGAGGCGGTCGAACCCCTGCCGGACTATCTCCGCCGGTTGTCCGAGGATCAGTTGGCCCAGCTCCGCCAACAGCTCCAGCAGGCCGGGCTTTGTTGGTCGGCGGCCAATCTGCCCGTTCGGTTTCGAGAGTCCGAGGAGCAATTCACCGCCGACATGAAAGCACTGCCGGAATATGTCCGGGCACTAGAGCGGGCCGGGGTGCAGCGGATGGGGACCTATCTGCGCCCCTGCCATCCGGACCGGACGTATTTAGAGAACTTTCGGCTCCATGTGCGTCGGCTTCGGGCGGTGGCCGACATCCTGGGCCAGCACGGACTCCGATTGGGCCTGGAATATGTGGGGCCGAAAACCTCCTGGACCGCCGCCCGGTTCCCGTTCATCCACACGATGCGGGAAATGCGGGAACTGATCGCCGAAATCAACCACCCGGCCCTGGGGCTTCTGCTGGATAGCTGGCACTGGTACACGGCCGGGGAAACGGTCGAAGACATCCTTCGGCTCCGGGGCGAAGAAGTAGTCCTGGTCCACCTGAACGATGCGCCGGCCGGGGTGCCGGTGGCCGAGCAGGTGGATTCGGTCCGACAATTGCCTTTGGCCACCGGGGTGATTGACTTGAAGGGGTTTTTAGGGGCGTTGGTGCAGATTGGGTTTGACGGGCCGGCCTTGATCGAGCCGTTTTATCGGCCTTTGCGGGAAAAGCCGCCGGAAAAGGCCCTACAGTTGGTTTCCGAGGCCATGCGAAAGTGCTTGGCCCTGGCCGAAGGAAGCGGGTGAAGCCTTTCCAAAGGCAATTTTGTCATACTTTAGTTTGACTGCATCCACCTGGCCTAGCCCCTACCAGGTGTAGGGGCTAGGAATCGACTGGAACACCACCGATTGTGGTAATTGGCTCCGGTGGATACAGTCAAGTTAGCCGAATGAAGTAACTCACCTCTCCCCTGGCCGTCGAGAGGCGGGCTGAGGGGTATCACTGCCGCGAAAGCGGCCGTCCAGACAGTATCTCAGAGTTTTCACTCGCCTAGCAGGAACACAGTAGCCGGCACACAGCAGCCTGGATTCCTGCTTACACAGGAATGACACTTCACCCCTCCATTCGGGTAAGGTGTTACGTCGGAACTATTTCCCTGTTGGAAAAAAACCGGCTCGGCGGACTGTCTTCGTAAGCAGGCACCCATCGGAGGGAACCTAGGGAAAATCGTTTTTGGGGGGTGGGCGGAACAGGGTCAGGTTGGAAGAAGGGCGTTTTGGATAGCTAGGCGGGGAGGGGAATGTAAAATTTTTGGAAATTTTCAAAAATTTTCTTTTCTCCTCTTAACCTTTTAGCCAAGATTACTACAATAAACACAATTAATGGATGATGGTGTGGGGGCTAAGAGCGTTGTGGTGGGATGAGTCCATGGGGCGTCAGTCGGGAGGAGTGTTGCTCCTGGGGCCGTTCTTTATCGAAAAGGATGGACCTCCGAAAAGCTGGCTAGCGACCTTCAGAGGAGTCTGGACGGACATGCCAAACGTCCGGACTGATTATGGCCGAAGAAACTTGCCTATATCAGAAATTCTGCTTTTGGTGCTTCGATAACCGGTTGGTCGCTCTCTGCCGGGGTTACGCTGAGAGAACCTGGGGGGATGATCTTAAGGTTCTCGGCGGTTGCCAGTGGAAGCCACCTGGGGGAAGGGTGCGCTTTTGCTTCAGGTTATTCCGGAGAGGGCCATTCTAGGGAGGAATTTGCAATGAGTAGTACGACGGAGTCGGCAGAGTCCTCTTACAGTTTGGTGGTGGACGAGGAGCCTCCTGGGCCTTCGAGTCAACTTCTTTTGCCTGTCTTCTCTGTTCCACCGCTGCCAATCTCTTCGTGTAGGCATGCTGAGAGGTCTAGTGCTAGCCGATTGGGGCGGAAACGAAAGACTCCTTGCCTGTCTTCCGGGCCAGACGCCCGATGGGGGCCGAATCTTCGGACCAAAGCCTTCCGCAAAGCCTTCTTCTCCCAGACGCCGGAAAAACTCTGGAACGATTGGCATTGGCAACTCCGCAACCGATTCCGGACGCTGAACCAACTGGAACGGATTCTTCGGCTTTCGGAAGAGGAGCGGGAAGCGATTCGGCAAGGGGGGTTGCAGCTTCCCGTGGCCATCACTCCCTACTATGCCAGTCTGTTAGATCCGGACGATCCGGATCATCCACTGCGGCGGATGGTGGTGCCTCGACCAGCCGAGTTCGTCCATTCGCCCGGTGAATCGGCCGACCCGTTAGGAGAAGACGGCCATAGCCCCGTACCTGGACTCGTCCATCGGTATCCGGACCGAGTGCTGCTTTTGGCCCATGATTTCTGTTCCACCTATTGCCGGTATTGCACCCGATCTCGGATGGTTGGCCATGGTCAGATGGCCGTCAGCCAAGCTCGGTTGGAAGCCGCCCTGGATTACATCCGACGCACGCCTACGGTTCGGGATGTGCTGGTTTCCGGGGGCGATCCGCTCACCTTGAGCGATCAACGCCTGGACGAAATTCTCTCGGCCATCCGAGCCATTCCGCACGTGGAAATAGTCCGCCTAGGGACCAAGGTCCCGGCGGTTCTGCCACAACGGATCACCCCCGCATTGTGTCGGATGCTCCGCAACCATCATCCCCTCTGGATCAGTCTGCATTTCCAGCATCCGGAGGAATGCACCCCGGAAGCCTATCAGGCCTGCACCCGGTTGGCCGATGCCGGCATCCCCCTGGGATCCCAGACCGTCCTGCTTAAAGGGATCAACGATTCCGTGGAAACCATGAAGGAGCTGGTCCATCGGCTGTTGCAGATGCGGGTTCGACCTTATTATCTGTTCCAATGCGATCCGATTTGCGGGTCGGCCCACTTCCGCACCCCGGTCTCGAAGGGGATTGAAATCATCGAAGGACTTCGCGGTTATACCAGCGGGTATGCCCTGCCGCATTATGTCATCGACCTGCCAGGCGGCGGTGGTAAAGTCCCCTTGCAGCCGGAATATTTTGTCGGCCGAGACGGCGACGACTTGGTGTTTCGGAACTTCGAGGGCAAGACGTTCCGCTATCATGATCCCCTCCCTGCTCAGGAGTCCGCTTCGGACAAGGAGCATTGAGGGGGAATAACGGATGGAATGCCCTTTCCCTAGCCGTCTGCCGGAACGGGGACGGCGGCGCCCGCCGCCCTAGCAGAGGGGAAGGGACTTCTATTTTGAGTGTATCCCCCGGCCAGGCCCCTACAACTTGTAGTAGGTAAAAATCGCTCGGACTCCACCAATGGCGGCCATTGGTCCCGGTGGATACAGTCCTCCTATTGTCCATTTAATCCGGTTCACCGGGCGACGGATTCAGATGATAGCGAAGATGGGTGAGCACTTCTTCTGGGTAGGGGCCCCAGGGCAGATAGACTCCGCGGAGCGTATCCAGAGGACGAGGCCTTTTTGTCGGCAATAGCCACACTCCAGCCCCTCCCATCTCATACCGTCCGATGGCCTTCCAGGGAATTCGCCACCGGAAACGCCAGACGGTCTGTTCCACGCCTTCGGGATTCAGTTCGTAAGTTATCGGCACAAAGAGCCTCCAACCGGCCAAAAACACTACCCCCACACCAAGCCATCCCAAATAGGCCTGCCCGGTAACCCATCGAACAATTCCCCATACCGCCGCGGCTAAAAATATCCCTCCTATCAAGGCGCCAGGATGTTCCCCCAGGGGCCAAACCCGCCATCGGATCGGAGGCGGCGGCGCGGGCCGGATGATTTTCGATCTCTGCGACGAAGACGCTGGCATAAGAAAGGCTCTTGAAAAAGTCTTCCCTTCCGCAGCTTCCCCCTCCTAAGGACCATAGACCGAAAGGAAAGGGGAGAAAATATGCCTTTTGCCCTCGGATAACCTTTTTATCTCTACGAACATCAAGACAACCCATCCCTAGTTTAACACCGTCCCGCCCATTTTTCTTCCCCCTCGATCGCCCACGAAAACGGAATCCCCCTAAGGTTTCCTTCTGCAAAATCCTTGGCGTACCCAGCAGGAAGGGGCAGGGGGAGCCTGGATCATCCAGAGCCTGATCATCCCATGGGGACGAGTGGCCCCCATGGAACAGCGTCGGAGGCGATGGCCACCTGCTTCCCAACTCCACGGAATAGGCAGGAGAGATACTCCCAGGTTAGGCCGAGGGGCGCCGAAGGCCTTTGCCCGGCCCCCCGGCATTTCCTTTTGGTCGGCCGTTAGGAGTTGACCCGTCTCAAACAGGCGATCGGACGCCCCGGGTCCTCCGGGTTGTCTTCTAGCCAGCCTTCCAGAACGCCGCCTGCTGGATGGTGAAACTGCAAAAGACGTTTGCCTTCTTGCTGGACGACCCGACATTGGGCCTGAAATTGTTGGAAGTAGGTCTGCCACCGGGACAGATCATCGGAAAATAAGAGTCGGCCTTCCCAATCCAGCGTAGCCCATCGGGCCCGGGCAGAATCCCCTATCCGCTCCTGCAATTCCTGAAGTTCATTCCGAGGAGATTTTTCCCCTGTCCACGCTATCTGAAGGCTCCGATCTTGGCCGTGTTCGATAATCCGAGGTTGCAAAGGCCGAACGCCAGCATGGGTGCGAAATCGCCAGGTCAGTTTCAACAGAAAAACCATCTTCCGTTCCGTCTCTCCCAGGGACATGGACGGGGGAAACTTCCGGACGATAGGCAGACCGAACTGGGCTTTCCACTGGCCGCTTGGCCCACTGGCGGCGGCGATCTGCTCCAAAACCCTTTCGATCTGCCCCCTAGGATCCGCCGAACTCATGGCCTCCACAAACTTCGGAGCGTATTGAGCGTCCTGGCCTTCCAACAAATACCGAATCCACTGGCCAGCAGAGGTATAGGTCTGGGGGCTGATCTCCAGGTGTTCAGGAGCGGCCTGTCCCCACGGGATGTCTTGCCGGAGTGGGGCAAGAGGGGGCATCCGGCTTGGCCAAGCGGACGATCCAGGAGGTTCCGCCAGATACTCGGCCAACCCCCATCGAACCCAAAGCGGCGTCTTCTGCCCGTTCGGCAGGAGGTTGAAAAAAGCCAGAAGCATTTGACGTTTCAGTTCTCCCAGAGTTTCTTGGGCGTCCGGACGTCCAGACCCCGTTGCCATCAGCCATGTGGGCGGGTGTTGATCCAAAATCCAAATAAGCCCCCCCGAAGAACCTTCCCCACACGCTCGACCAGTAGGAAGGATTGGGGTTTCGTGGCTACGGGACTGCCCTATCACCACCGTGAGCGATCGAGCGGGAAAGTGAGGTTGGCGATGGGCCTGGGTCCACCGATCGGCCAATTGAGCCGCTCGCTCCCAAACAGATTCCAACTCTCGGCCAATTTGAGATGCTTGTTCCGCTGTGGCGGCCCCCAGGACCTTTATCCTCCCCTCGGAAGTACTCCCCTGGCCGGTGGCCAAAACGTCCCTTCGAGGCGCATGCACCAGAGGAGATCCCGGTACTTTCTGCCCCACCCCAATAGGATTCCGATCGGACATTCCCGAGCGGGAGAAAGTTTCTCCTTTTAAGAATTCCTCCAGACAAACCAGACAAAACAGTCCCATCCCTCCGTAGGCCATCATGATTCCCGTCAGAAATAGGACCTTTCTTCCCAGCCGAAGTTTTTTCCCCAACACAGGTTTTCTCCTCCTGGACGAGGGATACCCCCATTGTTGTTTTTGGATATTCCGCCGATCTACCGACACATATCCATCTAAAAAGGGGGGATGAGTGCCCCTCTATAAAACCGCTTTTTCTCAGTCAACCCGCCAAGGTTTCCCTTCTCAGGATGGCTTCCAGAGATACCGACCCTCGGAGTAGTTCTTAAGTTGTATATCAAATAACCATTTTGTGGGATTATTCTCATAAGAAAACCACTCCTCGAAGAGACGTGCTGTTGGGTGTATCGACATCGAGAAAAGACTCTCTGGAAAAAAGCTCCGAAGATGGGGCTGCGGGCCGGGACCCCATTCCCCCAACCTTCCCACCACCGAAAACCGGCGTTTTTTTCCACGGATAAAGGGACCTGGCCGGAAAGGCTGCCAGAAACCAGCCGGGAAGTGGGCTTCTGCATTGCTGAACGGTCCCTAGGAGTCCTTCGGACCGTACAGGCCCAGGTCCCCTCGGATAGGGGGTTTGCGATGTTCTGAGAAGTCAAACCGGCCTCAAGGGGGGCCAGGCCGACCTTTTTGCCGCCGAATCGGAATAGAGGAGAACAATCAGAATGGTTGTCTCCGGCCGACCATCTGCGCAGATGGGGGAACTGTCCCCCTAAAAGTGTAGGTTCTCTTCCTGTCTCTGCTTTCGTGGGGAATCGTGTGTTTTTGAGCCGTTGCTGTTTACACTTGGACGCGTTTGCCGCCGGCTTTGATCGACTGGGTTTGTCGGTCGCCTAATTGGAGGGCGTCGCAGGCCAGTTGGCCGTCCAGAAGGGCAGAGGGTGTGCCGGTCTGAATGGCCCGGATGGCTTCCGACAGTTCAATCGGGAAGGCGTCGGTCATGTCGAATTGGCCCAGGTTTGGCCGACGGACTTTGCCCTTTTCATCGTAAACCGTTAGGGGCATTCCGTCGCCGGAATCGAACACGATGGTTGCCTTCTCGAAGTGGATTTCGTAGCCGTGGGTGAAGGGGCGGCCTTGCTGATAGATCACGCCGCTGGCGGCGGTAACGACCAGGGCAGGATCGTCGAAGAGGAACTGGGTCGTGAAGTATTCGGCGACTTCGCCGCGCATTCGGCCGACGCTTTGGACGGCCTTGGGCATACCGAAAAGCAGGCGGATAAAATGCGCATCGTGGATGTGCAGGTCGATCATCGGTCCGCCGCAGCCGTTGGGGTCGTAGAAGTCCCGCAGCCAGAGGGGATCGGAGATGACCCGTTTGAAATGTCCGCCGCGGAGCCGACCGAACTGTCCGCTGGTCGCCGCTTTGTAAGCGAACGTATATTCCGGCACGAAGGGCAACACATGGGCGATCATGAGCATTTTGCCGACCTGTTTGGCCGTCTGCACCATCCGGCGGGCGTCGGCCAGTCGCAGGGCAATCGGTTTTTCGCACAGGACATGTTTACCCGCCTTCAGCGCCGCCACAGCCGCCCCTGCATGAAACGACGGCGGAAGACAAATGTCAATCATATCCACGTTCGGATCGGCCAACAGGTCCTCCATCTCCTCGTACCGAGCTAAATGGGATACATCCACGATAGTTCCCTGGGGGCCGAAATTGCCCTTGATTGAGCGCCAATCCCCGGCCAACCGTTTCGGGTCTTTTTCGCAAATGGCGGTTACTTTCGCCCCGCGCACTTTTTTGTACGCATTGTAATGCGTCATCCCCATAAAACCCAAACCACAAATACCGACGCGAATCATCAGAAAATCTCCTTGGCAAAAGGGATGGAACGTTATTTTCCTACCAACTTTTCGAATCGTTCGAATGCTTGGTCCCAGGCGTCCGTGTTTTTCGGTTCGTACGCCTCCATGGGGAAACTTTGGCGGATGATCTGGCGGGCTTGGGCAATCGAGCCGACATGGCCTGCGGCTGCCGCCTGCATCATCAGGTTGCCGGTAGCGGTGGCTTCTACCGGGCCGGCCAATACCGGCCTGGCGCAGGCGTCGGCAATCCACTGACACAGCAGCCGATTCTGCACCCCGCCGCCCACGATATGAATCTTCTGAATCCGTTGGCCGACCAACTCTTCGCACATCCGGAAGACCCATCGAGCCTTCATCGCCACGCTTTCCAGCGCACAGCGGAGCACGCTGCCTTCGTCGGCAGGCGCCGGTTGGCCGGTCTTTTGGCAATAGGCCCAAATCGCCGCCGGCATATCCTCCGGTGCCAAAAACTGCGGGCTATCCGGGTCGATAAAGGCTTGCAAGGCCGGCGCCGCCGCAGTCAACTGATTCAGGTCCTCCCAGTTCCATTTTCGGCCTTGTTGGTTCCAAATCCGTCGGCACTCCTGCACCAGCCAAAGCCCGGTGATGTTCTTCAGCAGCCGATACGTCCCGCCCACCCCGCCTTCGTTGGTGAAGTTGAACCGCAGCACCCGGTCATCGACCACCGGCTGGGGCACTTCCACACCCATCAACGCCCAGGTCCCCAGACTGATATAGCACCAATCGGGTTGTTGGCCCGGTTGGCTAGCTGCCGGCACGGCCATGACCGCACTGGCCGTATCGTGCGTACCGGGCAGAATCACCCGGACGTGGTTGAGCCCGGTTTCCGCCGCGACAGCGGCACGCAGTCGGCCCAGCACGGTCCCGGGCTGCGTAATCGGCCCAAATATCTGCCGGGGCAATCCAAATCGTTCCAGCAGTTCCCAGGCCCAATCACCCCGCAGCGGATTGTAACACTGCGAAGTCGTAACATCGGTAAACTCGTTCGATTTTTCGCCCGTCAGCAGCCAATGGAACAGGTCCGGCATCATCAGCAACCGCTCCGCCACATCCAAAAGCGGCGAGCGCTGCCAAAGCATGGCCAGCAGTTGATACAGCGTGTTGAACTGCATGAATTGCAGCCCCGTGTGGCGGAAGATTTCTTGGCGGCTCACCTGGGCAAAGGCTTTTTCCATCACGCCGTTAGTTCGGCTATCCCGGTAATGATGGGGGTTGCCCAGCAGCACATCGCCCCGGCCCAGCAGGGCAAAATCCACTCCCCAGGTGTCCACCCCGATACTTTGAATCTGGCTCCCAAACCGGGCCGCCGCCGCACGAAGCCCCTGCCGAAGCTCCGTCCAAAGCCGCGGCAAATCCCAGAACAAACTTCCGGCCATTTCCACCGGCCCGTTCTCGAACCGATACACCTCTTCCAGCCAAAGGTGCTCTCCGTCGTAAAGTCCCACCACATGACGCCCGCTGGAAGCCCCAAAATCGACTGCCAAAAAAGCAACCTCGGCCATGCCCTCTGCGCCTCCTTGGGAAGCGAAAAACCGACCTCGTTCCAACCTGTGTGTTCGTGCCAACCTGGTGATTCCAAGTCCCCGCCTGGACCACTCCAGGCTCCAAAGTCCAAAGGATGCTGGGACGGCAGATGGTTCCTTCCCGCCCTCCTTCCTCAAGCGCTCCACCGGCGTCCCAGGACACCCGGCCCAAGGGCCGGCGGGTCTAGTGAAGGATAGATTGCCTTCCCCCGGCTCGATCGTCAAGCCCCCCGGCTCCAAAAAGGGCTCTTCGGATATCACGCCTCTAGCCACCGTAGAAGAAGCGGAGGGTGCTGACGAGAGGTCTGCGGTACAGGGGGCGGGACGTCCGCTCTCCCAGCTATGCGCACTCCCAGCTCGACGTCCCTTTGGGCCGGTTAGGGTTCCATTTGGTCCAACTGATCGACCAGGCGATCCAGGCCAGTCCGGGGTTGGTCGGCTGAGGGAGGAGTTTTGGCCCCTTCGGCAGAGGCATCGGTCCCCTGGCTAGAAACATCGGTCCCTTGGCCAGAGGCAGAAGTTTGGGAACCAGCGCCCGGCGGCACTGGATGCCCAGACATGGACACACCACCAAATACCGCCGGCACCCCCGTGCCGGGCAGAGCCGAAAAATCCACCACCTGGGCCGAAGGCCGAGCTTGGCCCGGTCCGCCGGCAATGGCCGGGTCCGAATAATGCGGGAACATGATCGCTCCGGACGGACAGACCCGTGCGCAGGCCGGACAACCCGGCCGACACATATCCGGCATTTCCACATAGACCCGTCCCTGGCCGTCCAGGCCATAGACGCCAAAGAGACAAAAGTTCAGACATTCCTGGCAATTCCGACACCGGCTCCGATCAATCACCGGATACCATCGGGGCTGGAGCAGTTCCTCAATTTCCTGCATGGTGAAAGGCCCCAGCCGGCTGGGCGGTTCGGATGCTTCTGGAACCGGAACGGCGGCGGCTTGTGTTAATTCCACCAGACGTTCGATCTCGGCCAAATAGTCTTCCACCGCCCCGGGACTCCGCAAATCTAAGCACCAGATGGTTCGGTGGGCATGGGAACCTGTTGGGCCGGCGGTTGGTCCAGCGGCGGCGTTTGGCCCATTGGGAGAATCGGCCGCTTTGGTTTGCTCCGTTGGGCGAGCAGCGGGTTCCAGTTCTTCCTCCGGCACAAGCGGCGTTTGGCCCATTTGCCCCTGCACGCCGTTGGCCTGCAAGACCCAAAACGCTGCCCGGGGATAAAGCCAACTCAGTAGCACTATGTTCGTCCGAATCTCCCGGAGGGCTGGAAACCCCATCCCATTGGGCAGCAGATCATACAGATGGGGGATGACCAACACGGGCAACTCCGGCCAGCGGTCCAGCCCTTGGAGGATAACTTTTTCTATGGCTTGGCCTTCCGGAGTCGGAGACCGCTGGCGAGAAAGAACCACGGTAAGTAGGTTTTCCATAAGAACTCTTTCATTGGAAGAAGGGGAAAGCTATTGCCGGTCTGAGGCAGCGGAGCGGTTCGAGGCATCCGTCCGGTCCGAGGGGCCGAAGCAGTAGAGTTGGCCGGCGGTGTTGCCGATGACCAGGTGTCCGTCGGCCACCGCGGGGGAGGCCGACACCTGGCCACCCAACTCGAACTGCCAGACCACTTGGCCGGTCCGGCGATCCAGGCCGTAGAGCCGACCATCCTCGCTGCCGACAAAAAGCCGGTCTCCTACCACCACCGGCGAACTATCCACCTGGCCCCGGGTGGCAAACTGCCATAGCACCTGCCCGGTTTTGATGTCCAAGGCATAGACCCGCCGATCGCGGCAACCGACGTACACCGCCTCCGGCGTAACCGCCGCGGAAGAGCGGAACGATTGTTTACTTTTCGGCGACTCGAAGGTCCAGAGGATTTTTCGCTCCCGGAGGTGGATAGCAAAGAATTGGCGGGACTCTGTGCCCACAAAGGCCCGCTCCTCCAATACCGCGGGGGTGCAGCCGGTGGGGCCTTTCAGTTCGACCTCTCCGGCCGGTTGGCCCTTCTGGAGGTCCACCAGATGCAATCGGCCGTCGCAACCGGCGACCAAGGCCAGACCGTTCCACACGGTGGGAAAACAGCGGATTTGATCCGGGCTTTGGTATTTCCAAACCAATCGGCCGGTGTCCCGCTGGAGGCAATACAGGCAGCCATCTTGGGAACCGAAAAGCACCCGGTCTTCGTAAACATTGGGGCCACCGTCGATTTCGGCTTCCGCCTCGAATCGCCAGGCCGGTTGGCCGTCGGCCTGTCGGAGGGCGAAAAACCGGCCCTGCACGTCACCGACAAAGACCAGGCCATCGGCGGCGGCTGCCGGGGCCAAATAACCGGCCCCTTCGGTAAACGCCCAGCGCTGTCGGCCTGTCCGAAGGTCAATGGCATAAAACGGCCCGTCGGTCGTGCCGATATACACGCAGCCGTCGGCAATGACGGCCGTGGCTTCAAACCCACCGCCGGGGGCCTGAAAGGTCCACTGGCGGTGGAGTTTTTCCGGCAGCCAAGAGGCGGCCTGACCCGTACCGGCCCGGTCGCCCCGCCAAAGCGGCCAACCGGCTTGCCGGCCTGGGACGGCAGTTTTCCCTTCCGGATAAAGCACAGGAGCGCTGGAGGGAGCATCGGCAGAGCACGGTATCTGCTTCCGAATACCCGAATAGGTTTTCCCTTCGGAAGAAAGCCCCGGGGGATTGGAAGAGGCATCGACGGAAAGGGCTGCTTGGGCGGGTTGTTCCGGGGGGATGGCTTCGGAATCGTCCGCTTGACAGCCCAGACAACAGACCAACGCACCTATCAAGCCCAACCAGGCCGCATTTGGAATGGCCGGTCGGCTCCGTCGGCTCTGCCCTATGGATATTTGCCCATGGTAGAGACCCCAAACTCCCTGGTTTTCCGCCACGTTGATGTCCCTTGGTTTTGCGAAGATGCATAGGCGTCCGGCCAGGCCGGTTGCTTTGCGTTGGCCTGGAACCTGGGGGAAAGAGCTAATGGAGCCCGGCCTCGCCATCCGTTTATCTCCGTTGGAGCAGGAAAAGCTGTTCGGTAACATGGATGGGGCGGTTGCGGAAACTGCGACTTCCTCGGAATGCATTATACCGGGTTTCCATCACTTCGACCTGGCCGTGCTTGGCCAGCATGGACCGCATTTGGGCAGGCGGAATAAACCCTTCGTTATTGAATGATATCAACACAAACGGGGCGTCCAAATGCACAATCAGGTCTTCCAAAAGCGGAAGCGCTTGACTGCGCACATTATAACCGGAACGACGCCAATTGTTCGGGATGCCGGAGACCCGACTGATCTGCGTGGGCCGCTCGTACCGGACTAAAAGATTCAGCATGAAATAATTGGAACCATACGGATGTTGGTTATAGGGCGGGTCCAGGTAGGCCAAATCCAACCCCCGGAGTTGACGGGCCGCTTGGTTGGCATCCTGCTGGAGCACCAGATAGTCGCATTCAAACCGGCTGAGCACCGGTGGTTCCAGGCGGATGGGGCCGAGGATGCGGCTGAGGGCGTCCCGATTGCTGCCGCCGAATTGGCCCAGGCCCGTTTTCCGATCCTTATAAAAGCCCTTGAACACGCCGGCCGTATTGGCATGGATGGAGGCTTCGCTCAGAAGCGGTCCGAGGAGCAAATCCCGCAAATCCGGCGGAACCTCCTCTAACAACCGGCGATAATTGTCCAACCGGCGGGCGTTCTGCTTGGTGTAAAATACCCGGTCCTGGCGGGTGATGTGACTTTCATCTTTCGGGGCGTAAAGCTCTTCGATAAAACCGGGCGGAAGCGGTTCGCTGTCCACCCGGCAGTTCAACTCCCGCACCCAGTACTCCAGGGCCAACCAATCCACGCTGCTCCGGTTCCGGAGGAAACATCGGCCAATCACGGCCGTATAGTCTTCCAGGTCGTTGGAGACCAACCAACTGGCATGGGCTTTCAAGAGCCGACTGACCACACCGGAACCGCTGAAAGCGTCGAAGACCCGAAGCCGGCGCCTGCCTAACCGCCGCTTGACCTCCAGGACGGCCTGCTGGATCGGCCGCAACAGAGCCCGCTTATTGCCCAGATAGGTAATCAATTGTTTGGTCAAATATTCGGGATCCTCCTCCCCGCCCGCCACAGAAACATCGAGGTCCATTTCCTCTTCCTGGCAACTCCAATGCCTCATCGCCCAAACACCCTCCATCCTCCTAGAAAAACAGATTTCCAGAACCAGGGACGGCGTTTTCCGCTGGGGCATAGGCTATGCATTTTACCTATTATGGAGACTTAGGAAGAGAAAACCAGGAGGCGGATGATGGGCAAAAGAGTTGGTTCCGGGCATTTTTCCGAGGCTGTCCCGAAATTGGCACTCGGACGGCGGTCCAGACCGTTTCCAACCCCTTCGGGTTTCCCAAATGGCCTGTTTCCTTAGGGTTTTTGGCAGTCTGGGGGCTGCCGGTTGGCTGGTCCATCTGCCTAAAACAGATTTTCGGGACAGCCTCTCAGGGCGATGGATTGGAAGGGGCATCGCTTCGGGAGGAAAAACAGTATAAATACCGGCGGGTGCGAACCAAAAGGTCGCTACGGACAATGGCGGGCGTGGCCAGACAGGGCGAATCTTCCAAGTCGTTGGTGGCCAACAGTTTCGGTCGGTCGCCGGCGCCCAGGACATATACTCGTCCGGATTCGGCGGTGGCATAAATTCGGCCAGCCGCCGCCACCAAACTGGCCGTAAACGTATCCCGAAGCCGCATCCGCCATATCTCCTCCCCGGAGCCGGCATTGTAGCAGGTGAAAAAGCCGGGTTCGGTAACCACATAGAGCCGATTCCGATAAAAGATGCCTGTGGGGATGTAGGGGCCGCCGTGCGTTCGGCGCCAGACCAGATGGCTTTGGCCCACATTGCCTTGGCCGCCGGGCCGAAGCGCCTGGATCGGCCCATTTCGGCCGCACATACTGTAAATCAATCCACCGCCCAAGACCACACTAGGCGCTACCCACTCGGTAAGCCCAGGCAATCGCCAAAGTTCTTGTCCGTCCAGCAGGTTATAGGCGGCCAGGATGCGGCCTTCGGCGCTGGCATGACCGGCGCCGTTGATGAGGATTTCGGTCCGGGGCTTGCCGTCCGGGCCGACTGCTTCCAGTAGAACCGGCGTGCTCCAACTGCCGTAGCTATCCCGCTGGCTGCGCCAAAGAATCCGGCCGTCTTTTTTCCGTACTGCGACAAGGGACGAGTTCTGCCCGGCATCGCACAGTTGGATGATCACATCTCCATGAATGACCGGACTAGAAGCGACGCCCCATGGGTGTTCCAAAGGGGCCAACTCGGTATTATGCCAAATCGGTCGGCCGTCCATGTCGTAACAAACGAGTCCCACCGAGCCGAAAAAGGCCACCACATGCTGGCCGTCCGTAGCCACGGAAGCCGAGGCGTAGCCGTTTTTCGGATGGGTGCTGCCCCGGGCCAGGCCCGCCTCGTGCTGCCAAAGCAACCGGCCGTCTGCCCGATGAAAACACCAGACCACCAAGCGGACCGGGTTTTCTTCTTCCAAGGCGGAGGTCAAAAAAATCCGATCCTTCCAGACCGCCGGCGAGCTATTGCCTCGGCCGGGCAACTGGATTTTCCATCGGCAAGCCCTCGCAGGTCCAAACTCCACCGGTGGATTGGCCTGGATGCCCACGCCTTGGGTATTCCAGCCGCGAAACGAGGGCCAACAGTCGGCCTCAGGCCGTTCTTCCTGGGGGTCCCGGCCCAAAGCCTCCCAAGGCGCCGCCTGTTCAGAAACCTCGATGGTCGGTCCGCATCCGGTCAGTCCGGCCCACCCGGTCCCGATCCATACCGCGGCCGCCATCCAGAAAGGAAAAGAAAACGGCCGCCTAGATGCTGATGCCCGAACCGTGTGCATTCCTCCTCCTTGCCAAGTCGGCGATCCAATTTCCGAAGCGTCCCTATATCCAGGATGCCTTAGGATGAGCCTCCGGATTTCCTTTTCTCAGAAAAGGCCCTGCTGGAACAGACCCGGTGGGTCATGGGGAAGGGGATGGACTGGTCGGGCTGGAAGCGCTGCTGAGTTGGGAGAGCATCTGCAAAAGCCCATTCAGATGGACCATCCGAGGTCCAAATCGGTCGATCAGTTCGGTGAGCAAAAAATCTCCCTCCAAGAGGGCCTCCCCCTGTTCATGAATTTCTCGCGTTAAAGAAGCCAGGAATTCGTTTTGCACGCGGGAGAGGATTTCTGCGGCTTTTCGGCAGTATCGGGCCAAATGCGGATTGGCCCGCTTCCATTGGGCAAGCTCTTGTTGCCGTTGACGCTGAGCCGCACTGATCTGACGGACCAACTCTTCCAGCAGTTCGTTTTGTCGGTCTTGGGTGGCCAAAAGTTGCCGCAACAGTTGGGTCTGCTCCAAAAGCAATGGGGCCAAAGCGGGCCATTCTTCCGCCTCAGAAATAGGCCCATGCGGCGCCGCTGGGCTGCCCGTCTCATGGACCATGGGAAAACTTTCCGAATAATGAGGCCGAGGCTGAATTTTCTCAGTCATAGTGCTGACTCCCCTTCCGGCATTCAATTCAGTATAACCAGCCCACCTCGGCCTCGTCGAGTATCTCCCCGGTAAAGATTTTGTAAAAAGAATATCGCTTATTTTTGGTTTTCCCGGCTCATTCTCCGAAAACAACGTCGATCGTAAAGTTTCTTTTGTTCCTAAGTTCTGAACAGGTAAAGAATTGCACATAAAAATCAGGAATCCCCCATTGGGGGGCCTGGGAGAGTCTTCGATTCGGTTGGTGGAGAAAGGGAATCCGAATTTCCTACCTTTAGGGGGTATCCAACACCGGAGAGCTTTCCTCCTAAAGTCCTTCTGGATAAAGACCGATTCTTTCCGGGCTGGGGGTAGAATCTACCAAGAAGGGGTTTTGGTTAATTTTGGAAATATAGATAATTTGGAAAACCAAGAGAAAATGAGTATCCCCGATCTGCCGCCAAAGACTGTATTAGGTTTTCTCACCGTGATTTCGGATGCTCAGATAGGCCTTTTTGGGGGGTATTTGGTCCTCAATTGGGCAGGCCGCCCCCTAGAATTCCACTGTACTGCCCCGGTCAAACCCAACCGTGCCCAACAAATCCTCTACGGCCCCACCCTAGAACCCTATCTGTACGGCGAACAGATCGGCCGGACCTTGTTGAGCAAAACCCAACATCCCCCTCTGTTGATATGCACCGATGTAGCCCCGGTTTTGGCCGTCCGCCAATATGTGGATAGGCCAGTCCTCTTGGTGCTGCCATCCCCAGGAGGCGGTACGGAAAGGGACTCCTCCGAAACAACCCCTGGGTTACCTGAGGGGTCGAGAGATCTAGTCCCTTTGCCGGACTCCCGCTTCCCTTCTTCCGATATTTTCCCCCATGGGGAGGAGGGAGGTTCGACAGATGCTGCTGGTCTTTGCATGGACCAGCTTGGACCGGAGAAGAGTTCGACTAGGGGGGCAGCCTTTTCTTGTAGCAGAAGGTCCGCCCAGGAACCAGGGGATCGAGGAGTCGTTTGGCGGTTGGACCAGCCGCATCCGGGGATTGGCCGACTGGTGGGATTTTGCTGGGGCCGACAAAAATTGGCCGTCTTGGAAAACCCCCAGGAAGATTACCCCCAGGTTCAGGAGGCTCTGGCGGGTTTAGAGGAAAGTTTTGACCTTGCGGAGCCGTTCAGCCGAATCCGAGACGCTATCGAAGAAGCCCGGCGAGGGGGATAAAGCCTTTTTCCCCAAGAAGCCCTTATGGACTCCCACTTGGCCGCTGTACGGATTCTGTATTCGTGGCATCCAGAACAGCCGCCTCCGGTCCAGCAGGTTCCTTTGGATCTGACGGCGTCGATTTGGCCGACCGGCTGGAATCGGGCTTTGCAACGAGAAATGGTCTCGGCCGTGGAGACCGTTTCTCTCGCTGGGGCGGACCTCCGGGTGATCTCGGTGCCGATTCGGCCGCCGCAAATCCGTTGCCGAAGTTTTGTTTTTCCTTGGCCGGCCGATGATCCATGCCCCCACTGGGCCAGCCATGAGGAATCCCCTGGGCAAGGTCCGCCCGTGCCTGGATTCCCAATGCGTGGGAGAGCGTCCGGGCTGGTTCCGGGGGCCGTGTTTGGTGGATGTCCGGATGGTCCTCAGTCGGACCAGGCTCATCCGTCGGGAGGAGCGGGTGTTGGTGAGGGGTCGCCCATCCGCATTCGGCCGCCAGAGGAACTGGTCAAATTGGAGGATCGGCTCCGGTATGTGTTGCAGCCTTCGGTAGATCGGCTTCTTGCGGATCGACGCTTGGTCTTTCCTTTTGCGCCGTTGCGGTATCAGTTGGAGGGGGTGGCGTTTTTGTATCCTCGTCATGCGGCCATTTTGGCCGACGAAATGGGCCTGGGCAAGACGATGCAGGCGATCACGGCCCTTCGGCTTCTTTTGCGGAGCGGGGAAATTCGGCGGGTGCTTCTGGTCTGTCCAAAGCCCTTGGTCAGCAATTGGCTTCGGGAGTTTGCTTTGTGGGCGCCGGAGATACCGGCGATGATCATCGAAGGGGCGCCGGAGCGGCGGGCCTGGCTATGGCGGCTGGAAAGTGCGCCGGTAAAAATCGCTAATTATGAACTTCTGTTGCGGGATGAACCTTTTTGGTCTGGAAGGGACTCGGCCGTTCGTGAAGGCCCGGTGCGATTCGACCTGGTCGTCTTGGACGAGGCCCAGCGGATCAAAAACCGCTCTGGAGCCATTCATGAGGCTGTTTGCGCTTTGGTACGGGATCGGAGCTGGGCGCTGACGGGCACTCCGGTGGAAAACAGCGTGGAGGATTTAGTAGGGATTTTCGAATTCCTGGCCCCGGGATATTTGCGTCCGGAGATGAAACCGCATCGAGTTGGCCGGGCCATTCGGGACTATGTGCTTCGGCGGACCCAGGAACAGGTGTTGCCTCAACTTCCGCCCCGACGGCTCCGGGACGCCGAGGTGGATCTGACGCCCGAACAACGCCAATCTTACCTCCAAGCCGAGGACCAAGGCGTATTGCACCTTCGGGATCTTGGCCAACAGGTTACCATTCAGCATGTTTTTGAGTTGATCCTTCGGCTCAAGCAGATTTGCAATTTTGATCCCGTTACCGGGGCCAGTGCGAAGTTGGAGCGGTTGGAGGCAGACTTGGAGGAGGTGGCAGCCAGCCGACGCAAAGCCATCGTCTTTAGCCAATGGGTAAGCACGCTAGAGCAGTTGGCCCATGCGTTGGCCCGTTTTGGGCCGGTGCAATATCATGGACGGATTCCGCAGCAGCAGCGGGAAGAGGCGGTGCGTCGATTTCGGGAGGATTCCCGGTGTAGTGTTCTTTTAATCAGCTATGGAGCAGGCGGTGTCGGCTTGAACCTCCAGATGGCCAATTACGTCTTCCTGTTCGACCGATGGTGGAATCCGGCCGTCGAAGATCAGGCCATCCACCGGGCGCATCGCCTCGGCACGGACGGCCCCGTGTGGGTCACCCGCTTTTTGGCCCGGGACACCATCGAACAACGCATCCAAGAAATCTTAGAGCAAAAACGGGCCTTGTTCCAAACGGTCCTTTCGGCGGCTCAGCAACCGGCACGCTGGACCCTAAGCCATGAAGAACTCTTCGGCCTGTTCCAACTGCAGGTGCAATCGCCGGGCCTGAAAGACCGATCCGCCGCCTAACCCACCGGTCTTTAGACGCCCCCGATGGTCCGGCCCACGTCGCGGCCGATTTCTCCTGGCCGGGTGGGTTGGGAGGCAGGGCGGGGCCCTAGCGCTGTGGGCGTCGCCGCTGGAGGATGGTTTCCACTTCCGAAACGGTGATCCCGCATCGGGAAGCGATTTCTTGCAGGGGGAATCCATAATCGGCCAAAAGCCCCACTTCTAAATCCAGGGCTTCGGGCCGAACCGGACTGGGCGGCGCCGTGGTCTGGTCGGGGTTGCCCAATGGGAGCGGGCTGGACGTAGCCTCAGATTGAATCGGACTGGGCCTCGCCGTGGCCCCCTCGGACGGGGAAGGATTGGCCGGTTCCCCGCAGCCGGAACGGGGCGGTTCCGCCGTCGCCGTCTGGACAGCGGCCAAGGCCCGCTCCAAGCGTGTGGCGGCCCGGTCCGCTTCGGCGACCAACTGCTGCAAAAGGCGTAATTTCGTGTCGATCTGGGCGGAGACTTCTCGGGCCGTTTCGTGCATATGGACTTCCCAGGCGAGCAGGCTGGCCGGGGCATCGGCTGGACTGGTTCGCCCTCCCGACGTGGCGTCCGATCTTTCTGTCAGTCCGCCGGGTGAAAAGGCCCCGCCCGAAAAAGGTCTAGAAGGAAAAGGTTCCGATCGGGCGGCAGCGCGTCGGTTGATCCGCCAAAAGGTAAGAAGCAATAACAGCATGGCCGCTACCACGCCCACCATCGGCCAGATCGAACCATTCATCTCGGCCAAAAGCATCTCGAAGCCTCCCCTACCGCCGCCATGGGGCGATTGCCTTCCGCCCTTTTCTCCCGTGCGGCGATTCACCCTTGCCCTGACGGGCAAGGCGACGCCTTCCATTCCGTCTCGGTTCACGAGGAACCGGCAGGAGGCGGCAAGCGACGTGGGTCGAAGGCCCGTTGGGCCGCCTCATACACCGTGCGGAGCGGCACCCCCTGCTGAACGGCTACCCGCTGGCAAGCCTCAAACTCCGGAGAAAAATGTACTTGGCCGTCCGGCCCCCAACAGACCTTCCCTTCGATCGGTCCCCAGGCCGTTTGCACCGTGTGGGTGGAACGGGCCAAGACATGTCGGGTCACCGGCCACCGACGAACCCCTAACGTGGTCGTCTCCTGAAAGAGAATCTGTTCCATTCGGCCCACATCGCCCGTCCGACAAAGCACCGAAAGTTTCACCCCCGGCCGATTCTTCTTCATCTGAATGGCCGTGGTATAAACGTCCAATGCCCCGGCTTCTAAAAGCCGACTGGTGCAATAGCCGATCCATTGGCCGCTGGTGTCGTCCAAGTTGGTTTCCAGCATCCAGACGGTATCGGCGGCCAGCGGTTCGACCGGCTCGCCAACAAACAGGCGTAACACGTTCGGCTGCTCCTGAAGGTCCCGGCTGCCGGCGCCATAGCCGACCGATTCGATCCGCATGGTCGGCATGGGACCGAACTGGCTCACCAGGCAAGCCAAAATGGCCGCTCCGGTCGGCGTGGTCAGCTCCGCTTCCATGGCGGAATCGGCCAGGGGAATACCGCGCAAAAGTTCCGCCGTGGCCGGGGCCGGTACCGGCAACCGGCCATGTTCGGTCAGTACCCAACCACCGCCCACCGGTACCGGAGAAGCTACAAGCCGATCCACACCCAGCACGTCCAACCCCACCACCGCGCCGCAAATGTCGGCAATCGAATCCACCGCACCGACTTCATGGAAATGGACTTTTTCGGGTGTAGTACCGTGGACCTTGGCCTCGGCCTGGGCTAAACGGGTAAAAATCTTCAACACCGTCTCCTTCTGCCGATCCGATAGTCCGCTTTGTTCCACTATCGTCTGAATATGGTGCAGATGGCGATGGGCCTTTTGCGGTGGATATTCCACCGTGATTTTCAAGGCTCGAACGGCTTTCTTTTTCACTTCGGCGGCGGTCAATCGGCAATCTAGCCCCAGGGAGCTGATCGCTTCGTTCAACACTTCCAGCGGCGTCCCGGCATCGACCAACGCCGCCAACATCATATCCCCACTGATCCCACTGAAACAATCCACATAGGCAAGTTTCACACAAGGGTCTCCCCATGTTCACAAAGGATTTCACCAAAGATGTTCCATCGACTTTCTGTTTAGTTGGACTGTATCCACCCGGCCAGGCCCCTACAACTTGTAGTGGCTAAAAATCGTTCGGACTCCCCAAATAGTGGCAATTGGTCCCGGTAGATACAGTCATCTTAGGATACCTGACGGAGCGATCGGAACGGCGTTTCTTAGGAACTCAAACTGTAAACAGGAATGCCCGTTTTGCCCCAACCTATTGTAAAACAGGAAGTTCATTGCATTTTATGCGTGTTTCGGTTTACCAGGTTCGACAGCGAGGAACCGGTCGTTTATCGGCCGGTTTTCGGAGGTGTTAGGAGGGGCATTTACAGGTTGAAAATGAATATTATGAACCTCTAACGAAATGAAGCCATGAAAGAATGAAACGGGCGCCTCCTACCAGGGGCATGAGGATCCGAAAATTGATTTTGGTTAAAGGGTTTCTGTCTATTTTGACTATATCTACCGGAAGTAATTACCACAATCTGTTGGGTTTGAGCCGATTCTTATCCCCTACAAGTTGTGGCGGCTTGGCCGGGTAGATACAGTCAAACTATTTAGATGGTTAGGTCCAAAGGCAGATCGCTAATGTCCCGCAGCCGGTCTCCTTGGATCATTGTCTGAAGCATCTCAAGTTGATCTTGTAAATCGAGTTCTCGGCATGTTTCCTCCAATTCGGGCAAGGCGAAGTGATAGACACCGTCCATTTCTCCGGTGCCCAACGCCAAAGAAGCAATTCGAGTCGGAAGAGGTTCTGCGGTAACGGCCACAATGTGAGGCAAGGGACCTTTCCGGTTCCGAATGAGATTCAACGCCTCTGTTCGCGTATTTTGCGAACGATCGCTGCGAATCGTCCATTTGCAAGAAATACTGGCGTGCAGAAACCATGCGGGCGGGGATACCTTTTGGTTGCTTTCCCGAAACGGAGTCAAACGGGCCGTCCTGGAGTCTTCTGGTTTCACCACCAGACGGCCTTGATTGATTTCGGCGTCAGAGACAGGACTTCGGATCACCACAATATCCGGTCTGACGAGATAATCCAATCCTAAAGCGGATGCAAGTTCCTGGGACCCTTTCAACAAGCCCTCCAATTGGAACAGATGTCGGTATTGTACAAATCGAGAAATTTCGGTCTGGTCCCCTAGGTAGTCCCATCGACCAGGTCGGAGATGTGCAAGAGCGGTAAAAGCTTTCCGGACGAACCAGCAGGTGACCTTTTCAAACTGTCGGCCCGCTTTTTGCCCGTCGAGGTGCCCCACCGTGCGAGGAAAAGAAAGCTTTTCACAAAGGCGGACGGAAATGAGCACACTGGATTTACTGCATCTATCGGCGAAATTGGGAAAGGCGTCTTGGCCGTCGCTGGAAAAGCGAACGATTTTTTCTCCGATCTTGCGATGGTACTGCTGTCGTAAAGACGCAAGAATGGGTTGCATACGTTAGACCCAAAGTCCTTGTTGAACGCCTTTTCGGATGCGCTCGATAGATTGCCGAGCATACTCTTCGTTTAGTTCGATGAGGATGGCTTTGCGTTGCAATTCCGCAGCGGCCAGCCCTGTGGTTCCGGACCCTCCAAAGGGGTCCAAAACCGTATCTCCCGGTCGGGAACCTAAAAGGATGCATCGGCGGGCCAACTCAAGGGGAAACACGGCAGGATGTTTTCCTTCGGAGGGTTCGGGACCGAGGACCCAATAGTTTTTCAGATTGGCACCGGACCGTTCTCGCACGGCCTGGTTGTTGTAATAGTATTTTGGATTTTTGGCGAAGAGAAACACTTCTTCCGTGGCACGGGTCGGACGGTTCCGGACGCTTTCGGGCATGGGGGCCTTTTTGATCCAAGTAATGTGAGAGCGGAGAATCCATCCATCGGCTTGCAAAGCAAAAGCGACCCGCCACGGCAGGCCCATGAGGTCGCGGTCCTTTAGGCCCCAACAGGGAGGGACTTTACAATTGCGTTTTTGAATCAATTTCTTGGTGTTGCCTACCTTAGCATTCGGGCCACACACTCCAGTACCGCCGTTGCGGGCATACGCATCTCCGACATTGAGCCAGAGAGTCCCGTTTTCCCGAAGGACCCGCCGCACTTTTCGAAATACCGCTATTAAATTTTGTACATATTCCTCCGGCGTTTCTTCCTCTCCCAGTTGATCGGGATGTTCATAATCCCGCAATCCCCAATACGGCGGGGAGGTAACACAACACTGGATCGACTCGGCCTGGAGCGAGGAAAGAAGCCGCCGACAATCCCCAATCAAAACCTGCACATTGCCTACGGTATGTTCCGCCACTGGAAAACTGGCCATCCGAACTTCCACCTGATCCGAAACCTCTTTTCACCCCCCAACATCTTTCCTACTATTATGGAGGGTTATTCGGGAGGCCGTCAAGCAGAGCGACTTTCGCTGGTTTGTCTATTCCTCCGGGGTTTTCATCTGCTCGGGAGAGCCGGTTGCGTTGCAATGTCTAGGCCACAATAGGTAGAGGGCCGACACGGATGCATCGCAAGCACTGATAGTTCGCAGGCCACAACGCAACCGGCTCTGCTCGGGATGTTTCCCCCTTGAGATGGCTCAGATTATGCCAAACCCCAGCAACACCAGAGGAAAGATGGTTTAGAAGTGTTGGTGGCGGGCGATGTGGCCCTGGCACAAATAGATGACGTCCTCGGCGATGTTGGTGGCGTGGTCGGCGATGCGCTCCAGATTCCTTGCCGCGGCGGCCAGGGCCAAAAGGGGGCGAGTCTGCTCCGGATGCTTTTCAATCAACTCCTCGGCCAAAAGCCGGATATGCCGCTTCTGCTCGTTGATCTGGGCGTCCCGGGCGCAAACCTGGTGGGCCAATTGCGGATCAAGCCGAACCATCGCATTCACACTATCCCGAAGCATGGTCTGCGCATCGGCCCACATCTGACGGAGATCAAAAGGATTTTCCACGCCGGGAAACTGAGCGAAGGTCCGCGCCTTATGGGCCAGGTTGACCGCCAAATCGCCGATCCGCTCCAGGTCGTTGTTGATCTTTAACACGGCGACGATAAACCTAAGATCACTGGCCACCGGATGATAAAGCGCCAAGATTTTCAGGCATTCCTCTTCGATCTGGATTTCCTGTTGGTCGATTAGGGCATCCTGCTGTTCGATCTGTTGGGCGGCCTCGGAGTCCTGGCTGACCAGAGCTTGCACCGCTCGCTGCACCTGGTCTTCCACCAGACCGCATAAAGAAAGAAGCGATCGCTTCAGTTGTTCCAATTCCCGCTGCAAGTGGACCGACATACGAAACTCCCTTGCCGATTCCCCTTTGCTAAGTAAATGTATTGCCTCCCGCCGGGGGAGAGGCGGGAATTCTGGGTTCCTGCTTGCGCAGGAATGACACCTCTAGCCCCCTCACTCGGCATGGCGCCCGTTTAGCCAAATCGGCCGGTGATGTAATCTTCGGTCTCTCTTTTTTGGGGATTGGTGAATATTTGTGTAGTTTGTCCAAACTCCACCAATCGGCCCTCGTACAAAAAACCCGTATAATCCGAGACCCGAGCAGCCTGCTGCATATTATGGGTTACAATCACAATGGTATATTCCCCGCGTAGTTCGGCAATGAGGTCTTCGATGCGTGTGGTGGAGCGTGGGTCCAGGGCGGAGCAGGGTTCGTCCATGAGGATCACTTCCGGCTGGACGGCGATGGCCCGGGCGATGCACAGGCGCTGGTGCTGGCCGCCGGAAAGCCCCAGGGCCGACTCATGCAGCCGATCTTTCACCTCCTCCCACAAGGCGGCCCGTCGCAGACTCCGTTCGACCAGTTCGTCCAGCAGGTCTCGGCGTCGGAGGCCCGCCAGGCGCAGCCCGTAGGCCACATTTTCATAGACGCTTTTCGGAAAGGGCGTGGGCTTTTGAAAGACCATGCCCACCTTCCGCCGCAGGGCAATCACATCTACGCCGGGGTCCAGAATATTCTGGCCGTCCAGTTCGATCGCTCCCGTGGTCCGCACGCCGTCGATCAGATCATTCATCCGGTTCAGGCATCGCAGCAAGGTCGATTTCCCGCAGCCGGACGGCCCAATCAGCGCCGTAACCAACCCCCGTGGAATATCCATCGTAATATCCACCAGGGCCTGGGCCGGGCCGTAAAAAAGGTTGACATTCCGCATGCGCACGATCGGCTCAGCCGCTGGCGGTTCCAACGTGTTATTTTCCCGGCCCACCCGACGATCTTGCAAAGCGCCGGCGATCAGCGACCGGTCTGGGCCGGAAAAGGCAAGGCCGAAACCGGCCGGGCTTTGACCATCGGCGTCTCTGCCCGCACTGCTGCCGGATGCCTCGGTCGGACGATCCGCTTTGGGGACCGTTCCGCAAGGCGTAGGCGAAATGGTTTTCTGCACCGTGGGTTTAAATCGCTCGGACATCGTAGCGCTTTCGCATCCGGTTCCGGAGCCACAAGGCCGTGCTGATCAACACCAGCACAATGGCCAATAGCAACAGGGTGGTTGCATAGACCAAACCTTTGGTGGCTTCTACATTGGGCGATTTACAACTGATATCTAAGATATGATACCCTAAATGCATAAACTGTCGATCCAGGCGCACGAACGGAAACTGGCTGCTTAAGGGGGTCGGAGCGCTTTTGACGGCGCCGGTGATCATCAGGGGGGCCACTTCCCCCACCGCCCGGGCCATCGCCAAAATAAATCCGGTCATGATGCCCGGGGAGGCCATCGGCAAAAGGACCCGCAAGAGGGTCTGCAATTTGGTCGCTCCCAGGGCGTAGGAGCCTTCCCGGATTTCTCGCGGGATTTGTCGAATCGCCTCTTCCGTGGAAACAATGACCACCGGCAGGGTGAGCAGTCCCAAGGTCATGGCGGCCCAGAGGATGCAGGGCTGGCCGAAGACCGGTTCACTGGCGTCCACCCGGGCCGGGTAGAGCCAAGCGTCCAAGCTGCCGCCGCAGAGATAGATAAAAAAGCCCAGGCCGAAAATTCCATAGACAATCGAGGGTACGCCGGCCAGGTTATTGACGGCCGCCCGAACCCATCGCACCAAAAGCCCGTCCCGGGCATATTCGCCCAAATACACCCCCGCCAACACCCCCAAGGGAAACGCCGCTATGGCCATCAGAAACACCAACAGAACGGTACCCAAAATGGCCGGGAAGATACCGCCGTCCTGGTTGGCTTCTCGGGGACTGTCCGTAAGCAGTTCCCACCATTTGCTGAGATAAAAGGCGGCTTTGGCCGACAGGCTCATCGAGTTCGGCATACTGAACCGGACGATATCGACCAGCGGGATAGGTTTGGAGCGTCCTTGGACATCGACGAAGACGGCCACATTTTGGCGAAGTTGGCTTTCCAAGGCGGCCCGTTGCTGGGCCAATTGGTGGGCTTGGGCCTTCAGGGATTCTTCTTCCTGCTGAAGGCGGGCGATCTTGGCGGCCAGAGCTTGGCATGGGGGATCGGTTTCCGGCCGACCGGCCCGAAGAAGCTGTTTGAGTTCATAGCGGGCTTCGATCAGGGCGTATTTGATCTGGTCGTTCAGTTGTCGGGCAAGCTGGTCTTCCTTGGCCCGCCATGGGGCGACCTGCTCGGCCTGCCAGTGTTTGGCCCACTGGATGGCCTGGGCCAAGCGCTCCGCTGCCGAAAAGGCCGTTTCTTCAGAAACATCGTCCACCGTACCGGCCGAAGCGGCGTCTTGATTCCTAGATCGGCTTGGAAGCTGGATTTCTTTCAAGTAGCCGATATAGTGCAAATTAGCGGCCCGATCCAGTTTGAAGACCTCCGGCGGTCGCCGCTGCTGAACAATCTGATCCTCATCGACCCAACGGAACGGCGGCATATCTTCCATGTTGGCGCAGTAGAATTTCAGTCGGCGTTGGCCGGTCTGGGGATCGGCATCCTCTTCCAGTTCTTCTCCGAGCAGTTTGGACCCGTCGGCCAGGATGAGTTCATCAATCGGATGAGGCCAAAACACCTTCAGGCCGTTGGTGAGCACTACAGCCAGGGCAAGCAGGGTGATCAGCAGGACCAGGGCCAGGGCCGCACCGGCCGCCCAAACCCAGGGTTCGCCTTGCTTCCAGAAGCGCCGGGGGGGATCAGGGTCTAATACTGGCCGTATTGCTTCCGAAGCCGACGCCGCACCAGCTCGGCCGCCGTGTTCAGCAGAAATGTCATGAAAAACAGGATCGTTGCACATAAAAACAGCACCCGATATAACGTCCCATCCCGGGGATGTTCGGAGATTTCCACGGCGATATTGGCCGACAGGGTCCGAAAGCCGTTGAACGGACTCGGGTCCAGCACCGGAGTATTTCCGGCGGCCATGAAGACGATCATGGTTTCGCCGACGGCCCGGCCCAAGCCGATCATCACCGCCGCAAAAATGCCCGGACTGGCCGACGGCAGCACCACACGCCAGAGGGTCTGCCATCGGCTGGCGCCCAAGGCCAACGAAGCCGCCTTCAAACTATGCGGAATGCTCGACAGGGCATCCTCGGAGATGGAGAAGATGATCGGAATGATCGCAAAGCCTAAACCGAGGGCCACTACCAGGGCGTTGAGTTGGTCATATGGGAGGTGGATTTGCTCATAGAGCCATTGCCGGAAATTGCCGCCCAACCAGGCCTGCTCGATCGGTCCGGAAAGGAGCCCTACAGCGACCGTACCCAGCAGCAACGGCGGGAGGATCACCAAAAACTCATAGCCCTCTTCCACGCGGCGCAGCAGCGCCCATCGCCGAAGCACCTGCCACAGGAGCATCCAGAGGACAAAACTGACCGGCAGGGCCACCAGGCTCAATAGCACGGCCAGCAACCATCGGCCCACCACCGGCGCCGCCCAAAGCAGAATCAAAAAACCGATCACCACCGTGGGTATGGCGGCCATGATTTCCACGGTCGGTTTGATGGCCCGTCGCACCGCCGGCTTGGTAAATTGGCTGACATACACGGCACTACCTAACGCCAACGGCAACGCAAAAAGCATCGCATACAACGTGGCCTTCAGCGTGCCGAACACGAGCGGCACCAGACTCATTTTCGGTTCCTCCGTGCCGCTGGATTGCCAGAGGAACTTGGGCGTTTCATGGCTTTCGTACCAGAGCCGACCAAAAAGGGCCGACCAACTCACCTCCGCATGCGCCGCCTGAATCTGCCAGAGGTACAGGCGTTGGTCTTCGCCCAGGGCCAACACCGCATTGGCCCGGGACGAATAGGCCAACAGTTTTGCCGGCGTCGGGCCTTCCAGATGCAGCAGATGCCGACCTGTCGTCCCATAGTCCAGATGGATGATGCCTTGGCGGCCCAGAGTGAGGAAAGCCTTATTGCGTGGGGAGGGCAAAATCGTCCGCACTTCGCCTTTCTGGGGCCGAAAGGAGCGGATGGGCGTAAGCCGATCCGGCGATTCGCCCGGAGCGATCGGCCCCTGTTTGCGTACCGGAAACCAAAGATGGACGCTCCCGTATGCGCTGCCAACCACCAAAGACACATCGCCAAACAGCAGGCTTAAGGCGGTTACCGGTTCTCGGCCCGGCGTCCAGACGGCATCCAGCCGAGCCGGTTTGCCCGACGGCTCGATCTGAAACCGCACTACATACCCGTTCTGCGTGCCAACAAAAAGTCGGTTGCCTTCGTGATTTAAACGGAGGGCGGTAACCGGACCGGGCAGTTCCGCTGGGTCGATCCAAGAGTCGGCAATCGTGGGTTCGCCTTGCTGTCCGAATAAGTCGGTCTGGATGGTTTGCCGACGCAGAAGAATCCGATGGTCGGCCAGCAGCAGCACTGCCACACAGCCGCCGTTTTCCTCCGCCCTCACCTGCGCTTGCACCGGCGGCGTAGGCGTGGAAACCGGCGGCAAGTCGGCCAACTGCTTGCACCGAAATTGCAGGCTCCGCCGACCTAACGGGTCGAACCGGACCTCCGGCTCGATCTGCACCAGCCAGACACTGCCGTCCGACCAAAGCAACGACCATTGGTTCGGCTGAAGACTCTCCGCAGAGATGATCTCCACGACTCCCGAGGGGGGAGAAGAGGGGGCTGGCCCTGCTTTTTCCGGCGGAGCAGGAGGCGTCCCGGATTCTTTTTCGTTGGGCGAGGGACTCCGGCCAGGATGTTCTGGGGGAGGTTTTTCTGGACCCACTTCCGACGGCGTGGCGGAATCGGCGGGCCGGTTTGGGCTCTCCTGACGACCGCCGGACGATGGAGCAGAAGGCCGAAGCGTCTGCTGGAAAATGATCTTCGGTTCCAGAGATTCCGATGGCTCGGGGCCGCTCTGGGCGGAACGGACCCATTCCCACCCGATCAGCAGGCCCGATCGGCTCAGCACATAACCGGCCAGAAGGTCTTCCTGGCCGCTCCGGCCCATTTCCACCAATTCCACTCCAATCGCTGCCGGAGCCTGGACGTCGCTTCCGCCAGTCTCCGCAGCAGAGGAACCGTCCAGTAGGGGCGCCCCCCCGTCGGCACCGGCCCCCCGGCTAGAAGACAGGTCAGAGGAAATGCCAGAAGCGGCTCCGGATCGGGCAGGAACGGGGATGTCGCTGATCGCTCGTAATGTGGCCTTGGCCCCTTGAAAAAGGGGCAGCACCACACTGAGCAGTAGGACCATCATCCCGATTACACTACCGATGACCACCAGGCCGCCGGCTGTGATCACCCACCGGGCCGCACGATCCGCCCACCGGATGAGCCGATACCGTTGCCGGGAGACTTTTTGGGCAACCAGTTCCATAAGCAAGACGCCAACCCCGGAAGGTTGGCAATAGGAGCAAGGGTGTTGGTATCTCTCAGAGGTACAATTGGGGAATGCCCCAGTCAAGGCACCCCTTCGAGTGATCTAGGTTAGGCACACCTCCAGGGTGGTCCTGTTCTGGGGCGCCCTCTGCCACCTGGCCCCCCAGAAAGAAATTCTCAAAAAAGGGTAACACTTTAGCCGAATGAAGGGGGCCGATGTGTCACTGCTGCGTAAGCAGCAGTCCAGGCTGCTGTGTGCCTGCTACGGTGTTCCTGTTGGGCAAGTGGGAACTCTGGAAATACTTTCTGGACTGCCGCTTTCGCGGCAGTGACACTTGATGGAGGTTCTAGCAAAAATCGCCGCCGCTTCATTCGGCTAAAGTGTTACAAAAAAGGTTTATTATTGCACCTTTTGCCGTTCTCGTTCGACGATCTTGGCGGGCAGGGGGCCGAAACCGTCTTTCACCACAATTTCCTGGCCCTGTTTGGAGAGGACAAATCGCAGGAATTCAGCCACAAGAGGGGGCAAAGGTTCGTTGGGCTTTTTGTTCACATAGATGTAAAGCGAACGGGCCAACGGATACTCGCCTTTCAGAGCGTTTTCAAAGGTGGGTTCCACGAAAGCCCCATCGGCGGATTTGGCTAGGGGGATCGCTCGCACATCGGCGGTCCGATAGCCGATCCCGGAATACCCGATGGCGGCCCGATCATTGGCCACCCCATGGATTACGCCCGCCGAGCCCGGTTGCTCCTTGACCGTATCCTTAAAGTCGCCCTTGGACAGGGCATGTTCTTTGAAAAAGGCGTAGGTGCCGCTGACGGAGTTTCGGCCATAAAGACTAATCGGCAAATTGGCCCAAGCCGGGTCCTTCAGCCCCGCTTCGCCCCAGGTGCGGATGTCCGCATGGCCCCAACGCCGGGTCGATGAAAAGATCGCATCCACCTGCGCCATAGTCAGCCCCTGGATGGGATTGTCTTTATGCACATACACAGCCAAGCAGTCGATGGCCACGATGATCTGCGTCGGCTTGTAGCCGAACTTTTTTTCAAACTTGTCGATTTCTTCCGGCTTCATGGCCCGGGACATTGGTCCCAACTGGGAGGTCCCTTCGATCAGGGCGGGCGGAGCGGTGCTGGACCCTTCGCCCCGATACGCCCCGGTTACCGTGGGATAGATTTTCTGAAACTCTTTGAGCCACATGTCCATCATGATGTTGAGCGTATCCGAGCCGATGCCCACCAAATTGCCCGACACGCCAGAAACTTTTTCATAATCAGGTAATTTCGGATCGACGTGCACGGTCTGTGCAAAAAGCGGGGTCCCAATCAGACCAGCCAGTACGCACACCAGCCCCGCCAACCAACTTTTTTTGCCCCTACGGAGCGAATCGAAACAGAAACGCATGGGCCACTCCTTCAAAAAAGAAAGGATGGGAAACTACCAAAAACCATACCCACAGCCTGCTTGTCCCGATTCTAGCCGGGGATTGTCAGGAAGAAGTTAGGGAATTGTAAATGTTTTGTAAAGACCTCGCAGAAGCCGACTGCCCAAATAAGGTCCCTCTGGCCCACGCAAAGACTGGACTTTGTAGGGGTTCCCGGGAGAGAGCCTCTAGGAAGGGGTGGTCCAAGATTTCCTTAAGCAGGCGCGGTGGGTAGGGAGAAAGGCGTGGTGGGTAGGGAGAAATGGGAGGGAAGCACCCAACTCTTGGGGGGCGGCAACCAGTTTAATTTTCTTTCTCCGTAAGATTTGACCGTCTTGAAATAGATCAAGACCTCCCGCTCAGGATGAGTGAAAAGCTAGGGAAGATATTCCGGTCGGCCAAGCCTGTCGGATCATACGTAACATGCCGGCGGTGTTCGGCATTCAACACCCATCTGATGGAGCTAACCGGTCAAGACCTTCGGAACAGCCTGCCGAAACGACAAAAGAGGATCCGGTCAGGTTGCGGCGGTCGCAACCAAGGTTGTCCAAAGACGGATGCTGCTGGCAGAAGCCGTAGCTTTCCGTGAGCAGCAACCTCTTATCTTGTTACCCACAGGGAGCACGCACATGCACGGAAGGAAGTGTTTTTGGCTTGCCATGGGGGCGGCCATCCTGATGCTGGGAGGCGCTTGGGCCTATGCCCAACAGGACGCTTGGGAGCCTATGCCTCCTGAAGACCCCTCCTATCAAAGGCCGCAAGAAAATCCTTATACTATCCCGACAGCGCCGGTTGAAGCCGCCTCGGAAGAACCGATCGGGGCACCGTCCGGTTTGCAGGCGCCAGCTCGGCTGATTGGGGCCGACAAACCCGCCACCCCGGCCCCCAGCGCCGAAGACCGACTGAAAAAACTGGAAGAAGAACTCCAAAAACTCAAGGATAAAGAAGCAGCCGCTCAAAAGAAGGCCGCCGGCGCCCCGTCGGTCAAAGTCAGCGGCCGAATGTATCTGGATTGGGCGATGTTCGGCCAAGGCGCCGCCAGCCGGGCCAACTACGGCGACGTCCAAGACGGCGTGGCCTTCCGCACGGCCCGAATCGGCGTCTCCGGCGAGGCCTTCCATGTGATCGACTACAAAATCGAAATGGACTTTGCCGACACGGACCAAGGCAGCGGCGGCAAACTGATCCAATCCACTGCATTCAAAGATGTTTACATCGGGATCAACGAATTGCCCCTGCTGGGCCACGTACGCATGGGCCATTTCAAGGAGCCGTTCTCGCTGGAAGAAATCACCAGCGACCGATTCATTACGTTCATGGAACGGGCGTTGCCTAATGCTTTTGTCCCGGCTCGGAAGATCGGCGTGATGGCCTTCGACACCTACCTGGATGAGCGGGGCACCTGGGCCATCGGTGCGTTTACCTCGGAGTTGGAAAACGGTTCGGAGCCGCCCCTGTGGCGGGACGACGATGGCGGTGTGGCTATGACCGCCCGAGTCACCTTCCTGCCCTGGTACGACGAGGCCAGCGACGGCCGCGGTCTGCTGCATACCGGCCTGGCCTACAGCTATCGGAATATCGCCGACGGCAACGTCCGGTTCCAGAGCCGGAATGAATCCTTCTTGGGACCTACGATTGTGGATACCGGCCAGATCACCGGAGTGCCGGAGGTACAGATGCTCGGCGTGGAAGGCGCCTGGGTCTATGGCCCCTTGTCGGTCCAGGCAGAGTACTTTAACGTCTGGGTACCCCGCAGCAGGATCGGCACCGCCTACCTGAACGGCGCCTACGTCTATGTGAGCTACTTCCTCACCGGCGAACATCGGCCCTATGATCGGAAGAAAGGGGCCTTTGATCGGGTTCGGCCGTTTACCAACTTCTTCCGGGTGCGGGCCAGCGACGGCGTGCAGACCGGCTGGGGCGCCTGGGAATTGGTCTACCGCTATTCCTGCATCGACCTGGTTGACCTGGATGCCGGCGTCAACGGCGGCATTGCCGACGATCATACCCTGGGCCTGAACTGGTACCTGAATCCCTACACCCGGTTGATGTTCAACTACGTGTTGGCCAAATCGACGGATCGCTACGGCATCGATCCGCTTACGGATATGAGCACCTTCCAAATCCGTGCTCAGATCGACTTCTAAGCCTCGGAGGCCCACGAAGGGGGTTTCCTACAAGAGAAGTCTATCAGAGGAAGTGTGCCCAAGGGTGATTCACCAAGAGCAGAAAAACAAACGAGTCCAAAGCAATGTCCTGTTCGCAAGAGGCCTTCTCTTGCGGAAGTTCCCTAAGGAGACTTAAGGATGAGAAAACTGATCTGGATTTTAGGATGCTTGGCCTGGTTGAGTTGGGCGGGCCATGCTGCGGCCGGGGAAGCCCAACAGCCCCCGCCAAAACCTGCCGAAGAGGGCTGTGGGCAAGCGGCCCCGTGTGCCATCTGCGGTTGCCATGCCCCCTGCAAAAAGGTCTGCCGATTGGTCTGCGAGACCAAAAAGGTGGAAGAAACGGTCTGGGAAGTCCAATGTGAAGACTTCTGCCCGCTATTGCCGAAGATTTTCGGCAAAAAGTGTGGATGCGGGGATGCCGGTTGCGGCCAAGACCCGGCTGCCTCCGGCGGATGTGAGGTAGGTTGCGGCAAAGAACCCCCGCTGCCGCAATGTGGAAAATCCCGGACCAAAAAGACGTTGGTCAAAAAAACGATCACCAAAGAAGTGCCGGTCTATCGGTGCGTTGTGGAGTATGTGTGTGATGGCTGTGAGGGTGGATGCGGAGCAACAGCCGCTCCGGCGGCCCCGGCGGCTCCGGAACAAAAGGCCGCCCCAGCTCCACCCCCACCTCCTCCCGCACCCAAAGCCCCACCCAAAGCGGCTTTCCGTTCCCCCATCCAGCCGGCCGCTGCAATTCCTGAAGCGCCGGAACAGCCGCTGCCCCGATTAGTGCTGGGCGGTTAAAACAGAGCCGGGCCATTCAGAGGCTAGCCGAATTGTAGGCTGCTTTTCCTGAACAGGCTCATAACCTCCATCCATTTTGGCATCCTTCCACGACCGGTCCGAGAGGATAGCTCCTTGAGGGCCGGTCGGCTTTTTTCAGAGGCTTTTCTTCTCCTGAAAGCGAGAACATCTTAGCTCCGATAACTGCCATTTTGGCAGCATCTTTCGATAATGTTCTTTTGTATAATAAATGCAGTAACTCCTTTCTATGTAAAGAGTTAAATCATCTCATCTTTTTGGGACCTCCTTTAGGCACATCTTTTGCATCTCTCGATCCCCAGGAATTGGCCCTTGGGAGATGTTCCCGCCCAGCACTCCAGAGCTTGGAAAAGCCAATTCCCCCCTGGCTAGCCCCTGGCTCAAGGGGCCTGCCAGGCAGCGGCAGAGGGGCCAGTATCCATCCCCCTGACCCCTCTGCCTACGGAAGGGGCAATGTGGGATGGGGCCTTCCTTGAGAAAGGAGGATAACCCATGGCTCGGTCTTTGACTCCTTGGCGCGGCGGCACTCGGAACCTTGCTTTGTGGGACATGCCCGTCCCCCGGTGGTTCGAGAACTTCCGTCGTGAAATGGACGAACTTTTTGAACAATTCTTCGGCCCGGAATCGGGCCGAGAAATGGTGGTCTTCGCTCCCCGTACCAACGTGGCGGAGACCGAAAAAGAATATGAAATCACCGTTGATCTTCCCGGGGTGAAACCAGAAGACTTCAACGTCGAACTGAAAGAAGGCGCCCTCTGGATCACCGGCGAACGGAAACAGGAACACCAGGAGGAAGGCAAAACCTATCACCGCATCGAACGGACCTATGGTCAGTTCCGGCGGGTGATCCCCCTGGAGGTTCCTGCCGACCCAGAAAAAATCCAGGCCGAATACAAGGACGGCGTCCTGCGGATCGTGGTGCCCAAGGAGGAGTCGGCGCAGCCGAAAAAAATCCCGGTCAAGACCTAATCGGCCTCTGGCCGCCTCCGGACCTGAGGGCCTGGCCGGACTCCATCAGGCAGGATGGATTCTCCAGGATGCTTCCAGGAATCGGTGGAGTTCTGGCCAAGAGCTCCCTCCTGGGTCTGCCAGCCCGGGCGCGTGGACCTCCGCCATGCGTCCGGGCTGTTTTTCTCTTGACGCCTTGTCTTATCGTTTTCCTGCTAGGTTCCGGCTATTGCAGCCATCCCTCCATTGGGGTAAACTAGTAAAAGGTAAAGACTGCGCGGTTTAGACTGAGCAGCGGCGAATTCAGAAAATCGCACTTCAAATGGGGGGATAGCGATGAAAAAAACCTGCTCTGAGTGGGGCCAACGGTTTTGCATTCTCACGGGGATGGGACTGCTGGGAGGATTGGTTCTCCAGGGTTGCGGCGGCCAGCCGTATGGCGTGGTTCCGATCCGAGGAAAGGTAACCTACGAGGATGGTTCTTTGATTCCGGCCCCCAGTTTGCTCGTGGAACTCAATAGCCTGCAACCCAAGAAAGATGAAAAGACCTTTCCCCGTCCTGGCCGGGCGGAAGTCAATGTGGCCGACGGCACCTTCTCCAACGTCTCCACCTACGACTACAACGACGGGGCCATCCGGGGCCAGCACAAGGTGGTGGTCAAGGCGTTTGACCAAAACGGTTCGCCCGTCTATCACCTGTTTCCCAAAGAATATAGCGATGTAACGACCACGCCGCTAACGATCGAAGTCGGTTCCCAGCGGGAATTCCATATTAAGGTGCCTAAACCCGGAGCAAAACGATAATTTCCCCAACCCATGATCCTGGCAAGGGCATTCGGATGCGTCCGAAGTGGCGGATAGATTCTGTTTTCGGGAAAGGGGTGTACTGATGCCGTACCTACAAATGGGATGGATGGCAGAAGCAGAACGAGAGCGGCTTGGCGTCTATCTGCACGGGCCAAGGGGAACTCCATGGCCTCAAGGCGGTGGGCGGCCAGCAACCTCGTCGGGCGGAGAGGGTAAGGGCGGGGTTCGGCCAACAAAACATGCGTTCACCTTGGTGGAACTCTTGGTGGTAATTACCATCATCGGGATTTTGATAGCCCTGCTTTTGCCGGCGGTGCAATCGGCCCGGGAAGCCGCCCGCCGTGCCCAATGCCAAAACAACCTCAAACAGCTCGGCCTGGGCTGCCTGAATTATGAAAACCAGCATAAATGTTTTCCCCCGGCTTCCGTGTGGGCCGACCTTTGGCCCGGTCGAAATAGCTCCGATATCGATGTGCAAAACCAATCCAACCTTCGGGAAACCTGGGCGATTTTGATCCTGCCATTCATCGAACAGCAGGCTCTCTACAACGCCTTCAACCGGGCGTTTCCGATCAACGCCGATGTGAACGCCGGTCCCCGCTCGACTGAAATCCCCATCATGCTCTGTCCATCGGATTCGTTCAACCGGACCAAATACAGCGGTACGCCCGGCAGCAGCCATACCAGCAATCACGGGCCGAATTGGGCCAGGGGTAATTACGGGGCCAACGGCGCCCTGGGTTTCCAGTCCGACAGCGCTCATTGCGGCGATTACGGCACAGGCGGTTCCGGTTGTGCGGCTTCCGTGCAAGGGTGGGCCGACAATCGCATCCGGGGCGTCATGGGCGCCAATGCCGCCTGCCGTGTCGAGGACATCAAAGACGGAACCAGCCAGACAATTATGCTTCTGGAAATTCGGGCCGGGGTGGCCCCGAATGATTGCCGGGGCGTCTGGGCCATGTCCGGGGCCGGTCCCAGCGCCTGCTGGGCGCACGGCTATATAGGCGATGCGGCCGGGCCGAACCCCATCACCTATAACGCCGACGATATTGCCGGTTGTGCGGAAATTGTGGCGGCCGTCGGCCGGGAACGGATTCAACAACTCCGCATGACCTGCTACGAGGGCACCGGCGGTTCGCCCAATCGGCAAGCGGCAGCCCGTAGTATGCATCCGGGCGGCATCCACGTCTGCTTCTGCGACGGTAGTGTCCATTGGATCAGCAATCACATCGAAGTCAGTAACACGATCAACTATGCGTCGGTGTGGGACCGGCTCAACCTGTCGGCCGACCGGTTGCCCCTTTCGGCTTCTTCCTACTAATGCCCGCCAAGCCTTGCCGCAGGGGCCTCCGATGGGCATGGCCGAACCGGTGGCTTTCGGCGGGACTTTGTCTTCTCCCCCATGAATGAGGACTCTTCGGTGAATCTGCGTTCCGACGAACCGACGGAAGTGGTGCTTTTTACCGACGGCGCCTGCTGCGGCAATCCAGGACCGGGCGGGTGGGCGTTTATCCTTCGGCATCGCCGGACCGGTCGGCAAATCGAGCACTACGGCGCCGAACCCCAAACCACCAATAACCAGATGGAACTTCTGGCCGTCATCCGGGGCCTAGAGGCCCTGAAACGGCCTACCAGCGTCGAAGTGGTTACCGATAGCCAGTATGTGGCCCTCGGCTTGAGCCAATGGCTTCCCCGCTGGAAAGCCCAAGGCTGGCGCCGGCGGGAAACCAGAGGCTGGAAAAAGGTCAAAAACCTGGAGTTATGGCAACGGCTGGACCAGTTGGCCAGCCGACATCAAGTCCGCATCCGGCATATCCCCGGCCATGTGGGCCATCCGGAAAACGAACGGTGCGACCGGCTGGCCGTGGCCGCCTACCAACAGTTCCTCCAGCCCCACAAGAAAAAAACGCCGCTTCCCCCCGCCCCCCCAAAAGAATAACCCATTAGGAAACATTTGTCCATAGGCGCTGGGTTCCTGCTTGCGCAGGCAGTGACACAGGGGGCCGGAAGGACACCCGGCGCCCTGTTGCGTATCATTCCCAAGAAACTGGGAATCCAGAAGACTTTCCTGGGTTCCCGCTTGCGCGGGAATCAACATGGACTGCTGTTTACGCGCAAATGACAGTGGAGGCCATGTCCACGAACAAAAATGGCACGTCTCCATCCCGAAATGGCAGTGGGGGTTGCATACCCGTGGCTTTCTCCCGAAAATGTTTCTCTGCCCGAACCGTCTTGTTATCCTTCCTGACAGAAAGGGTCTAACCATGAAGAGGAGACTGTGGATTCGAGGGGCAATTGCCGGATGGGAAAAACGGCAAGGAAATTTTCTTCCGTGGTTCAAGAGGGGGCTTGGGGGAAAGTTCTTAGCAGCCCTTTTTCGAGGGACGATGGGGCTAGGCCTGGTGGGGATACTCTTGGAGGCTGGGATTGCCTTGGCGGCCGAATCCGGCGGCCCAGAAAAAGCCGCTCCCAAAACCCCTCCGGCCTCAGCCCCTTTGGTGTTGGCCGAGAATGGCCAATCGGCCTATCAGATCGTGATTCCCGAAAAGCCTTCGCCTTCGGTCGAACATGCGGCCAAAGAACTTCAGCATTTTCTGGCCGAAATGACCGGAGCGAAACTTCCCATCCGTACGGATGCGGAGCCTTTGCCGGAGCGGGCCATCCTGCTGGGCCAAAACCGCCATCTGCAGAGCCTGGGAGTGCCGATCGACTTTGCCGGTCTGGGCAACGAGGGCTATCATCTGCGCACGGTCGGCCCGCATCTGGTCATTGCCGGCAGTTCGGTCCGGGGGACCCTGTACGGCGTATATGCCCTGCTGGACGATCATTTGGGTTGCCGATGGTTTGCCCCCGGCGTGAGCCGAATCCCCAAATACGCCCGTTTGGAACTGGGGCCGTTGGACGAGCGTTATGTGCCCCCGTTGGAATATCGAGAGGTCTATACCTTTGAGTGTTTTGACGGGGATTGGGCGGCCCGGAACCGGGTCAATTCGAGTTCGGCTCGGCTGGGGCCGCAGCACGGCGGCAAAGTGCGGTTTGCCGACGGATTTTTTGTCCATACCTTTGAACGCCTTGTGCCGCCGGACAAATACTTCGACCAACACCCGGAGTATTTTTCCCTGGTCAAAGGCAAACGGCTCCGGCAGCACTCGCAACTTTGCTGTACCAATGAAGAGGTGATTCGGATTTGCACGGAGGCGATCCGGCAGGCCATGCGCCAACAGCCCGACGCCACCGTGTTTTCCGTCTCCCAGAACGACTGGTACAACTATTGCGAGTGCGAGCGGTGCCAGGCCTTGGCCAAAGCCGAAGAGTCGCAAATGGCCCCCGTCTTGGCCCTGGTGAACCGGGTGGCTGAGGCCGTGGAAAAAGAGTTCCCCGACAAGCTGGTGGAAACGTTGGCCTACCAATGGACGCGTAAACCGCCCAAGACGCTTCGGCCCCGGCCAAACGTGATCATACGTTTATGTTCCATCGAATGTTGCTTTTCCCACCCGTTGGCTACCTGCGAAAGCCCGGCCAATGCGGCCTTCCGGCGGGACATCGAAGGCTGGTCGAAGATATGCCACCGGCTTTGGGTCTGGGATTATGTAACCGATTTTCGCCATTATCTGTTGCCGTTTCCCAACCAACGGGTTCGCCAGCCGAACATCCAGTTTTTCGTGGCCCATCATGTAACCGGCATCTTCGAACAGGACACCTACAATACGCCGCATAGCGAACTGGCCGCCCTGGGCGGGTATCTGACGGCCAAGTTCCTCTGGAATCCCCAATACGACCCGCAAAAGGCCCTCCAGGAGTTTTTGGAAGGCTATTACGGCAAGGCGGCCGAGCTGATCCGGGCCTACCTGGACCTGCTGCACGATCATGTGGAAAAACACCGTATCCATGTGAACATTTGGGCGCATACCGATAGCCCCCATCTGCCGGACCAGTTGCTGCTGGAGGCAGACCGACTTTGGCAAAAGGCCGAAGAGCGGACAGCCGATCAACCAGAGGTCCAGCAGCGGGTCCGCCTGAGCCGGATGAGCGTCGATTATGCCATCGTCGAGCGTGCCCGTTTGCAGCGGACAAAGGCCCCGGATTCTCCCATCTGCCAATTGGCCCGCCAACGTTTCCAGCCTTTTATTCAGACTCTGGAAAAGAGCGGCCTGACGCATCTGCACGAACATCGTCAGCTCGACCTGGCCGAATATCGCTCCCAACTGGCCGCCGCCCTGGGCCTCCAGCCGTAGCGCCGCTTTCCCCCTAAAGAAGACGGCAAGGGGAACTCACCAAGTGTTTATTCTCTTGGCTCTCTTCTCTGATACAATAGATTTTTTAAGCGATAGCCAGTTGGAAGGGAGGGACTTTGCTTATGGCGTCGAAACGGGTGTTGATCGTAGGCGGGGTGGCTGGCGGGGCATCCTGTGCGGCCAGAATCCGCCGATTGGACGAACAGGCAGAAATCTACATCTTCGAACGCGGGCCGGAGATTTCCTTTGCCAATTGCGGCTTGCCTTATTATCTGGGCGGGGTAATCAGCAACCGGCAAAAACTGCTGGTGGCCACGCCGGAGCGGTTCCGGGATTGGTATCGGATTGAGGTCCGCACCCGGAGTGAGGTTTGCCGGATCGACCGGCACCATCGGCAGATCGAAGTGGTCAACGTGCAGACGGGCCAGAAAACGGTCGAACCTTACGATGCCTTGGTTTTGTCGCCTGGGGCGGCGCCGATCCGGCCGGAGGTGCCCGGCGTGGATTTGGAAGGGATTTTCACTCTTCGGACGTTGGAGGATACGGATCAGATCGTCCAATGGACAAATGAACATCATCCCCGCCGGGCCGTGGTGGTCGGCGCCGGCTACATCGGGCTGGAATTGGCCGAAAACCTCCTGCGCCGGGGACTGGAAGTTACCCTGATGGAGAAACTTCCGCATGTCCTGCCGGCTCTGGATGCGGAGATGGTCATCCCGGTGGAAGAGGAACTGCGGCGACGGGGGATCGAACTTCGCCTGGGATGTACCTTGGCGGGGTTTGAACCAGGTTCCAACCATCGGCTGGCCGTGCTGACGGCGCCGGGCGAGCGGATCCTGGCGGATATGGTTTTCTTGGCCGTCGGCGTGCGCCCGGAGGTTCGGCTGGCCCAGGAGGCGGGTTTGGCCATCGGACCGTGCGGTGGCATCCAGGTTGACGAGCACATGCGCAGCAGCGATCCTTATATCTGGGCTGTGGGCGACGCCGTGGAAGTGCGGGATTGGATCACCGGGCAACCGACGCTGATTCCTCTGGCCGGTCCGGCTGCCCGCCAAGGGCGTATCGCCGCCGACAATATCTGCGGCCGGCCCAGCACCTATCGGGGCAGCCAGGGCACCGCTATTGTCCAGGTGTTTGATTGGGTCCTGGCCTGCACCGGCGCCAATGAAAGAAAGCTACGCCAATGCGGCATCCCGTATGAGAAAATCTATTTGCATCCGACGCACCATGCCGGCTATTATCCGGGGGCAATGCCGCTGCACATGAAGGTGATGTTTTCGCCCGAAGACGGCCGGCTGCTTGGTGCCCAAATCGTTGGCCAACAGGGCGTGGCCGAACGGATAAACGCCCTGGCCTTGGCCATCCAGAAACGGGTTACCGTGTTCGATCTAGAAGAAGCCGAATTGGCCTATGCCCCCCAGTTCGGCAGCGCCAAAGATCCGATCAATATGGCCGGGTTCATCGGGGCCAATCTGCTGCGGGGCGATATGGCCGTGGCCCATTGGGAACAAGTCGAGCTTGCCGCCGGGCCGTCGGCCGAACCCCCGGACGGTTCGGCCCCACGGGCCAGTGTCGGGCCGGAAGAGGCCAGGCCGGTGATTTTGGACGTGCGTACACCTGGAGAACGGGCCGCCCAGGCTGTGCCCGGCAGCATCCATATCCCCTTGGGGGAACTGCGAACCCGTTTGGACGAATTGCCCCGGGATCGGCCCATCTGGGTCTATTGTGGGGTCGGCCAACGGGCATATTATGCGACCCGAATCTTGCAGCAACACGGCTTCCAAGCAGCCAACCTCTCCGGCGGCATGACCACCTACCGGATGATGCAGAAGAAGTGATGCGTTACTCTTCGGGCGGCTTGAGTCGGCCGGTTTTATCGGCTTGCCAGATTGTGCCCTGGTGCACGTCCATAGCCGTCAGGTAGCCGCTGCCATAACAACAGGTGTCGATACAGACTAAATAGCCCAGGTCAAGGATCCGCCCGGTTTTCTGGGCGGTATGCCCAACGATGGCCTTTTTACCCGAAATATGAGGGCCAGGTTGTCGATCCCGAAGATACTCCCACCGCAAAACCTCGGGCGGTTGGAGCTCCAAAGGCAGATCGGCCACATAATTTGCATGGAGGAAAAAGTGCTGCTCTGTTTCATAATAAGGCAAACAGGCCCGTAAAAACCGGATATATTTTTCCGGAATCTCCTCTGGCCGCTTGACTCCGAAGCTGTATAGGGTGGTGGTCCCGCCATAGCCCAACCAGTCTAAAAAGGCCTGGCTATCCTCCAATAGGCCCAGAAGCATTTCGTCGTGATTGCCCAAGATGGGAACCACCTGGCACTGCTGGGCCAGATCCATGAGCAGGTCGAAGCATTCCCGGACCTGCATCCCCCGGTCGATATAGTCCCCAAGGGTTATGATTACATCATCCTTTTTGGGGGAAACCTCCCGGATAAGCGTTTCCAATGCGGGCAAACAGCCGTGAATATCTCCGATGGCAATGAGTCGTCCCGACATTCGAGAGCCGCTTTGCTTTCAAGAGAGTTTTTATCAAAGGATATCGAGATATTCTTTGGATATCCAGATATTCTTTCCTTTCGGCCAGGAGAAAGGAAGGGGCTGGATGGGGAGCGATAGGGAAATATCTCGGCTCTCCAGGCCTTTGGGAGGTCAAAGAATGCCGAGTCCCCCAGAAAGGTTTATTTGATATATATACCATGAGAGGGGGTATCCCCTGATATGTTGAACCGGCAAAACAGAGGAGGTAGGTCTGGGCTAAAGGTTTTTGAAATTGAAATTGGAGAATCTGTGATGAGTTTGCCGATAAAATAGACCGCATCGAAGTTTCTCGTCGGTTCAACTTTTCTGGGATGTTCCTTGGATCAAGTGTGGCCATTGGTCCCCAAAGGGAAGCGGCCCCCGAAATGCGGTGGATTTTAGTGGGTTTTGGGATTTTGCTGAGCGCTGGGTGTTCTTTCCTGCCGCAGGTAGGAAGAATTCCGGTCTTACACAATCCTTTTCCCCAGGTAACTCGGGTGGCGGTAGCCCCGTTTTTCAACCTGAGCGAGGAACCGACCGTCGATGGCCGACAGTTTGCCTTGGCTTATTACAACGCCCTGCAACATGTGCCGGGATTTGAGGTGATTCCGGTGGGCCAGGTGGAGCGTGCGATGCGGGAGGCCCGGATTGGGCTGAATTCGGCAGAGGAAGCCCGTCGGTTGGCCCAACTGTTGGGGGCCGATGCGATTGTGATTGGGGCGGTAACCGACTATAGCCCGTATTATCCCCCCCGATGTGGGTTGAGGGTGGAGTGGTATGCGGCCCAATTAGAACTTCAGCCCCCTCTTTCGGTTGATATGAGGCCCCCATCTTTTGGCACTGTTTCGGACCCGGAGGCAGGGGAATCCATTTTCGCTCGCCAGGAGACAAAAGGATCAAGAGGATCGCCGACAAGCTCTTCTGGGGGAGGAAATGGTAACCCGAATGGAGCAAATGCTCCCTTTCCTCCTCCCATTTTACCGCTGGCCACCCATACTCGGATATACAACGGTCATGATGCGGAATTTACGTCCGCTTTGAGCCAATATCTTCTCACTCGAGACGACGCCCGCTTGGGGGGTTGGCAGACTTACCTAGAACGGAGCGACGATTTTATTCGTTTCTGTTGTTACAAACATCTCGAAGAGATGCTAGTGCTGCAAGGTGGGGCCGCCCAAACCAAACTGGTCTGGCGATGGTCTGCCATCCGATAAAAGCAATAGAAAAACCAGTGGTTGGTTTTATTCCTCCCCGAGGGCCGGCCCGTCCGGTTTTTTGGCTGTAGGAGATTGGCCTGCTATGACGCACGACATCAACGTTCTCGCCCTGGTCAAAGGTAAAGAGCGGTACGTATTTCTCTACGACGATGCCAGTCGGGCGGAAACGCTCCGGGTGTTGGGCCGCTTCGCTTCCAATCCGGAATTGAGTTTTACCTGGTACGACGCTGCCATCCTCAGCCAAAAAATCCGTCAAGAAAGCCAGAAGAAATCGGCCTTTGCCCGTCGTGTCCATCTGCCCCTGCCCAGCGACGAGCAACCCGAATAAATCGCTCGGACGAATCTGAGATTTCGATCAACGTCCCGGTTGGGGTGGAACGGCGGCTTATCAGGAACCATCCGTCGGAGGGCGGCTTCTGGACGGAGGGGCTTCTGGCCTGAAAACTTCCCCACTGGGGCATCTGATTGATCGGGACATGAACTGAGGATCAAGGAAAGCCTTTTTCCGCTCCGTAGCAAGGCCTTCCAGCATGATTCCCCTGCCGCTGGCTATTAGCCGATTCTTACGCTATCTGGAAGTCGAGCGGAATGCTTCGCCCCTGACGATCAAAAGCTATCGGGAGGATTTATTTGCGCTGCATGAGTATTTCACGGAGGCCTCTGGGGGCCGACCGCCCACGCCGAACGAAATTACCACCTTGGACCTTCGTGGGTATGTAGCGGCTCTGAGTGAAGCGGGATATGCGAAAACCTCCATAGCTCGTCGATTGGCTTCCTTGCGGAGTTTTTTTCGATTTGGGCAGCGAGAAGGATGGGCGGAACAGAATCCTGCCCGACCGCTTCGCAATCCCCGCAAAGGCCGGAGTCTGCCTCATGTGCTTTCCAGCGAAGAGGTGGCCCGCCTTCTGGCCGCTCCTCCTGCCCATACCCCCATGGGGTTGCGAGATCGGGCGATTCTAGAAACGCTTTATTCCGCGGGATTGCGGGTGAGCGAACTCGTGGGGCTGAACGACGGGGATCTGCATCTGGAGGAGGGATTACTCCGGGTCCGAGGGAAAGGCCGACGGGAACGACTAGCGCCGTTAGGTTCCTACGCCATTGGAGCGTTACAGCGTTGGCTTCGGGTCCGAACTCTGGATTCTACCTTTGCCTCCGGGGCGGAGAAGCCGGTGTTTGTCAATCGATTCGGCAAACGGCTGACGACTCGGAGCGTGGGACGGATGCTGGAGAAATATCTTCGGCAAACCGGGTTGGACCGGCGGACCTCGCCGCATTCGCTTCGGCACAGCTTTGCCACCCATCTGTTGGATCGGGGAGCGGATATCCGTAGCGTCCAGGAGTTGTTGGGGCATAAGAATATTTCTACCACACAGATATACACCCATCTGACGGCGTCGGCTCTACGGGCCGCCTATGAAAAAGCTCACCCCCGAGCCTTGTAAAGCCGCCCTCGTTCTCTCGCCGACTAGCAATGCGGTTTTCCTAACACGTTCGCCGAATCCAACTCGACGGGCATAAGGAGCGTGCCCCTGCATTCGGCTAATTTGACTGTATCTACCCGGCCAAGCCCCCACAATTTGTAGGGGGTAAGAATCGGCTCCCACCCAACAGATTGTGGTCATTACTTCCGGTAGATACAGTCAAGCTAAAAGGTTCCCGATTTTCTAGAAGAGGAGGCGCTGGGAGGCCATGGGCGCTTGGGGGCTTTGCCCTCTGCTGAGACGGCGGTTTACAGAAGTCCTTTGCGAACGGCCCAGACGGCGGCTTGGGTTCGGTCGCTGACGGCGATCTTCCGCAAGATATTCTGGATATGTTCTTTGACCGTTTCGACGCTGATGTCCAGGGACTTGCCGATCTCTTTGTTGCTCAACCCCAAGGCCACATGGCGGAGGACTTGAAGTTCGCGGTCTGTCAGGGGCACATCGTCGTCTTCCACGGTAGGTCGGAGTTTCATGGTTTCGGCTATTTTTTGCAATTGGCCGAAACGCGAGGGGCATTCACCGGCCGCTGCTGCCTTGATCGTGGCGATAATATCCTCTCGAGAGCTGCCTTTGAGGATATAATCCGAAGCCCCCAAGGCGACCGCCCGGGCCATGTAGGTGGGATTATCATACGTGGAAAGGATCACGACCCGGCTTTCTGGGACTTTGCTGCGGAGTTTTTCTAGAGCGACCAATCCATCGCCGTCGGGCATCCGGACATCCAACAGGATGACATCCGGACGATGTTTTTCGGCCAAGCGGATAGCGTCTTTGCCGGTGGCAGCTTCGGCGACGATTTCGATCTCTGAGCCGGCCAACAACACCGCTAATCCGCGGCGGACCACTTCATGATCATCAGCGATGAGTAAACGGATGGCCATAAGCGATTCTCCCTTTACCAAGACCGCAAAGAGGCCCCACTTCCGGGGCGGTGATTCCAAACTCCCCAATCCGACATTCGTAATTCCTACCAAAGTGGGGGGGAATTGTCAAATCCCCCCAACCGATCTGATGATACCCCTTTTAAGGGTTATTAGCGAAGGTATTCCAATCTTAGCATCCCCCACAGAAGGTGTGAAGTCCCCTTGCCTTTTTGAGGAAGAAAATCCGCAAAAATAACCCTTTGGTATTATTTAGTACCCCTCATATAAACTAATTTCTCGTGCTATTTTGGAAAAGATAAACAAAATGGGAAAAATAAACAGCAAAATGTTGACACTCCCCAGCTATAACGTAGATATTTTTCGACAGGACCTCCTCTCAGGGGGACCAAAGAGTCCTATTTCGAGTAGGCCTTGCTTGGAGAGTCCAGTAGGTAGTTCCAGGAGAGCCATGCGGATATGAAACGTCCTAGCCTTCTATTGGTGGATGATGATCGGCATCTACTGAGTTCCATGGGACAATGGCTACGAGAAGAAGGATATGAAGTGGACGTAGCCTCCCAATACACCGAAGCGGCCGCCGCTTTGCAACGGAAATCCTACGAGATTGCCTTGGTGGATATTCGGCTGGGCGAGGGGCCGGACGGATTCGATCTGCTGGCCCATTGTCGAAAAATTCGTCCAGAAACGGCGGTCATCATGATCACCGGTTATGGGAGTGTGGAGGCGGCGGTGGAGGCGATTCGGGCCGGAGCGTTTGATTTTCTCACCAAACCGCTCATTGATCAGGAATTGGAAATGGCTCTGGAACGGGCCCTGCGGCAACGGCAAGTCCTGGAAGAAAACAAGAACCTCAAAGCCCAGTTGGACGCTCGATTTGGTTTGGAAAACATCGTGGGCCGGGATCACCGGATGCAGCGGGTCTATGAGATGATCGAAAGCATTGCGGATACACGGGCTACGGTGTTGATTACGGGCGAAAGTGGGACGGGCAAATCGTTGGTGGCCCGGGCCATCCATCGCCGAAGCAGCCGACGCGACCGCCCTTTCGTCGAAGTCGCTTGTGGGGCTTTGCCCGAGACGCTGTTGGAAAGCGAACTGTTTGGGCATGTGGCCGGCGCATTCACTGGGGCCACTACGGAAAAGCTCGGCAAATTCATGCAAGCCGACGGCGGAACCATCTTTTTGGACGAGATTGGCACCGCCAGTGCGGCCCTGCAAGTGAAACTGCTTCGGATTCTGCAGGATTTTGAGTTTGAGCAGGTCGGCGGCAACAAAACCTTCTCCGTTGATGTACGAGTCATCTTAGCCACCAACGAAGACCTTGGCCGACTGGTCCACGAAGGCCGGTTCCGACAAGATTTGTACTATCGGATCAATGTGATCAGTATCGAGATTCCGCCCCTGCGGGAGCGGATTTCCGATATCCCACTTTTGGCGGAGCATTTTCTCCAACGGGTATGCCAAGAGACCGGCAGGCCATTGCGGCGGATCAGCGAAGAGGCGATGCAGGCTCTCCAGCGGTATCGCTGGCCGGGCAATGTCCGGGAGTTGCAAAACGTCATGGAGCGGGCGGTTTTATTGGGGAAAGCAGAAGTGATTACGTTGGCGGATTTACCGCCCTCGGTGGCAGCCGCCAGCGGCGGCCCCTGGGAAGCCGAAGGAAATCAACCGCTCAAACAGGCTCTGACAATCCCGGAACGCCAAATCATCTTAGAGACGCTCGAATCGCATCATTGGAATCGGCAGGCCGCCGCTGCCGCCCTGGGCATCAATCGCACCACGCTTTATAAAAAGATGAAGCGTCTTGGCTTGGAACCGCCCCGAGAAAGAAGCTCCCGAAAAACTTTTCCTCGCCCAGGCTGACAGGCCGCTCGATAGCGCCAGATCGAGCCGAAGCGGACAGGTCCGTTTCGAGCACATCGGACGGTTTATCGGCTGTGGGCTTCTTCCAGATAGGTATAACCTTCCAAGGAGGCTTCGTAGAATCGCAGGAATCGGCCGGCTTGTTCGTCGTTGATGCGGGCTTCCCGGACGGCTTGTTCGACGGAACTCTGGAGTCGATCGACCAGGGTTTTGGGGTCGAATTGGACGTATTGGAGGACTTCGCGGACGGTATCGCCGTTGATGACGGTTTCGACGACGGCTTCGCCGTTTTCATCCATGCCGATGTGCACCGCATTGGTATCGCCGAACAGGTTATGCAGGTCTCCGAGGATTTCTTGGTAGGCGCCCACGAGGAAGGCGCCCAGATAGTAGGGGCGTCCGTCGAAGGGGTGCAGGGGCAAGGCCCGTTTGATGGCCCGGCGGTCGATGAACCGATCGATCTTCCCATCGGAATCGCAGGTGATGTCGGCCAAAACGGCCTGATGGGAAGGTCTTTCATTGAGTCGATGGATCGGCATGATAGGGAACAATTGTTTAATCGCCCAACTATCCGGCATCGACTGAAAAAGCGAAAAATTGCAGAAGTACGTGTCGCTCAGCAGGGTTTCGATCACCTGAAGGTCTTCGGGCACGTAGGGGAGGTCTTTCATGAGGCGGTAGATTTTTCGGCAAATACCCCAGTAGAGTTTTTCGCCGATGGCCCGGTGTTCCAGGGAAAGATACCCGCCGGAAAATAAGCTCAGGATCATGTCCATGGCTTGCTGAGCGTCGTGGAAAGATTCCAGCAGGTTATGCAGATGAACGTCCTGGTAGGCGTCCCGGAGGGTCAGGAGCGTCTGGTCTGCGTCTTCCGGTAAATCCAGCGGCAGATGGTTCTCCTCTTGGCCGGAGACGCCGAGGACGTTGAACACCAATACGCTATGGTAGGCGGCGATCGCCCGTCCGCTTTCCGAGAGGATGGTCGGGGCTGGCGTCTCGGCGTCTTGACATACATTCATGATATGATAGACCACGTCATTGGCGTATTCCTGGAGGGTGTAATTGACGCTTGATTCGAAGTTCGTTTGGGATCCGTCGTAATCGACGCCCAAACCGCCGCCGACGTCTAGATACTTCAGTCCCGCTCCCATCCGCACCAGATCGACATAAATGCGGGCGGCTTCATCCAAGGCCCGTTTGATATACTGGATGTTGGTGATTTGGCTCCCCAGATGGAAATGGAGCAACTGGAAGCAATCGGCCATGCCGCGAGATTTTAGCTCCTCCAAGGCGCGAAGGACTTCGGTAACCGTCAGACCGAACTTCGAGCGATACCCGGCCGAGGCCTGCCAACGGCCTGTTCCCCGCGAAGCCAGTTTGACCCGCACGCCGATCACAGGCCGAACCCCAATCCGCTCCGCATGACGGAGAATCATCTCCAGTTCCGTGTATTTTTCGATCACGGGGATGATCTTTCGGCCGATCTTATGGGCCAAGATGGCCATTTCGATAAACTCGTCGTCCTTGAATCCGTTGCAGACGATCGGCACGTCGTTGTCGGCCAGGGCGATAACGGCCAACAGTTCCGGTTTGCTGCCCGCTTCTAACCCAAAACCGTAAGGCCGGCCAAATCGCAACACCTCCTCAATGACCTGCCGCTGCTGGTTCACCTTGATCGGATAGAGGCAGTGGTAGCCGCCGCTGTAATTATGTTCCTTAATTGCCCGTTGGAAGGCCGCATAAATCTCTGAAAGCCGATGTTTCAGAATATCCCCAAACCGGAGCAAAATCGGCGGATCGATCCCACGCAATTGGAGCCG
>Ga0272448_1000693_pt1 | contig 49821 bp, 50 predicted proteins | sample YNPCB0191_FD_202220 | JGI IMG/M metagenome (GOLD analysis project Ga0272448, IMG submission 202220) | Hot spring sediment microbial communities from Yellowstone National Park, WY, United States - YNP-CB-019-1 | ecosystem: Environmental > Aquatic > Thermal springs > Hot (42-90C) > Sediment... | reverse complement strand
CTTCCCTACTACGAGATCTTTCAAGATAAAAGTAAATGCAGACACAGGAGAGGTAGTGTCCTATGAAGAAACTGAAGTGCCACAGTCTAAGGATGTGGAATAGGAGCATAAAAGTCTTTGACGATTTCCGCTTTTGCTAAAAAATTGGGAGAATATGAAATTCCCCAAAGAGTATCTTGAGATTGCTAGGATTGATAGTTGGCTTGGATGGATTTTCTGTTTTGGTTTAGGAAACATCTTAAGTTTACCTTCACCTGAGCGCTTTATGGTAGTCTTTTTCGGTTTCTTGTCGGCTACAGCCAGTATCTTTATTTTGAACCAATATTTTGATCAAGAAGAGGATAAACGGAACACCTTAAAATCATGTCTTCCCCTTCCCTCAGGGAAAATTACACCACGAGCTGCGCTAGCCCTTTCATTTTCCTTGATGATTTTGTGCACACTCTTAGTGTGCTTGGCCGCTACAAGCCTTACCGCTTTGTTTCTCCTTTACCTCGCCCTTTGGGCTGCCTATTCTGGTCCACCTTTTAGGTTCAAAAGCGTACCAATAGTAGACTTTGTTTCCTCGGGTGTTGGTGCTGGTTTCCTCCCTTTTCTAATAGGAGTTTGTTCGTCTTCTCAATCTAATTTCAGCATTTCACTTGTTTTGATGTGTGGTGTACCCTTGATGTTGGTCCACTCTGGCGGCCATATTTTGCAAGCGCTTGGAGACTATGAAGCAGATTATGAGAATAGAGTTCAAACCTTTGTTGTCAGGTATGGGAGAAAGAAAGGCATTATTATGATAGGGCTATTGTTTTTGGCAGCTGGTTTTTTTCCCCTACTACTTTATGCAGCTTTTGGTTTAGCACCGCCTTCAACCTATTCCCCCATCTTTTTCTTTCCACTACCCTTTTGTATACCAATCGCTAAGCATTATGCAATCGCACTCAAGAATCCTACAGCAGAAAATGTTGTGCACCTACAGAAAACGGCAAAGAGATGTGGCATTATCGTAATGGTTATGGTAATAGTTTATGTGTTGGTGGGGAAAATACTTGGACTGTAAACTATTCCTTTCTAGTCGCACTTAGCAAGTCGGCAATTACTTCTCTTATGGGCTTATTGAAAAGCTCACGAACCTTCAGAAGAAGACCTCTTCCTTTCCCAGTTAAACTGTAATACTTCAACTCTCGCCGTCCCCTCCTCACCCATTTGCCTGCTACAAAACCCTCATCTTCCAGCCAGTAGAGAAAAGGGTACAACGTGCTAGGCTTCAACTTCTGTCCAGTCAGCCTCTTAAGTTCCTTAAGCAGCTCGTATCCATGTCTAGGCTTTTCCTGTAGTAGCCAAAGTATAAGAGGTCTTTCAAGACCACATATGAACGCGTCAACAACATCAACCATAGACCGCTATCGCAGTATAATTTTTGAATTTTGATATATTAACCTTTTGCATGTCTGTCGCGAAAAAGTTAATAAATGAAGACGCAATGAAAAAGTTTTGAGAGGTAACATTCAGTGGCCGAAGAAGAAAGAGATATGATTAGAGCCATTGTAAGAGGCTTTAGCAGAGCCATCATCTTATGGCTTACAAGCCAAAAGCCAATATCGGGCTACTCGATTATCAAGGAAATAGAGAGACTGACTGGGCAAAAATTCTATGCAGGCATAATATATCCTCTCCTATATGAGTTAGAAAAAAATGGATACATATCTGGTGAATGGGCAGAGAGGGGTAGACGACGCATCAAATACTATTCAATCACTGAAAAAGGAGCAAAACTGCTGAACCAATTACGCCAACGTTTTGAGATGCCTGTGAAAGAAGTGTTAAACGACCTAATCAAAGGGAACTCTTAATACAGAACAGATATGTCCTTTTGAAAAAGAAAATTATTGCCATCTTTCTCACTCTGATTCCAGGATTTTTTCTTATGGGATTAGGGCACTTTTATGTTGAAAAAAGGAGAGAGGAACATCTATATTATCAGGGTTTGCTGCTTTGGCTTACCTGATTTTATGGATGTTCTAAAACTATGATGATCCAAAAAAGTGAGAAGTGAGAGTACAAGAAGTTAAATCAGGACTTCAAATTTCAGGCATTCGAGAAGCTGTTAAAGGTTTACTTATTTCCTTTTTCGTTAGCCTAATATTAATAAGTATTATTCTGAGTTTTCCAGTAGACTATATCACTGGTAATAGGCCGTACTTAAAAGAATTGCTAAAAACCCGCCAAAGACAGACTTAAACCCATTTACATATAAATTGGTCCACTTCCTTCCCAAGTTAGGAGTGGATGCTGTAATGGGGTATGCGATTACATATCATGTGGACCTTATCATGGGATGTTTCTGACCGCTAAGAATTCATTAATATGCGCCTCTCCTTCAGGTTGAACAATAACATTAGCATCAGAGCAATATGGCGCACCACTAACAATATAGCTATGTGATATGAGTATTGTGGCGAGAAGATGAACCATGGTGTATGAGCGCCTAATATCAGAAAGTTGGGAACATCAAACAGGTAGAAGATCATGATGGGAGCCTCTACGAGGAAGATGAAGGGCAAGAGCCAAAGATTGTATTGAGGAGAATATATCTTGTTGAATAATAGGAATACAGTGAATACATAAAATCCAAGCTTCAAAATGTTCTCTTCACGTTTAAAATATAATATCGCCAAATACGATGTAAGAAAAGTTGCAGATAATACAACGCTCAAGGACGCCGAAACTTCTGGATCGTGAACCTGATAGAAATCTATGTATCCGCCACCAAACTCCTTGATCAAGAGACCCCACAGGTTATCAGGGTTCGGTGGCCTCATGATAATCTGCCATCTGTAGGGATAGAGCCATCCGTCGAAATTTGCAACAGCAAATGGTAAGTTGATCAGAAGCCATGTTACACCAACCAATGATACGATCTTCACCTTTTCATTCACCTGCTTGGTCTTTAGAAGATAGATTGGGAGGAGAAAGACAGGGAAGAGCTTTATGCATATTCCTATGGCCAAAGATATAGAGGATAAAGTCAGTTTGTTCTGTAGAAACATGTAGATCGAGAATAGCATAAAAAAGAGTCCGAAGAGGTCCCAGTTGTAGACACCATACATGAGCATAGATGGTGCAAATATCCAAAAGATCGAAATAGAAGATACAGAGAATCTTCCATTATCTTTGCTCATCTTATAAAGTAGGATTGTTGAACCTATACCGGAAAACAGGGCCAAGGCTGCATTTAGGCCAAGGAAGGCCTCATAACTGTCTGACAGCCAAGTCAGAGCCTTAACGACCATTCCTATAAGTACAGGATACTCGAAGACAAAATCTATGTAAGGCAATCCTTCAGTTGAGCTGAGCTTATCCCAAACGCCAATATAATCTGACTTCTTTGGAGCTATCTTCAACATGTAGCTGAAGAAGATGGATAGAGTAAAGGCCAGCAGTATAGCCAACAAGAAGACGATTCTGAGTTCTGTCTTGTCGGTCTTCTCTTGACTAGACTTTTCCCTGACGTCTTGAACAGTATTCTCCTTAGGCCGATCCATACCTGATGCTAGAGAAAACAGGGTGACAAAAAAAGACTTAAACCTTTTCTTGACTTAAAAAGGTAGAATTCCAAGAAACTTGATCAACTCCATAACCAGCCATATTTCTCATATAAAATTTATTAGACAAAATTCGTTACTTAGTTGAGTGCGAAGATTGTCCAAGATAGAATTTAGCGATAAAGGCATGGTATACATAAATGGCAAGTTCTTCAGTCCAGCTGACGCAAAGATTTCCGTCTTTGATCAAGGGTTCATATTCGGAGACGCCGTATTTGACACCATGATTGTTGTTAATGGATACATATTCAAGTTTGATGCACATTTAGACAGACTTTTTAGATCGGCTAGGGCGGTTAGAATCAAGATTCCGTTGAGCAAAGATGAAATCAAGAAGGCGATTATAGAAACTGTGAAGAAGGCTGGCCTAATGGATGCCTACCTTAAGATAATTGTCTCTAGAGGCGTAGGTAAGAAGCCGATTTTAGGTAGAGGTGACGTCCCTGAACCTACAATAGTCATCTTCGCCGTTCCCCCTGTCTCGGTAGTCTCTGAAGAGAAGATAGAAAAGGGAGTGAAGGTCATTTCAACAACCTACAGAAGGCCTTCTCTGTTCTCCTTAGATCCGAAGATAAAATCCACCAATTATCAGGCAAACATGCTCATGAGAATAGAGGCGAATAGCAAGGGTGCCGACGAAGCCATATCTTATGATGAGAGGGGGGTGGTCGCTGAAGGTGGCGCCGAAAATATATTTGTGGTCAAAGATGGAGTGCTCATGACACCGAGAAGCGGAGTTCTCGAAGGAATAACTCGCGAGACCGTGTTAGAGATTGCATGTAAGCTTGGAAAGAAGGCTGTCGAGACGGACATCGCGAAATATGATTTGTATACGGCCGATGAAGTCTTTTTGTGCAGTACGGCAGGAGGAATAATTCCAGTAACAGACATAGACGGCTTGATTATATCTGATGGCAAAGCGGGACCTATAACAAAGGAGATAGCTAAAGAGTACATGAAAATGTTGGCAGAGGGCGTGCATGGTACACAAGTCTATGAAAATTAGAAAGTCTCATGCATCAAATCAACATAAACATCGTTGCGTCATGGGATGCTTGAATTTATAGGCTTGACCTAGGAATCAATCTAACCAAAAGAGGAACCAGAGAAAAAGAAGCCGTCCACGATTCCCTGTCTTATGCAAAAACAGTAGGTTGAACTCCGCCTTCTTAAGCCCAATCGTTTTATCTAATCTATTGACAGCTTTCGAAATGAGTCTTCTCTGATTATATATATACAAGAGGGACGTTTGGTGAATATCCCAACTTCAAGTACTCCAGGCTGATTCTTTAATTCATGCTCCATAGCCACTGGATCATGAACAGCTCTAAACTTGACGTCAATAATCAGGTTTCCATTTTCCGTAAAGACCGGAAAATTTCGAGCATCTCTTCTGATCTGAGGTTTACCACCCACCTTCCGCGTGAAATTCATGACAAATGACCTTGCAAAAGGGATGACTTCTATCGGAATCGGACATCCAGATCCGAGCTTCTTCGCGATCTTCTTTTCCTGTACAAGAAGCACTATCTTGTTCGAGTTGTACATAAGAACTTTCTCTTTGGCCAAAGCGCCACCTCCTCCTTTTATCATATAATAGTTCTGCTGTTCTATTTGATCCACACTGTCTATGTACATTTTGACGTAGCCTGACATGGGGAAGGCGCTGACATCAAATTTCTTATCCTGTAAATTGAGAAAGGTTTGATGTGAAGAAGGGATGAATCTCACTCCCTTTTTCATTTTAAGGCCTGAGAGAGCATCAACGAATTCGGATACCGTTCGCCCACTTCCTATTCCAATGTCTTTAGCTGTATGTATTTCTTCCGCTAGATCTTTGGCTATCTCCTTCATTACTGAGCTCAAACCGTCATGCCTCCTCTAGGTCTATTTGCTCCAGTTTTTCAAGCGCCTTCATTATCTCCTCTCTATATTGTCTAAGTTCCTTGTCGACTGATGATTCAAGTATTCTAGGGGGCTTCTTTTCCACTTTTTGGGTGGGCGAAGTGGTGCTCTCCTGAACCTTTTCTTGGACAGGAGCAGGAGTTTTGAGCTTTTGCGCATCCAGACGAACCAGAGCCTTTTCAAGTTTCTTGTCAACGTCGTCTATCTTCCGTGTCAACAACGTGACAAGCTCATTCCTAAGATGTTCTAGTTCGCTGACTTCAATTATTAATTCTATATCGTCAAGTTTTTGATCTACTTCTTGGAGACGATCTTTGTACTTTCTAACAAGCATGTCCCTTTCCTCTTTTGAAACTTGCCCTTGAGCTTCTAATTCAAATACTCGTGTTATAGCACTGCTGATCAGGTCCTTCTCTAGTAAGAGAGTTTTCAGCTCCTGTTTTGCATTTTTCGCTTCTTGCGGAGGAATGGTCGGAGGCTTGCTCTCAGCTTGCTTTTGGGGGGAAGCTTTAGTGGAAGCCCTCACACGATATTTAGAGATGTAGAAGCCTACAATCGCTCCTGCGGAAAGACCAAAAGCCACGCCGATCAATATATCACTAAGGGACATCTTTCAATAATCCTTTCTTGACATGTAATTAAAGGTATTGGTCTCCGACAAAAATTATCTTCTGAGCTTCTTTGAATCGCCAAAACCACAACTTGAACATCTTTTCTTTCTTATATGAAATGAGGGTTTTCCGCATCTTCGGCAGATGACGTGAGATCTTTGTGCTTTTCCTTTCGGTCCAAAGGAGGAGGTGCCTTTCATCGACTTTCACCTATGGAGATGGTGATATGAGGATTACGTTGTCACCACGCACTACTATGGTACCAAGCGGAGAAGCCTTTCCGTCGTCCATAATTTCTTCTGACTGCTCAAGCAAGAAATTCATGTGCTGGTCGTAGCCTTTTAGTACACCTCTTATTGCTCGTCCACCCTTCAGCTTGATCAACACGATCTTGCCTAAGCTCTTTTCTAACATCTTTACAGCTAGATCAAGTGACAAACGAATCGCCTAGTGATATCAACTCTAAAAAGCCTGTTTATAAACTCACCGCAGCATAGTCTTAATTCTTGAATGGGTTGTACATGTCCGCCCATTTGAGGATCGGAAGATTTCGCTAGTCCATATCTAGAAAGAGGTTGAACTAATGGTTTTTAGAAAACCTCAGATCTTTATTTTCTAGTAAGGAGAGGCTCGCTTGATTCACCTTTTCATAAAGTTTAAGAGAGGAAGAGTTAAGCAAATCTATCGTGCGCGAAGTCTATATTTCGAAGAAAGAAGCTAAGAATATGGTTGATGAGGCTAGAAGACAGCTTAAGGTTGACATAACTGGGATTGAAGATAAGGGAAACAAGACCATAGAGATCGATAAGAACGCACATGTTCTTTTACTCGGAAAGATCGTTCTCATAAGAGAGGGGGATAAAGTCTTTCCTTCACTAATATGCCCAGAATCTTTCCTTGAGAGGTTTCCTGCTATTAGAGTAGACAAAGGTGCAGTTCCATACCTTTGCAAGGGCGCGAAGGTCATGAGGCCCGGCATAGTCTCTTTTGAGAAAGATTTCTCAGTAGACGATATCGTGTGCATCAAGGAGGCACTTCACAACAAATTTATAGCCGTCGGAAGAGCGTTAATCGAAAAAGACGAGGCAGAAAAGACTTCGAAAGGGGTGGTACTTGACAACTTACATCATGTTGGAGACAGGTACTGGAATATCTTGAAGAACGTTAGGATCTAATAACTTATTTGTTAACATAGGAGAGTTTTTGAAGTATGATCTTAACACATTCTTCAGGGGAAAGCTTATCTGTATCTATTATGATCCCATTTAGCGGATATTGGAATTTTATCCAAAAGCCTGCAACCGTCTTTTCTGGAACATGTTCTTCTGGAGTGCGACTCCTATTTCTCTCCATCAATGTGGCAAGATCCGCTCTTAGAGCAACTATTAGATAGCGTTTTCGATAGTATCGTGCAATCCCTATAGCTCTTTCCCTGTAACTGTCTTTCAGAAAAGTTCCATCCAAGATCACATTGCAGCCGAGAGGCAGAAGTCTTCTCGTTATATCATATAGGACCGAATAGACAAAGCGACTTTCACTCTTGTCGTAAGAGGGGTTAACAAACATCCTTCTTATCACATCCGTCTGCACGTGAATGGTAGGGAGTATCTTAGCCAGTTCCCTAGAAAGCAAGCTAGCGACGGTAGTCTTTCCTGCACCGGAAGGCCCACAGAACACTATGAGAACGTTCTTGGCGGCGGTCTCCATCAACTAAGATTTTAAGGGCGCAAATAATAGTTTTATTTCTTTTAGCAGCTACCTTAAAGTCCTTTAGATGGCCTGGCGTATTTTGTAAGGGAGTACAGTTTTATTTGATGACTTCGACGGACTACGCATCTTAAGTTAGAGACAGTTATTAGGATGCTGACTTGAATTAGACAAAATGACTTAGACTAACGTTTAAAAACGAGGACATAGCAGTTATATGACAAGGCGCAAAACCTTGGCCAGCGAATTGATCGACAAGGAAAAACGTCAAAGCGCTAAGATGATGCTTAAAGCATATCCTCTAAGATCTGCGACAGAAATTGAGAAGGTTAGAGAAGACATCGAAAATAATACGATAGTTATATTGAGAATAACTCCATTAGCCCAAAAGAATATCGAAGAACTCAGAGATGCTGTAAGCAAGCTATATGAAATAGCCACAGCAAATGGTGGTGACATCGCCAGGCTGGGAGAAGACAGAATAATTATCACGCCGCCCTCTGTGAGCATCTGGAGAGGTTAAACCAATCTCATGGTTTCCAAGCTGGCAGGAGCTGTGGAAGGTAGGCGAAAGAGTCGACCGATACTACTACTTACATTTAATGTCTTTGCCCTTTCTCCATGGTTGACTACCACGTTCTTGAGTTTGGGTCTAAGCTTCGCAATAAACTTCATGATCTGGTTGTAGTCACTATGGCCACTGAATCCGACGACTTTGTCCACTTCACATTTAAGGTCCATGATTTTTATCTTCCCATCATCGTCGATGACACTTATCTGTTTTGCGCCATCAAGGACTCTACGGCCCAATGTGCCACTTATCTGATATGATACAAACAGGACTTTGTTGCGTTCATCTTCAGAGATAGCCTCTAGGTATTTAACAGATGAGCCACCTTCAAGCATACCAGAAGTCGCCATTATTATAGCTGGACCTTGTTGTAGGGCTTCTTCTCTTTCATCTGGCTTATTTATGATTGTGAAGTATTCCGATTCGAAGGGGTTTATTCCTCTCTCAACTATTGATGACCTTATTTCGGAGGATAAATAATCAGGAAATGCTATGTGAATGGCTGTGGCATCAGTTATCATTCCTTCAATGAAAACCGGGCATTCGATCAATTCTTTTGATTTCAAGTATGAATCCAGCACTAACATTATTTCTTGGGCACGCCCTACCGCAGGGACAGGAATCAGTACCTTTCCACCCTTAGTCAGCGAATTGTTTATTGAATTAACAAAATATCTCTCTACTTCTTGTCTTGTCGGCATTATGTCTTCCTTTGATCCATATGTACTTTCCACGATAACTGTTTCAACACGTGGAAAGCCGTATTGGGCTGCGTCCAACAATTGAGTCTTCTCAAACTTGAAGTCTCCAGTGTAGACAAGATTGTAAACGCCTTCCCCGAAATGTAAATGAACAGATGCTGACCCTAAGATGTGCCCAGCATTATTAAGGATCAGTTTTGTGTCAGGGGAAATGTCCGTAACAGAGCCGTATGGCAACGGAATACAGTGTTGTATTGTATCCCTTAGGTCCCTCATATCGAATATCGATAGTCTACTCTCTGAGGACGACACCTTTATGTAATCAGCTAGCAGTAAAGCCATTAGGTTCAAGGTAGGCTCTGAGCAGTATACAGGTCCATCATAGCCATATTTGAAAAGGACTGGTAAGAAACCACAATGATCAAGGTGCGCGTGGCTAATTATCACAGCATCAAGCTCCTCTAAGTTCTTGATATACATGTCCAATCGTGGAAACGCGTCGAGCGGATCACTTGCGCCAGGATTTATGCCACAGTCCATCAAAATATTGCTTTCATTGGTTTTTACGTAAACGCATGATCTCCCTACCTGTTGTGATCCCCCCAAAAAGGAGACTAGGACCTCTATCTTCTCTGAAAGTCTAGGTCTAAATATGTATTCGCCAACATCCTTAAGTATACGTTCTCTATCGTTTGATTCCGTTTGCAGAACATGGTATACCTGTTCAAGCCCTTCAGATCTCAGTGAAGAGGTCTTTCTGAATTTTGGTCTCCATCCTGTCTCAGAGAATATTGCTTGGTTCTGCTCTGCTATTGTTGAATAGATCTTATGGAGATCTTTTAACTCGACAAAAACTTCACCTAAGACTTTGTCGAAAACATAGCGTTCTACAACAAAGTCGGAGGGGAGTCTTCTCGATATTATTTCCTTTGTTTCCTCTTCACTTTTTCTAACTGATTTGTCAGCCCGAATGACAACTCTCTTCTTGAGACTTGAGACTATATCGGATATGAGGAAGTTGTTTTCAACAAAGAACTTAGGATTTCTTGTGTGTATGGCGAATCTTGGACCTTCATATTCAATTTTAGTCACTTCAGCTTCTGGTGGGATACTTTGTAAGAATATGGCCCCAGAAGTTCTGTCAGAGTTGTTCTTATGCTGCAATTTCTTGTCTACCACAGGTCTTTTATCAGTTCATTTTTTGTATTTGAATCAAGTTCATGATAGCCTTCTGAATCGATTATGCCTACATCAAAGCTTTCTCCTGACGCAGTATCCCTTTTCATTGCAGCTAGGACTGCTTTGGCTGCCACCTTCACTCCATCTTTGACGGCGAGATTGGGCGAATAGCTTGTTTCAAGAATCGAATAGGCTATTGGGGAACCGCTGCCTGTTGACACAACCTTCTCCTCTGTGAGAGATCCAAAAAAGTCTATCTGATACAGGGATGGGGTGCTACCATCCATGCCGCCTATTATGACTTGGGTTATAAGGGGAAAGAGCCGGTTGGCGGAAAAAACATTTGAAGCTAAAGTAGCAGCTGACTTGATCGGAATCTTAGCTTGATGTTCTAGTTCATATTTTTTTACATAAAAACGTATTACGTCGATCACGTTTTGAGCATCGGCCACCGTCCCTGCTATTGTCATAGCAAGGTTATCAGAAATTCTGTATAACTTCTTTCCCTTCTTATGTGCAACATACCCGTTTGCTGTAACCCGCGTATCAGTAGCGAACACTACTCCGTCTACGCATACCAATCCAACCGTTGTAGTCCCATGATATACCTTGGGAACATTTTCCTTAAAATTTGTAGTCAAATTTGTTCATCGCTCCTTTAAGAGGCTTCTACTTTATCGCAGGTATTCAATTAGGGTTTAAATAAACGTTTCCAAAACCTACACCTAATGGGTTCCCATTTTATGGAGTTACCAAGGGCCGTCTTAGTCGGAAATGGAATAGTTAAGGAAACAGGAAAATTCTTGGTCAAACTATGTAATTCAAAAAGAGCTCTTATCATAAGCGATGAATTTATAAGAAAACGGTATGGAGACAGTGTTGAAGATTCTCTGAGAGCATGCCAGATCGAATCGGACTGGAACATTATTAAGGCAGCAGACTTCCCAAACCTAGAAGAAGCAAGTAGGAAGATTGCCGAATCAAATGTCGAGATAGTCATCGGAATGGGAGGGGGAGCGAGCATCGATGTAGCAAAGCTAAGTGCTTATAGAAGCGGAAAACCATTCATAAGTCTGCCAACCAATGCTGCCCATGACGGAATAGCTAGCCCATTTGCTTCGATAAAAGACAGCGGAAAACCATATTCAATCGTCTCATCCTCTCCTTTGGGCCTTCTAGCCGACACCCAGATAATATCTTCAGCACCACCAAAGTACGCGAGAAGTGGATGCGGAGACCTTGTGTCTAAAATAACAGCTGTCACAGATTGGCAGCTCGCCAGAGACGAAAAGGGAGAATATTATGGAGAATATGCAGCAAATCTTGCACTTCTTAGTGCCCAAGTAATTTTAAAGAATTCCAACAGGATTGGCTCTAATCTGACCGAAAACATCAGAGATATTGTGGAAGCGTTGATCAGCGCTGGTGTGGCTGCAGGAATAGCTGGGAGTAGTAGGCCATGCAGTGGCTCCGAACATCTTTTCAGTCATGCATTGGACATTATCGCTCCTGGAAAAGGACTGCATGGGGAGAAATGTGGAATCGGAACGATCTTGATGGCAAAACTTCATGATCTAGACTGGGAGAAAATAAAAGAGGCTTTGGAAAAGATAGGGGCTCCAACTAGTCTGCTCAGTTTGGGAATAACAAAGGAGGAGGCCATCGAAGCCTTGATGCTTGCGCCAAAGTTAAGGGATAGATATACAATCTTGCATAAGAACAAGTTATCTCCAGAAGATGCCTCTAGGCTTATTGAAGTTACCGAAATTGTCTAAGCATACATTCTCCATGTATAACCACATTTGGTGCATCTGTAGAACTGGGTTGGAGGTTCATCACCACTTCTCGTCTGCAAAAGCCACCAGTAAGATTTGTTGTTTCCACATTTTGGACATTCTATTTCAATGGTGGGCATGGTTTCTATCTTAGATTCAGCTTCGCTCAGAATCTTTATTGGACGATTTTCTTCTTTCTTAACTTCTGCAGATCCGAGGTTTGTCGGCGCATAAACTTTGTTGCACTTTGGGCAGTAATAGCGGAGTACTGTCTTTCCTTCTTCTTTGAACTGTTTTACCTTTAGACGGGAGCCACAGATATCACAAAATTTCATGTTAATCACCTCAAGCCTCCTGGAGGGAAGAAGAGAGTTTGTCATAGAGTGCATTGAGAGAGCCCTTAACTTCCTTTGCCGCCTCTATCAAGCATTCTTCAGGGGATTTCTTCTTTGTAAGTATCTTTATTGTAACTTTGCCGAAAAGTGGGTGAGGGGGGGTAACACCTGCGAATACGACATCCGGATTCTTCAATAACATGGAACGTAATGCGTCGGCAATACTTGCATCTATCATACCTAAGTCTATTTCTTTTGCTGTTCCTTCATAATTCGATGTCATTTCCAACTTTGCCCCCTTGTTTGGATGTTTTTAAATCTTCCGAAATCGTCTGTCAATTTCCTTTCATCCACAGTTTTACATTGGGTACATAGGATTCGACGCCCAATTTGTTGAACTTTACCTCCACAAGAGCTACATACTGTGTGCAACACGCCATAGTGCTCTCCATTGATTGATAGATGTATAACATTGTTCAACAGGCTGATGACCTTTGCTCGAACGATATCACCTAACTTTATGACGATTCTGCCCCTTTCTCTGTCAAACTGTTGGGCTCTTAATATGATCAATCCGATAAACTCCGACTGAACTGGTCTACCATTTATTTCCTTTATCCTGATCATAACAAGCCCACTTTGGGTCTGGTCAACGATTCCTATGACTTCATCACCCACCTTCGGAAGACCCCTGATGGGGGCCTTGGGAACTACTGCAACGGTTCGTGTACTTTGATCGAGTCTAATGTTCCCTAATACCTTAGATCGGATATTATAATTTTCCTGATAAACGTTGGAGGAAGGTGTAAACTCCTCTGCTACACCTAGAAGTTCTCCTGGAACATAAAAAGTCTTCTTCTTAGATATGCTCATATCCTATCTAGACATCTAAACATAGCACATATAATTATATCGTTTATGACTTATCCCTTTTAAGGTATTCAAGAAGCTTATGGCCGTATTCTAAGGAGATAACCGGTTTATCAAAGAAGTCTTCCCCAATTCGAGGACATGCGGTCTCTATAAAAGCTTCAATGTCTCTGAATTCATTCAGCTTATCGTTTGTTATTTCTCTCATGGCGATCATAATGGCTTTCCTTCCAACCTTCTTTAACTCCTTATATAAGTGGAAGGCTTCTTCAATCCTATATTGGCCCTCCTTTAATCCTACAATTATGCCAATTTTTTGCGCCTCAGTCGCCTTATAAAAATTGAAGATCAACCGCTTTTTTATTGCTAAGGCTTCCTTCTCTACCGATACGACTTCTCTAGTATATGGATCGAGCATGATAACGGGTTTCTCTAGACTATTATACAAGCCGATCGCATGAAAACGACTTGAACCTACGAATATGAAGGCGTCTACTCTTGACGCAATTTTTGTACATGTAGAAAAATTGCAACCAAAGATCTGACCCTTTTTCAAGGGAGGAACCTCATCTCCCACAAAGACTTCAAAGTACTTGGACTCAAGAAAAGATTTCGCCTCTTCCAGCTTATGTAGATGGGGGCCTATACTACAAAGGCCCAGCCTCTTGTACTCTATAAGACCTGTCTCCAAAGCGTTCTTAAGTACAGGAATGACATCGACATCATCATATGCTTCGATTAGATAGGTGGAACGGCCTATTACCCCAGATGAGGCACTATGGCCTATGTGAATGGATAGGTCGACGTCCAACGTGAACGCTTCATTTTCTGCTAGATCACATATACCATAGCATGGTTCCCCTGAAAAGATGACTTCAAAGCCGTATTCTTCAGCCATTGAGGATACTATTTCAATACATTTCACTAGAATTCCTGGGGGACAATTCACTAGAACCCGCTCCGGTTTCTTTTCCTCTATCAATCTTGCAAGGGTTGCCTTGTCTAGCTCTAACATTCTACCATCGCTCACCCAACTTTGTAGAAGGCAAAATTTAATATCTTTGGTGGACGGCGGTGAGTTGGCTATGTATAATCAAATAAGACAGACTTGGAGGAAGGTTTACAGGGAAGACAAGGCTATACTTAAAGATAGGGTTGAAAGGTGGAAAAAAGGAGGGGCCATAGTCAGGGTTGCGAGACCGACGAGACTAGATAGGGCTAGATCTCTGGGATACAAGGCCAAACAGGACTACGTAGTCGTCAGAGTGAGGTTAAGCAGACGTGGAAAAAGGGTCAAGAGACCAACTTCAGGAAGAAGACCAAAACACTTGGGTGTCCTCAAAATAAAGCCGAATGTAAATTATAAGGAGACTGCCATAAACAGAGTACAGAGAAGATATCCTAACATGAAGGTTCTAAATGCTTACTATGTTTATAAAGATGGAAAGAACGTCTGGTATGAAGCTATATTAAAACAATTATGAGTAACTTAGACCTTTGTTGAAGCTATTACTTCGAATTCGCCAACATCTTCCACTTGTCTGATCATAGACTCCATGGCATCTACATCCGCTTTATCATCAATTCTTATGTCTAAGATCAATGCGTTCAGCCCGAAAGCGATAGGCTCACTCTTGAATTGGCCAACCTCCGCCATTCCACTTATCTTGTCTTTGATTTTGTTGTAGAGGATCTGCAGATCTACGTTGATATCAATTGGAAAGACCTTGTATCTAATGACCATTTTGCCCAAATTCATCCACCTACGGTCCTTCAAAGCCACAATTCACACATTTATAAGGTCTTGCAAACGACCTGCATTTCTCGCAGCGCCATATTTGAACTATACCACAACTTGGGCAATAAAATTTGACAACCTTTTCGCCAAAGGCTATTGGCCTATTACATGAAGTGCACTTTGGATACTTTGTGGCAGACATACCACGCACTTTCTACCTAGGATAAATAAAGTTTACTCCTTCAGAAACCTAGTCCATAAGTTGTGTAACGAATCCCCCATCGATTTACCGAAAATGGCTACAGCCATGGATAATAGAGTTTTAAGACCGAGGATTCTGACGAGCGAAGACATGTGAAAGTCGTAATCCACTTCTAAATCGATCTGACTCGAATAGACATCTTTGGTGATGATGAACAGTTTTTCGATTTCTTTGTTTATCATCTTTTCATAGCATGACCTTGCATCCTTCATATATTTGACTTCTCTCTTGAATCGAGAAAACCATTTCTTTTCATATTCGTCTTCGATGGATATGTTTGGGTCTTCACTTTTGGCTTTAAGAGCCGCCGAAACCAACAATGAAGCAACACCCCCAAAGTATATGCCTCCTCCGGTTGTTGGCTTTGTTTGCCCAGCCGAGTCTCCAACATAGATTATCCTGCCTTCTATAAAATGGTCAGCTGGGCCACCGACAATAATTGGCGAAATGTTAAGATCTAGTACATCTTTCACATCTATTCTTTTCTGGAACAGCTTAAACCGTTCAATTATTTGTCCTCTTGAAGCCAAGCCAATTCTTGCAGTATATTCATCGATCGGTATTAGCCATGCGAAGAAGCCTGGGGCCAGCCTTCTATCAAGGAAGACATGTATGTGATCTGCCTCAAAGTCTTTATATGACGCACGCGATTGGATTCCATTGTAGAATCCTTTCTTATTCTTATAGGAGATCGCCCCCCTAGCTTCGATAAGGGATTTGCAAGGGAGTGTCCTATTTGTCTTTGTCCTAACCTTCACCGATGATCCGTTATCTGTGAATTCTTCTGCCTTCGAGCCCACAGTAATCTTTGCTCCCAACCTGGTCGCATCATCTGCAAGGAGATTATCTACCTCATAACGGTTCAAGACCACTACGTTTGTAGACTTGAATTTTAGAGTTATCTTGTTGTCATTAGGAGAATGGAACATGATCTTTGAGAACCGATTTTGGACGCCTCTTTTCATAGGAAAGAGGCCCAGTTCTTTCAGCGAACGTAAGGATACAACACCACTGCACTTATTAGGATGACCTATTTCATTGTGTTCTTCAAGAACTTCAACAGGTAAATTTTTCTTTGCCAATTCCCTTGCACAGAGTAATCCGGCCAAGCCTCCACCCGCAATGATTACGTTGAAATCAGAGGACATTATGAGAAGACTCCTCGCCTTTTGTCTAATAAGAATTAGGCTTTATGAGAGTTGACCTTAGATTCAAGGCAGCTCTGTGCACAACCTCTGAAAGAGCTGGATGAATATGGACAGTCCTAGTGATATTTTCTATTACACCTTCGCCTGATTTCATTGCCACTAAGACTTCATGTATAAGACTTGTGGCATCAGCCCCCAATATATGGCATCCAACAATCTTTCTGGTATGTTCATCAACAAGCAATTTTACGAACCCTGTCCTATCTTCTATTGCCGAGCCCATGGCAGTATCTACATAGTTGTATCTTCCCACTAAATAATGTGATTTATTAGCCCTTAGCTGCTGTTCAGTTTTTCCCACTGAAGCTATCTGTGGCGAAGAAAATATTCCATGAGGCATTGCAGTATAATCCACAGGTATTTTATTATCTGAATTAAGTATGTTATTAAGTGCATATCCTGCTTCCAGATTTGCGCTGTGCTTGAACGGATAATGTCCTACAACGTCTCCAAGCGCAAAGATTCCTTCGACATTTGTCTCAAGATATTCATCAACTAAAATTTTTCCATCACGCCCCACCTTCACATCCGTCTTCTGAACATCCAGCATATCTGAGTTCGGGATTCTTCCAGCTGCTACGAGAAGTTGGTCAGACTTAAGTGTCTCTGCTCGACCATCTTCCCTGCTTTCTATCAATACTTCGAAGTCGTCACCTGATTTAATTACTTCTTTCGGCTCGAATCCTAAGAAGACATTATATTTAGCTTTAAATATTGCGGTAAAAATCTTTGATATTTCTTCATCTTCTTTAGGGACAAGAAAGTTGTGGTGTTGTACTATGTTTATCTTTGTACCAAGTGTACCGAAGAAATGGGCTAATTCGACAGCTATGTAGCCTCCCCCTAAAATCGTTAATACCTCCGGCTGAGTCTTTAGCCGCAGTGCCTCATCGCTTGTAATGAAATTAGAGTTCTTTAAGCCCTTGATCTCGGGGATTTTAGGCCGGCTTCCAGAAGCAATGAGGATCTTTTCTGCTCTGACTTTATCATTTCCAACTTGGAGGGTTTTATGGTCTACAAATCTGGCTTGCTTTTTGAATAAAAACGGATTCCTAACCTTCATCAATGATTGTTCAATTTTCTCCGAATCAGAGTCTACGTCGCGGATGACTCGACCGACAATTGAACCGAAATCGACTTGGTAGCCTTCGACTTTAATTCCAAAAAGATGCGCCCTACCTATTGTTTCTAATATATCAGCACTATGAATAAGCATCTTTGAGGGTATACAGCCTCTGTTTAGGCAAGTTCCTCCAAGTGAGCCCTTTTCGATCACAGCGACCTTTAGACCATATTGGGCAGCGGCTACAGCAACATCTAATCCTGAACCACTTCCAATAACCACTAAGTCAAACTGGTATGTCATTTATCATTTAACCAATTGACATCTAACATAATTATGTTTTGTGGTCCGCAACTCGATTGAACTACCCATGACTGAAGTCATGGGCTTGTCTCGGAGATGATTGAAAGTGTCGCAGACACCCTAAACCAACCTTGTGATGCAAAGGCCCATGGCTACTACCTGAATCCTGACATCACCTTCCTTAACGACCTCCTTGAAGGTCTTAGACAAAATGAAGAAAGGTATGGTTATCCATCATGTCCTTGCAGATTGTCTTCTGGAAACTTTGAGCAAGATAGAGATATAATATGTCCCTGTGACTACAGAGATACCGACATTAAAGAATATGGGAGTTGCTACTGTGCACTTTACGTAAGTAAAGATATATTTGATGGAAAAAGAAAGATCTCATCGATTCCAGAACGTAGGCCAATAGAAAAGCAGAATAAAGCTTATGAACAAAGTCCAGAAAAAGTACATATGACGGCAGCCTCGATTACATCAAAGATGCAAACCCATAGAAGACTCTGGTATTGTAAACAATGTGGGTACGTGTGTTTCAGAGAGGAGCCGCCATATATCTGTCCGATATGCAAAACAAAAAGGGAATTCTTTTCTGAGATAAAGATCTCTACAGACTTTTTCAGCTGAAAAGCTGAATTCATTAACTGCAAGCCAGCATCACTTACAAAGTATTAATATTCAAATTTGAATAAACTTGCGATCGCAGAAAATGTCACAAGAGTATAAGCAGGCAATTGTCGTCCGAAACGACTTGAAGATGCGTAAAGGAAAGATTGCAGCGCAAGTAGCACATGCTTCTTTGATTGGCGCAGAAGAGGCCAGGAAAAGGAAGCCTGAAGTCTTTAAAAGGTGGTGGGAGGGCGGACAGAAGAAGGTTGTCTTGAAGGTGAACAGCTTAGAAGAAATACTTCAGCTTGCTAGAGTTGCAGAATGTAACCGTGTGGTCAACGCTGTGGTCGAAGATAAAGGCTTAACCCAAGTTCCTCCTGGCACGATAACATGTATATCAGTGGGACCCGATGAAGAAGAAAAGATCCAAAAGATAACGGGAAAACTAAAACTACTTTAGGCCAAGTGGATCTTTTCCGTAAAAGGATAAAAGGAGAAGAACCTTGATGCTGGATGAGCAAAATTGAAGACGAGCCTTAAACACGCGATCATCAACAAACTGAATGTGGAGGGAGCGATGACTGACAAGGAATTAATGGATAGCCTTAGAAAAGATAACATCGAATTTTCACTACGAGAATTAAACGGAGTATTGTTACAACTTGAAATAAATGGGTTAATAATTACTAGGTGGGCTGGCAAAGATAAAAGAAGGATAGAGAAGGTGAATCTTCAGAAAAAGGAAGGAGGATAAATGGGAGTTGACATAAGAGAAATAGTAAATTCAAGGAAGATTTCACTGAACGAGTTAGAAGGAAAAGTGTTGGCAATCGATGCATATAATGCATTGTATCAATTTCTATCCATAATACGTGGAAAGTCAGGCGAACCTCTAAGAGATTCCAAAGGCAATATTACAAGCCATCTGAGTGGACTCTTCTATCGAACAATGAACCTATTGACGATAGGGATCAAGCCCATTTACATCTTTGATGGAAAACCACCTCAGATGAAAGACTTGGAAATAGGAAGAAGAAAAGCAGTAAAAGAAGAAGCTAAAGTTAGATATTCTATTGCACTAGAGAGAGGAGAAGTCGAGGAAGCAAGGAAGTACGCTAAACTCACATCTTACCTGACGGATGAGATGGTAAACGACGCAAAGAAACTTCTTAGCTTACTAGGCTTGCCTTGGGCTCAAGCACCATCTGAAGGAGAGGCAACCGCATCCCACCTATCAACTAAAGGGGTGGCTTACGCGGCTGTATCCCAAGATTACGATGCACTCCTGTTTGGAGGGAAAAGACTATGCCGCAATATAACCATTTCAGGAAAAAGAAAACTGCCAGGTAGAAACCTTTATCAGGAAATAGAGCCGGAAGAAATATTACTTGATAACGTATTGGCTGAGTTAAAGATAACCCGTGAGCAGTTGATAGACATAGGAATCTTAGTTGGAACCGATTTCGATCCTGACGGTTTTAAAGGTTATGGTCCTGTGAGAGCACTGAAGGCCATTAAACAATATGGAAGCCTAGAGCGAATACCAGACATTAAAGATGAGTTGAAAATGATCGACTACAATAGGATACGACAGATATTCTTGAAGCCAGTTGTGTTGGAAGACTTCGAAGTGACCTTTAGAGAAATGGATGAGGAAGGTGTCTTAAGCTTCCTATGCGATATGCATGAATTCTCTGAGGAACGGATCCTTAACGCATTCAAAAGATACAAAGAGGCTGATGCTGAAAAGAAGAAAAAAGGATTCTCCTTGGATAAGTGGTTTTGAATGGATTTCGAAGAGCAAAGAAGAATGCTTGTCAGAGAGTTGAAGAGAGAGAAAATAATCAGAAGCCCCCATGTTGAATCCGCTTTCTTGAATGTTCCAAGAGAGGTTTTCGTCTGGCCAAACACAGTAGAAGAAGCATATTTTGATACACCCTTACCGCTAGGCAACACCGGCCAGACTATTTCTGCACCACATATGATTGCAATAATGTTGGAAGAACTTGAGCTTTCAAAAGGAAACCGTGTGCTTGAAATTGGAACAGGAAGCGGATACAATGCAGCCCTAATGGCCTACATCGTAAGTGGGGGAAAAACAGACAAGACTGGGGCGGTTATTACAATAGAGCGAGTGCCTTCACTGGTCACCTTCGCTAGAAACAATCTCAAGAGAGCAAATTATTCAGATTACGTTGAAGTTGCTGAAGGCGATGGCAGCTTGGGATATCCTCCCAATGTTGAAGAAGAACTTTATGACAGGATTATTATAACAGCAGCTGCACCCAGATTTCCAAAGACTCTAATAAAGCAATTGAAGGTTGACGGTATAATATTAGCACCTATTGGCGGCATCCTGTTTCAGACACTGACCAAAGGCAAAAAGAGGCAGGGGAAGAACTTGGAAATCGAGAAAAAGACTGAGTGCGTCTTCGTTCCATTGGTCGGAGAAGATGGATATCCAGTTAACGAGGAACTTTAGCTTCTATGATCATTGTCCCCGTAGAATACCTATTCTTCAGCATGTTGATCATGGTTCGCGGAAGATCTCGCGCTGAAGACGTAGCCTTTACTGCAAGCGTTCGCGGACATACGAAACTGCTCTTTCTGACGACAACACTATTATTATCTTCTAATGTCAACTCTGGAGATCCAGAAGCCAAAACCTTGAACAAATATCCTCCAACCACCAGTGTGAGAGTAACCTTCACATGGTCGCTTTTCAAAGTCTTTCTCAGAATGGGATTTAGATCATTACAGGCTTTATTCGACTTTATTCCGATAATGCAGTTACCTTTAGGGCCTAAAAAATCCTCTTTGGTTATTTCGAAGGTAGACTTGTGCGTCGCAGTTATTAGTTCGTGGCCGAAGAATGCTATCGTGTCTCTAGCAATCAACGCACATTAAACTGTCATCATCTAACATATAAAATTGATCTCGAGCGTTATGGCGGGCCTGGTGGGAGTTGAACCCACGACTTACTGGTTAAGAGCCAGCCGCTCTGCCTGGCTGAGCCACAGGCCCATTTATCCAAACGGTTTCTGGTGTCCCTTATGCGTTTTTAACTTTTTATTTCAAGTCTGTTGCAAAGGTTTAAAGAAGTGTTTGCAAGAATAGAGGGGTCAATGGTATGCTCGCCCTTGTTGGACTAGGGGTCAATGGTATTGGTTCAATATCATTAAGTGGAAATATGACCCTAAGAAAAAGTGATATAGTATATCTTGATGGCTACACCACGCCCATTCCTCAGAACTTAGTCGAAAAGCTTTGTAGACAGATTGGCAAACAGGTGATCGTCCTTGATCGAACCGGACTGGAGCAGGGACTTGGACGAATAATAGATGAAGCGAAGACCAATTTAGTTAGTGTAGCGGTTCTTGGAGACCCATTTTTTGCAACAACACATTTGAACTTCTTAATTGAAGCCAAGAAAAACAATCTTTCCTGTAAAGTTATTCACAACACATCCATAGCCTCCATTCTGACCAATTCTTGTGGGCTTCATCCATATAAATTTGGACGGGTTACTACGATAGTGCGTGAACATGGAACTCCAGCTACATCAGCATATTTTGCATTATATGACAACTTGATAAGGGGAGTACATACTACCTTCTTGCTAGAATTTGATGTAGAAAACAATGTTGGTGTGTCTCCTTTAAACGCGTTCAATCTTCTCAAAGATGCGGAAGAAACCTACAAATTGGGGGCTTTTTCAGATGAGACGTTTGTAATAGTGGCTTGCAGAGTTGAGAGAGAAGACGAGAGATTTTTCGCGCAGAAAGTGGGCGGTTTATGGAAGACAGATTTTGGAAGCCCACCTTATTCCATAATAGTTCCATCAACGCTACATTTCACAGAGAAGGAGGCAATATGCGCCCTTTATGGAATTGATGAAAATGTGATCACAGACAACACTCAGAACATAAAGAGACGAACAGACTTCTTGGTCAGGAAATACATTAGAAAGACCCGAGAGACGCTTTGTGAGGCACGAGGAAAATTGACAAAAGAGAAGCTAAGAGAACTGGATGACTTGTTTGAGAACGTTGAATGTTACTTGGACGACTCAACCAGGTTTCTCAATTTGGGAGAAGAGGAGTTGGCAATGTTGAGTGTAGGCTATGCCGAGGGACTTTTGGACTCCCTTAGGTTCCAAAGAGTTCTTGACCTAAGATGGTGAAAGAGTTCATGGTCTCTTCTAGCATAAAAAAGATCTTTCTCTCGAAGGTTTTTGTTGAAGAAATTAGAGGGAGTGAACGCTCCTCTAAAGACTTGATAAAATCTTTTTCGCCATTTCCAAAAGAAAACTTGAAGATCCTAAAATCCCTGATTAGTGAAGGAAAAATCGTAGAGTCTAACCGCAGAATAAGACTCACAGAAAATGGTAGAAAGGACATTAAAGTCGTTCTATGCGGTGGCACATTCGACATACTCCATCCAGGACATCTTTTGACATTGAAAAGCGCCAAAAGGCTAGGGGATGTCCTAGTGGTGGTCGTCGCCACAGACGAAACAGCAGAAAAAAGCAAAGGACGAAAACCTTACAATAACGAACAGAAAAGACTCGAACTAGTTGACTCGCTAAAGATCGTAGACTTAGCAATCATAGGTGAAAGAGGTAGCATATATGGAAGTTTATTAAGGATCAGACCGGACTTTGTTGTCCTAGGTTATGATCAGTTCCACAAAGAAGATGAAATAGAGTCCTTTGCTGATAATAACAATCTGAGAGTGAAAGTTGTACGCCTGACCAAGGAGATAGTGGGCATCAAGAGCTCGTCTCTGCTAAAGGATGAATCTCTAATTAATGAGATATAGAGCGTATGCTCTTTTCCGAGAAATAAACCTTCAGACGAACTTTGTCCCCATCTGCAAGCTTCAATCTTTCTCTAATATTCATAGGTGCTATGAACTCTAGAACAGAATCATCATATAACGTTCTTCTGGTGAGGACAACAGCACCCTCTATTTCATCATTCAACACAGCAGGAAAACATTTGGCACCCCCATATGTTCTAAATTCATCATGGAAACCCTCTATGGAAATTCCACTGTAATATTCCAGCTCTTTTTTCTGTCTGCGATCTAATGTTGATATGAGACGAATGTTCAATGTGCCAGGATAAGGATCAAACCCCAGTTTTCTGATAAATTGACGCCGATAGCCTTTCATCATGACATAATAGGAGCCTTCACCTATCCCTGAAAAGACTTCTCCATTAAATTCTATGATGTTAGGGACTTCTTCAAAGATTTCCCTAAGGGTGGAGTAGAGGCTTAAGAGAATGGCATTTCCTCTGGCTGTAAGTTTTATACAAGATCTTCTCTTCTTATGTGTCACCTCAATTAGGCCAAGCCTTTCCAATTCTAAAATATGGTTTGAGACGGCTTGTTGCGACTTTCCCAAGCGCCTGCTAAGCTCTACTGAAGAGATTTCAGCGGACCTATTCTTGGCGCCTACACACAACAATTCTAGTAATGTGGGTATGAGGGAGGGTTTTATGTCCCGAAACGACTGCGACATGGTCTGCTCGACAAATCTTTAGAGACTCAAGAAATAAGTGTTTTCGACAGAGAATGAGCCATACGTATCAAATCAATTCCCTCCGTTAACAACGAGAACATTATCTCCGTAGCTTTTTGAAGGGTGATTTTGTATCCTACACTAATGTAGTATCTTCGGCCAATGTTAGGGAGGAAGATCATATTCCCCATAATCTTGTTTTCGTATATTATCGGTGAAATAGCCTGCTTCTGAACCATAACCTTGCCTACTTGAAGACTCTTTGCAACTCCGATAGTTGGCTTATCGAAGAAGACACCCACATAAACTGCTAGACCACTTTTGTGGGGATGCAATAGACCGTGACCTTCCACAAGCACGACATCAATGTTTGAATCCACCTTTCGCAGCACGGATATGATGGGAGGAAGCTCCCTGATAAAGAAATAGCCGGGTACATAAGGGAGAGGATTCTTTGATACAGCTGTTTCTTTTTGAACTATCTTTCTAGATTCGCGATCATAGGTCACCGCGGCAGCCACAGCCACCCTATTTTTTTCCGTCCCATAGTATGATACGTCGCAGGCGCATATATTACGATATTCTTCATTCTTTGACGTCTTCGAAGAAGTTAGCTTTGCGAAAATAATATGGAGAGGATTGATCTTTTCCATTGCTAGTTTTGAAGGTGAAGGCATAATGGTGCAGTTACATCTTCAATTTATTCATCTTTGTAATGTCAACGTATGTCTCATCCATCAGTCTTCTTGCCAGGTCTATCTTTCGTCTCAAGGATGGAATAACGTTATCAAAATAAGAGAAGGGAGATATACTGTCAAAGATGGCCTTCATTGAACTATAGAAGAAAAAAGCCTTTTCATAGTTCTGTTCATTTATCTTCTCGTAGACAGCTCGTCTTAGTTCACCTATGCAATCTAACATGCCCAACATATATGCTTCTATCTCGAAGCCCAGTTTTGCCTGTGAAGGAATGATCGACCCCTCAATTATAGAAAGGAGAGCTGTTGCTTCAACGCATTCAATTTGTGCAGGAAGAACATATTTTAGCCATCTATAGTTTGTCCTTGACTCGAGAGCGCTAAGTCTGTCTCTGAGTTCCTTAAGAACGGCTTTGGCGTCGGCCACCTTATCATCGTGCAAGAGAGCAAATATCTTGGGAAAAGACACAAGTATAGACCGGCTTTGTTTGAGTACATACTCTCTCTCCGAATCGATAGCTTCCAGCTTCTTCAAAATTTCCTGGCTGTCGATATCAGATTTTACTGACTCCAAGTGGTTTTCACTATTTAGTCTACAAAGAGGGATCAGTTAAACCTTTGCGGAGTAGACAGCTTCTTTGAAAGCAAGACCACACGGCTATCCTTTGAGTCACCAATAACATTATATCCTGTCAAAGAAGCCAAAGACCTCGCAAAAGATTGCATGTCTTCATGAAGCGGCATATTCTCTTTACTCAGCCTGTAAATCGAATATCCAATATTCATGTAAGCTTTAGTTTCTACATAGAGAGGCTCATATTTGTTGATTATCTTGGCGAAGGCTTCAGGCTTCTCTATGTTAAGTCCCTTTATGGCGGTTATTCTTAGCACTGTCGGGCACCCTAAGGAGTTCAGCATGCTCAGTGATTTGGATATTGAATTCCATAAGTAGACTGAGATGGGGCGATTTAGTCTGAAGAAAGAGTCTCTGTCATAGGAAGTTAATGACAAGTAAAGTTGAGTAGGTAAAGTGTCTAGATTTGACAGAGCGTGGGGCAGAGTGCCGTTTGTAACTAGGAAGGCTGTGAAACCATTCTTTTTATATAAATGTATCAGGTCACTTAAATATGGGTAAAGAGTCGGCTCACCTGTAAGAGATATAGCTACTTGGTTAGGATGCAACGCCTCCTCATATTTTCTAGGGAGAATCCTTCCCTTTAAGACAAGAGATTTATAGCCAGACAAGATTCTCCTTTGAGCTTTAATCGACTCCTCATAGATTTTCTCTGGCTCATCCCATCCCTTCAGTGGAGGCGATAGCTCATCCCAGTCCAGGTTAAGATCTTCAGGCATAATTCGCCAGCAGTGAAGACATCTTAGGTTACAATGGAAAAGTGATGGGGACATTTGCAGACAACGGTGTGATTTTATGCCGAAGAACTTTTCCTTATAGCAAACCCGGTCTAGGACCAAACTCTTATGTAGCCAACTACATTTCTTGACAGCAGAATGGGATCCTGCTAAATGATACTGTTGAACCTTTAGCTTTTGAAGGAGTTGCGTAGGATACGTCGACATACTTATCATGTGAAAACATGTGGAAGCTATAACTTTATTTCTTCTTGTCGGACTTCATTCGGCTTTATTATGAGTAGGTCTATACCGTCTCCACTTGCCGCATCTCTTTGCATGGCAGACTTGAGGGATTTGACAGCTAACTTTACTGCGGAATCCTCATCCATATCCTTCTTATATTCGCTTTCAATTATGCCTATTGCGATTTCCGTTCCTGAACCTACTGCGGCATATTCGTCTGGTATAATGGACCCCAAGGGGTCGAGAACATAGACAGCTGGAACACTGTTAATTCCCCCAACTATGACCTGAGTCAGTAGAGGATAAAGTCTCTCACTAAACATTATCGCAGACATGAACTTTGCAACAGAATTTGGGGGAACAGGCCTCCTAATTTCTAGTTCTCTCAGCTTTGTCTCAGCTGAAACCCTTTTGATGAGTGTTTGCATGTCGGAAATCATGCCAGCGCATGCCGCACCAACATTGCTGTTGATGAGGAAAACTTTCTTGGAACTCCTGCTTACTATGAAGTTGCCGTAAGCAAACCTTTTGTCGGCACCCAATACCACCCCATTTTTGAATACTATTCCTACAGCTGTTGCACCAGGAAGATACATCTGATTCACCTATCCTACCAATCCACTATTAGCAGGTCAATTTAGATGTTTCTATAATTTTTGACGACACCTACAAGACTTCTAAAATAACACCGCCATGATCCGATCGGATCAGATAATACTTTCTTTTTATAAAGAGAGAGGAAATGAATAGGTTGGTTTCTAGATGCGGAGTCGTCTTCGATATTTTGACTTTAGAATGGTGAGGAGATAAGAAAAGATAAGGCACAACCATATCCCCTAAGTGTGAGTCCACATCAGGAGATGGACGGACTTCTTCTACGAATCGCTTGGCAGCTTCCTCGCCTACCTTTTCCGCTGGTTTCCCTCTTTCTCCAATCGAATCAGATCCAATGCACGATCTGAACATTTGAGCTGAATAGACGATGATTGATGTCCCTGGTGAAATCGCAGTTTCTTTGGAAGAAATAATTCTGACATTAAATCCCGTTTTAGTCTGCTCAAAGAGCCTCAATGCCGCATCGGCTTGGCGGGCAGCCACCGTTTCTGGCAAATTTGAGCAGACGCTTCTTATTATGACTTCTTCATGAAACTTCTTGAGCTTTAACTCTCTTGGAAAGGAGACGTTTTCAACTTGGAAAACAATTCTTCCACCCCCTTTTGGATAGTAACCTCGTCTCTTTACATCTATGTGTAGGTTTATGCCAATGGAGCTTAAGAAAGGGGAAAAAACATACTTCATGTAATCTATAGTTGGGCTCCACTTGACATCTGTGCCTCCGATGACTTCTAATGGAAACGACAGATCGGCTACAGCCAACGATGGAATCAAGGTCTGCAAAACAAGGGGAATGCTGCCAGCTGTACCAACGTCTAAGACCGGTATATCCTTAGAAACATGGCCAGGTTTAAAGCAGACCTCTTGGGAACCGATCTCTAGACCAGTTACTTCAGCACTTGATAAATATGAGGCGGCCTTTATCGCCATGTAATGTTGTGGTTGAAGACCTGGATTAGGTCTTTTCTTCCGAATATTATATATTCGTACTGGAGTCTTTGTTGCAATAGACAATGCAATAGATGTTCTCAGAACCTGCCCACCTCCTTCTCCTACTGACCCATCAACTTCTAACATTGAAACTGACTACCACACATCAAAATCTATGGCACTTAGATTAAATCTTTACATACAAAAAACTTTAATCAACGTCAGCCAAAGCTGAAGACATGATGAAATACAAAAGAGGCCTCTTTGTCGGAAGATTTCAACCATTCCATAATGGACACCTTTTTGCAATTGAATACGCGCTGGAAAGAAGCGAATTTCTCTACATTGGTCTAGGAAGCTCCAACAAGAGCCATGAAGAACGTAATCCATTCACGGCAGCCGAAAGAATAGAAATGATTAAGGCAGCTTTAGATGATAGAGGTGTTGATCCGAGGAAGTGGATGATCATACCCATACCTGATACTACGTCACATTTCCTTTGGACAAAGATGGTCAAAATGATAGTCCCAAAGTTTGATGTGGTCTTCTCAAATGATCCTTTAACTCTGAGATTGTTTGTTGAAGAAGGAATCGAGACTATAGAAGTTCCATTAAGGGAGAGAGAGAAGCTTATGGCAACTGAAATACGAAATAGGATGATCAATGGGCTACCGTGGCAGGATTTTGTTCCCAAATCCGTTGGGAGGCTTATAAAGAAATTTGATGGAGAAGAAAGAATGAGAAAAATAAATAGGATGTAAATTTTATTAAGACGTTAGACAGGGGGTTGGTTATATGCCATTCGAAAAGGGCAGCCTAATCTACTTGAATCTGACTTCAACCGTCAAAGAATCAAACGAATTGATTGAGACAACATCGGAAGAAAAGGCAAAGGAGTACAAAGTTCATGATCCCACAAAGAAATACTCCAGTAGGTTAGTTGCAGTTGGTGAGGGATGGGTGCTCGGAGCCCTAGACGAAAAATTAAAAGAAATGGCAGTTGGGGAGAAGGCTGTAGTCGAAATACCTCCAGAGAAAGCATTTGGAACATGGGATCCTCTAAAGGTTAGGATAATTCCGCTCAGAAAATTTGGAGAGAAAGCTGCCCAATTAAAGGTTGGAGACGAGGTGGAAGTGGATAACAAGGTAGGTTACGTGAGACTTATAGGATCGGGTAGAGTTCACATCGACTTCAACCATAAGCTGGCAGGTAAGACGATCACATACGAGGTTGAGGTAGTTGAAGAATTGAAAGAAGACGATAGAAAGATCAGGGCGCTTTTCGCGAGAAGAATACCAATAGAAGAGGGGAAGATAAAATTTTTTGTGCAGGACAACAGGCTGACGTTCCAGCTCCCAGAAGAGATCTACTTCGAAGAAGGATTACAAATTGTGAAAAGGGCTCTCGCAAATGACATATTTAAGTTCATGCCGAACATAGACAAGGTCGTGTTCGAAGAAGACTATGAAAAACCAAAAACTGAGAAGACGGAAAGGGTAGAGTCAAAATAGTAGATCGTCAAATTAACTTCTTCAGGCAAGGACAATAGAGCATAAGCTAACAGACAAACGTAATTATTAAGATTAAAAGGCATTTATTAAGCTTTAGAATAGAAGCTTTTGTCGTGCATAGATTTTGCGGCCGAAACAGCATTCCCATCGCCTTGGACTATTAGTGATAGCGGGCTTAACAGATCGACCGAAGTCTTTCTGCTTACACCCCTATCCTATCAACGGGATCTTCTATCCCCGTCCTAGTCCAAAGCCATCTCCTTACGGAGACGAACTTTGGATAGGTGTCTTTTCTCGAGAGGGGCTTCGAGCTTAGATGCCTTCAGCTCTTATCCCCAACAGCTCAGCTGCCCGGCATGCCCTGTCGGACAACCGGTACACCGGAGGCTGCGTTGCCCCGTTCCTCTCGTACTAGGGACAACTTCCTCTCAGACACCTTCCGCTTCCATCAGGTAGAGACCGACCTGTCTCACGACGGTCTAAACCCAGCTCACGTTCCCCTTTAATGGGCGAGCAGCCCCACCCTTGGCCCCTGCTGCAGGACCGGGATGGGAAGAGCCGACATCGAGGTACCAATCCGCGGGGTCGATAGGGACTCTCGCCCGCGACGAGCCTGTTATCCCTGGGGTAACTTTTCTGTCACATCCGGCCCCCAATGGTGGGGACACGAATGATCGCTAGGCCCGGCTTTCGCCTCTGGATTCTCCGCGTTTAAGAATCCAGTCAAGCTGGCTTTTGGCCTTGCCCTCTACAGCGGAGTTCTGACCCGCTTGAGCCAACCTTTGGGCCCCCTCGATATCTTTTCAAGGGGGTGCCGCCCCAGCCGAACTGCCCACCTGCCGGTGTCCTATGGTTTCCCATAGTTAGCGACGTAGTCGAGATTGGCTGGTGTTACATTATCGCCTCCAGTGCTCCCAGAGGAGCACCTTCGAAGGCTCCCAGCTACACTCTGCAACTTCAACCACGACACAGCAACAGGCTGCAGTAAAGCTCCACAGGGACTTCTCTCCCCGATGGAAGTTCGTGGACTGTTCGTCCACGTTACGTGGGTTCGCCGGGTAGTAGGCGGGGACAGTGGGGCCCTCGTTGGTCCATTCATGCACGTCGGAACTTACCCGACAAGGCATTTGGCTACCTTAAGCAACATCGTTAGATGTTGGACCATATCTTCACTTGAGCTGCTACTCAAGTGCCTAGCGTTTGGTCTCTGAGGCGTCCATCCGTTCATCAATTTCCTTCATGACTTCTTCGATTGGGTGCTTGCGTTCATCTGATAACTCGTAAGCCATTTTTACAAGCTTCTTTAAACCTTCAGCGTTCTTATGTTCTCCATTTTCAAGCGCTTCCACAATTTTGCAGAAGTACTTGAATTCCCTTGACTTCACGATTGGTTTGTTCTTCCTGAAGAAGGGTATAATTTTCTCGATCAGGTGTCTCCTGTTGTCAACTATATATTGGAGTATGGTTTCCTCTTGACCTGGCTTCGAAATTATCCTTCCACAACCAAGAATTCTTTTGCAAATTTCCAGAATGATTCTGTTGTCTTTGTGCTGAGTCACGTGAAAGATAGGGTCTATGACCCAGCCGTATTTTGTGTTGTCCTGCTTTTTCAGTGATATAGAAAAGCAACCTTCACCATCTATGAATCCAAGAATATAGTAGTCAAGATATTTGCGCCTGCTTGGAAGCTTTGATGGGTTTATGAGGTCTTTGAATTCGAAGAGCATGCCATCACTGCTTTGTGTGAACGCTTTGGCGCTAATAAGACTTGCTGACCGGATGGTTCCCTGCTGATTGCGCTCATCACCCACCACACTTTCCCCTACTCGGGGGCAGTGGATTTGCGTGTCCCAGCAAATAGCTAGGTTTATTGACTCCCTTCTATGCTAAGAGTCAGAGTTACTCCCGGCGTTTAGCGGCCCTTAGCCCAGTTGTACCCAGGTTTTAGGTACCGCCACTGGCCAGGATTCAGAGACTATACACACCCTTTCGGGCTTGCAGTCTCCTGTGTTTTTATTAAACAGTCGGGACCCCCTAGTTACTGCGACCTGCGATCCTAGTTTCAGCTAAGATCACAGGCACCCCTTGTACCGAAGGTACGGGGCTAATTTGCCGAGTTCCCTCGCCTACGGTATTCCCGATACACCTTGGGCTTCTCACCCAGGGCACCTGTGTCGGTTCTTGGTACGGGCTTGAAAAGCACTCCCATTCTCAGTTTTCATGGCATCCAAGACTCTCCAAAACCGACCTTTCGGTCGGCTATTCCTCGCTTGACAGGGTTCTCGTCATTACGACACTCCCCCCATCTCGCCAAGTTAAATGGGGCGACGGCCCCACTTTAGATATCTTGAATGAAGCTAAGAATGGTGTGTCAACAGGCTTTGAACCCGTTAACGCGCGCTCTCCAAGGCACTGGAATATTAACCAGTTTCCCTAATTTCGCCCATGTAGGTTATGCATGGGCTTAGGACCGGCTTACTCCTGGTCGACGACGCGTTGCCAGGAAACCCTTGCCCTTTCGGTGGTCAGGATTCTCACCTGACTATGCTGCTACTACCACCGGGATCTGCACTAGAGATCGGTCCACTGAACCTCACGGCTCAGCTTCTACCCAACCTCTACGCCTCTCTACCGCTACGATCATTTAGACCGTAACTTAGAGTATCGGCAGTCGGCTTGAGCCCCGTCCATTTTCGAGGCCGCCGAGCTCGGCAGGTGAGCTGTTACGCACTCTTTGAAGGATGGCTGCTTCTAAGCCTACCTCCCTGCTGTCTGAGCTCGATGACACTCTTTAGTTTGACACTTAGCCGACATTTGGGGGCCTTAACTCTAATCTGGGTTGTCCCCCTCTTGGTTGTGGGGCTTACCCCACACAAACCCGTTTCCTGGATTCTTCTACGATAAGGTCTTCGGAGTTTGAAAAGTGAGTGGACCCTTTCGGATCCTTGTTCACTCATCCTCACTCTACAACCTTATCCGTATCCACCAAGACTAGACTAGGATCTACTTCGAGAGGAACTAGCGATCACCGAGCTAGATGGGCTTTTGGCCCCTTGCCCCAAGTCAAAGGAGCGATTTGCACGTCAGCACCCTTTCGGACCTCCAACGGGCTTTCGCCCGCCTTCATCCTGCTCAGGGCACGATCGCTCGGTTTCTAGTCTTACTGCCACGACTAAAGGCCCTTTCAGACCCTTTCCCTCTGGAACTTTCGTTCCATGCGGAAACTCGGTTTCCCTTTGCCTCCGGGCTTTAAACCCTTAAGCTTGCCGTGACAGCAAACTCCCCGGCCCGTGTTTCTAGACGGAACATGCGACCCTAGAACGCTTCAGTAACTCGACATCACAGGACGAGAACTTGCGTTCTCGTCTTTGCGAAGCCGATAATACCTTACGTTCCTTTTGAGCCGCACTCGTCTGTAACCTTTTGGTTTCAGGCACTTTTAACCCCCCTTCCGGGGTACTTTTCAGCTTTCCCTCACGGTACTAGTGCGCTATCGGTCTTGGAAGGTATTTAGCCTTGGAGACCACTTTCCCCCATCTTCCTTAGCCAATGTCAAGGCCAAGTACTCTGGCTGATAGCGATAACCTTTTCTGTTTTCGCCTACGGGGATATCACCCTCTATGTCAGGCCTTTCCAGGCCACTTCGGCTAACAGAATTAGGATACCATATGCTATCAGCAACCACTACATCCCACACTAGTTTCCCAGTGTAGTTCGGTTTGGGCTGTTCCCTGTTCGCTCGCCGCTACTAGGGGAATCTCAATTGATTTCTTTTCCTCATTTTACTAGGATGTTTCCGTTCAAATGGTTCGCGATCCGATGACGGATCATTATCAGAATCTTGCGATCCTGATAATAGGAAATCCCATTCGGGTATGTCGGAATCAAAGGCTACATGCGCCTACTCCGACCTTATCGCAGCTTGCCACGCCCTTCTTCGCCCTCCAAGCCAAGCCATCCACCAAAAGGCGTCGTTGCATCAGGGATACTGTTCTGGCTGTCGCAACTATGCACGACAATCATTGAGGGAATAAGTCCCTCTATGTCCTTCATCCACGATCGTTCAGATCATGAACTGCATCTTCTTTCGTTGACCATGTGATATGCCAATCAACTAACATTCAAGGAGGTGATCCGGCCGCACGTTCCCGTACGGCCACCTTGTTACGACTTCTCCCCCCTTGTCAGGTTTTGATTCGATAATCCCAACATGGAATTACCTCACCAAAGCCCAACTCGGGTGAAGCGACGGGCGGTGTGTGCAAGGAGCAGGGACGTATTCACCGCGCGGTGATGACACGCGGTTACTAGGGATTCCATATTCATGAGGGCGAGTTGCAACCCTCAATCACAACTGGGGTAGGGTTTAGGGTTTGCCTTCTCCTTTCGGAGTTGGAGGCCCTCTGTCCCTACCATTGCAGCCCGCGTGTGGCCCAGGGGTTTCGGGGCATACTGACCTGCCGTAGCCCTCTCCTTCCTTCGCCTTGAACGGCGGCAGTCCCACTAACTACCTTCCCTTCCCGTAAGGGAAAGGACAGCAACTAGTGGCAAGGGTCTCGCTCGTTGCCTGACTTAACAGGACACCTCACGGCACGAGCTGGCGACGGCCATGCACCTCCTCTCAGCTCGTCAGGTAAGGTCTTCAGCTTGACCTTCATCCTGCTGTCTCCCCTGGTAAGGTTCCCGGCGTTGACTCCAATTGAACCGCAGGCTTCACCCCTTGTGGTGCTCCCCCGCCAATTCCTTTAAGTTTCAGACTTGCGTCCGTACTCCCCAGGCGGCGAGCTTAACGGCTTCCCTGCGGCAGCAGCATGGCCCTTAAGCCATACTGTCACCTAGCTCGCATCGTTTACAGCTGGGACTACCCGGGTATCTAATCCGGTTCGCTCCCCCAGCTTTCATCCCTCACCGTCGAGCACGTTCTGGTGGACCGCCTTCGCCGCTGGTGGTCTTCCAAGGATCAGAGGATTTTACCCCTACCCCTGGAGTACCGTCCACCTCTCCCGTCCCCTAGTCCTGCGGTATCTTCCGCAGCCTAACGGTTGGGCCGTTAGATTTAACGGAAGACGGACAGGACCGGCTACGGATGCTTTAGGCCAAATAACCGTCCCGACCACTCGGGGAGCTGGTATTACCGCGGCGGCTGACACCAGGCTTGCCCTCCCCTTATTCCCCAAGCTGTTTAGACTTGGGAAAAGTCACCCTTAGCGGGTGGCACTTGAAATAGCCTCATCAGGCTTTCGCCCATTGTGAAGGTTTCGCGCCTGCTGCGCCCCATAGGGCCTGGACCCTTATCTCAGTGTCCATCTCCGGGCTCCTTCTCTCAAAGCCCGTACCGGTCAAAGGTTTGGTGGGCCGTTACCCCACCAACAGCCTGATCGGCCGTAGCCCCATCCTCGAGCAGCAACATAAAACATGCTTATGTCGCCTTTCGGTCCAGATTCAATTCCAGAGTTCTGGGCCTATCGCGGATTAGTCCCAGTTTCCCGGGGTTATCCACGTCTCGAGGGTAGGTTGGCCACGTGTTACTGAGCCGTTCGCTATGCCTCTAGCAGTCTAGAGGCATACAACTCGCATGGCTTAATCCCATTCCAATAGCAGTCGGGTCCGGTAGGATCAACCGGAGTCGGATACAAGTTAGTTGATTGGCGTATCACATGACCTACGTTGGATTCGAATTCTCCATTCGAATCTCCATCTTTGTTCGCGCAACTGGAGGCCAGTTATTCATCGCCGTAAGGGACTATGTCCCTAAGCTCTAACAAAGCGCCGCCTAGTGCGCAAACATTAAACCGATAAATGGGGATATAAAAGTTTTGCTATGTCTAAAGAAAGTAGTCACATTTGGAATTGGTTATAGTTTTATAAATTAATTGAGCTAAATTTGTGGTGCGGGGGTCCCCGAGCTAGGTCAAAGGGGACAGACTCAAGATCTGTTCGCGAAGGCGTTCGTGGGTTCAAATCCCACCCCCCGCACTACTCAAAAATGCTGGAAATCTTTATTTTCTAGCGATTTTGACTAAATAATCATGAGTTATTCTTTTTCGATTTTAGATAGCTTTCCATTTCGGAAGAAGGTTTAAATTCTCGGATTTGATGATTGATGGAACGTCATAGCAACAGACTAAAAAAATCAAGAATAAAATCGAATTGTAGGCGACCCTAATGAAAAAGTATGATTTGGTCCTTTTAGGCGCGAGTTCTGCAGGTTTTGCCGCCGCAATAAAAGCCCAAGAGCTTGGAAAAGTTGCGATAATCGAGAACAGAACAGTAGGCGGAACATGTGTAAATGTAAATATGGTTGTGTTCCCTCGAAACACTTGTTGCATATTGGTGACGTATACTATTACTTGAAAACACGGCTTAAGAGGAATAAACTTGTGAAACTTCAATAGATCTTGCGAAAGTTATCCAGCAGAAAGACAAAGTAGTGCAGTACTAGGAAAAACAAATACATAAGCGCTCTTCAGATTTGCCTAACGCGGTTTTTATAGAGGAGAAAGGTGTTCTCATTTATAAAAATGAGGTCAAGATTGGCGATGAAGTTTTAAGAGCCGACAAGCTTCTAATAGCTACGAGGTCGTCTCCTAACACATTCAAGTTGCGTCTGACTTTTGACAGCTTAGCGTGGCCAGAAAATAGCTGTAAATAGGATTTTATCGATCGTTTGCAACCTACATGACTTATTCAGAGACTTCTTGCCTCGCCTTATCGTGGTGACCGTGAACTACCCACGTCTGGATGACGTGGGCTTCTCACTTCCTTGACGGAACTTGCTTATCCTTTTATGGATAAGTAGGGGTTCTGTCTCTGTGAGGGCCTGTTCCAGGCCCAGTGTGAGGATGTTCCCCGCCGCGTTCACATCTCTATCCAAGGTAAGCCCACATTTAGGACAGATGTGGGTTCTTTCGGATGGGGGTTTTTTAACCGTCTCTCCGCATCCGGAGCATTTCTGCGATGCCCCTGCTGGGTTGACGAAGATTACTCGTCCGCTACACCTCTCCGCCTTGTAGGCGGTGAACTGGCGTAGCTTATACCAGCAGGAGTCCATTATTGCCGATGCGAGGACACAAATTCATCCCACCCATAAACGGTGTGAGGTTTCTTTGTTTCCCCAAACCCCTTCATTTTCTAAAAACATCAGAAGGAGGGCGATTACCATTATTATTATGAAGGAGCAGATATAGATCTTCTGAGTTCTTTTCATTCTTTTTTCAGCAGCAATCGACTTTTGCCTACAGGCATTGGAACAGTATCCTTTCCCTGCCGGTATCGATATGCCACAGACCTTGCAGTGTTCATGCAATGGAATATTCCGTGCCTTCTCTGACATCAAATATTCACCACAACTTCGGTGCCTATCGGGAGGCCTTTTGCTGCATCAGCGATAGTCTTTGGAGAACAAAGAATTATGCGCGCTTTCATCTTTGAACGTTCAATTATCTTTATTGATAGCGGATCCATGAGATCATAAGTTCCAGCCATCATAGGAGACCTGTTTACTAGATCAAAAAGGGCTCTTGTGTCGATCTTGGCAAACCTTTCAGCTTTCTTGTTGACCTTGGGGTCATCAGAATACACCCCATCTACATCGGTTGCATTGATTAAGAGATCGGCACATGCCTTTTCGGCAACCAAGGCGGCAGTTGCATTAGTAGAGTGTCCCGGATAAAGGCCCCCTAAAACCACTATTTTATCAGATGTTAGAGCCAGGGAAACTTCTTCCATGGTGGTTGGTACAATAGGGTAAGCCATGCTTCCCAAACATGCGATCATGATTCTGGCATTTAACCTCGACGCTAAGATGCCTAGTTCGTCCAAGGTTGTCTCATCTGATTTTAATGCCCTTACCGCGTCGATATAAATGCGAGCCACCGCCCCCCCTCCTGTCACAATTATTGGCTGAATACCATCATTAACCAAGAAAATGAACGTGTTGCATAGGTTTTTGATTGCATCAAGATCCATAGGAACGTTGAACGTTGAACCACTTAATTTAATTACCATACGATGCAAGGGTATCTCGCACTAAGTATGTATTAGGCAAAATAAAAGTATGACGTGAGGTAATATGAGTACTTTGACGAAGAAAAGTTCAGTAGAAATTTATCGACTGAAAAGGCTAGTGTCAGAACTATCAAAGAAAAGTGGTAGAGGTACTGAGCTTGTTTCGCTATATATTCCCCCAGGTAAACCGATTCACGAAGCCATTAATGCCCTGAGAGATGAATGGGGAACGGCTTCAAACATCAAATCAGATACAACGAGAACACATGTTCAAGATGCTTTGGTAAAAACAATGCAAAGACTTAAACTCTATAGACAGGTGCCGGAGAATGGCTTAGCGATATTTTGTGGCGCGTTACCCACAGATGGGCCTGGAAGCGAGACCATATTCTTATATGAAGTAGTTCCCATAAAGCCAATACAAAACTATCTGTACAGGTGCGATGATCATTTCCACGTAGAAATCTTACAGAACATGCTAAAGGAGGAGATAGTAATAGGCATACTTTCAATAGACACTTCAGAGGCTGGCTTAGGACTTCTTTCAGGAGACAAAGCAATGGTAAGTGAAGTTCTGACTTCTGGAATCTCGGGAAAACATAGAGCGGGAGGACAATCTGCAAGGAGATTTGAGAGATTAAGAGAGGCAGAGGTAAATGACTTCTTCCATCGAATTGGAAGACATGCGGTAAAGGTATTTATGGAAGAAAATAAAGTGAGCAAGTTAATTGTGAGTGGCCCTGGGCCGACGAAAGAAGAGTTCTTGAAAGGAGATTATTTACATTATCAACTCAAGGACAAAGTTGTTGCTGTAATAGACACTTCTTATTCAGGAGAAGAGGGAATAAGAGAAACCGTTATGAGATCTGAGGAAACCCTTAAGGACTTGAGACTTGTAGAGGAAATTAAGTTGGTTCAAACATTTCTGAAGGAGGCTTCTAGTGAAGGTGGTCTAGCTGTCTATGGACTCGACCCAGTAGAAGAAAGTTTGAATCAAGGAAACGTGGAGACAGTCATTGTTGTAGAGGATCTGAACTTGATTAGATTGAAAGTCACATGTAAATCCTGTGGAAGCGAAGTAATTGAATACCTGTCAAGAGAAGAATATGTGAAAAGAAAGCAAGAAATGCTGTCAACTGCCTGCGGCAAATGCCAAAAGACCGACTACGACATAGAAGAAGAAGACTACATAGATTACATAGCTGAAAAGGCGGATCTGATAGGGGCAAAGGTTGAAGTTATTTCTTCAGGAACAGAGGCTGGGGCCATGCTTAAGAACTTCGGAGGGATCGGGGCACTCTTGAGATATAAGACGAGGGCACGTTAGGAACGATTATAGCTTGATGTAGTATCCTTCTTTTAGCCGGTCAAGACCCTTAGGGGATTCCCAGTCATATGATATAGCCTTGACTTTATGCATTGTGATTATTTCTTTCTCGAAGATCTTAAGAGTACCCGGAAGACATAGTTCAGATATAGGCGACGCCAGAGACAAAGATTTAGCTTTCTTATAGTTCCAGATTAGAGAGTTCGCCTGCATTAATTCATCAAATACGTTGGAATATTTCTTTTCAAGCCCTTTGGTTGAAGGATAGCTTTCTAAGTGAACGCTTTTCTTGTCATGGGGAAGATTCTGATATATTTGTTCGGTCACAAATGGCGCTATTGGAGCAAGGAGTCGTATGATGTTGTTCAAAACGTGATATAAAGTGTAGATTGCACCATTAGATGATGTTTGTAAGAATTCGTTGTTTCTATTGTAGACCCGTGACTTCACAGCTTCTACGTAATGGTCCGCAAAAACATCCCATACAAATGATCGTATAGATTTTGCTGCTTCAAAGGGATCCAGCTGGTCAAAAGAATTTCTACAGGCCAATATTAGGTCATCTAATTTCTCTAAAATGGCTAAGTCTACCGGTTCGAGTGCATATTCTCCCTCTCTTGGAGAATTAAATTGTAAAATGAATCGACTAATGTTCCATAATTTAGTCACGAATTTTCTCGCTCCTGCAACCCTACTTTCCGAGAAAAGGTAATTGGAGCCTAGTTTAGATTCGCTTGCAGTCCATAATCTAAAAGCATCTGCACCATATTTCTTCACCATAGGTTCTGGATACACGACATTTCCTAGGTGTCTGTGCATAGCTCGTCCGTGTTCGTCAAGTCCCATTCCTGAAAGACGTACATATTTGAATGCGGGTTTTCCTGTCAATTGGTAGATTCTAAGAAGTGAATAGAAGAGCCATGTTCTCACTATATCTATTCCTTGAGGACGCATGCTTACCGGTATTTCGAGCGCAGGATATCCTGCTTGTTTGCCGGACTTCAGAATATATAAGGCTGAAACGCTTGAATCAACCCAAGTGTCGAAGGTACGTTGTTCCCCTATGAATTCTTGACTGCCACATTTTCTGCATGTTCCTGAAGGGAACGGTTCCCTCCATGGTTGATAATATCTTCCAGGCGATGGAAGATTTGGGGTACCACATTTTCTGCAATACCAGATTGGTAACTCTGTGCCATAGAAGCGTCGCCGTGAGATGGGCCAGTCGGAAGAGATTGAATTGATCCAGTCTATCAATATGTTAATTGATTCTGGAGGAAAAAACTTTATCTGATCCTTTGAGAGCTTTAGAATATCTTCAAGGAAATCAATTTGTTTAAGATAATATTCTCGCACGTGAATGTATTCTATCGGTGTCGAACACCGCCAACAGACTGGGGCGCTCTGTTTTATCATCTCTTCTTTTATTAAAAGACCCTCCTTTTCTAACAGCGACACGATCTTCTTCTTTGCCTCCTCTACGTTAAGCCCTGCTAATAGGCCTGAGTTTTCGTTCATCTTAGCCTGCTCATTTAATAGAATTTGAGGTCTTAACTTCAATTCTTTGAAGAGTCGAATATCAGATTGGTCACCATATGAGCATACCATAACTAGTCCGCTTCCAAATTCTGGTTTAGCGTAAGGATGGGGAATTATCGGAACCTTATGATTGTAGATTGGTACTCTTGCAGACTTGCCACCTAGATGAATGTATCTGTCATCTCCTGGATTATATATTATGGCTTGACAAGCCCCAATTAACTCTGGTCTCGTCGTTGCTATAACAATATTAGCACCTTCAGGTTCTGCGGCTTCAATGGAGAACTTTATGTAATAGAGAGTAGAAAGGCGGTCTTCTTTATCTAGTTCAGCGTCTGCGATAGTTGTCTTACAGCTTGGGCACCAATTAACAGGACGTTCTTCTTCATAGACCAGGCCCTTTTCCCAGACACTGATAAATGTAGCTTGAGTAAAGGCACGATATTCATCAGAATCCGTCTTGTACCCGTGATCGAAATCGCAGCTTAATCCCAGTCTAGATAATGTTTCAACAATTTTATGTTCTGTCTCGTCAAGTATGTCCCTACATTGTTGTAAGAAGATTTCACGTGGAATTTCTGTAGCCTTCTTGTTAAGTTTTCTTTCTGCAATCAGCTCAACCGGTAATCCGTTTCTGTCAACTCCCCAAGGAAAGTAGACGTTCTTTCCGTTCATCCTAACATATCTTGCAATCATATCGATCTGGACATAGTGGGCAGACCCGCCAACATGCATTGATCCAGTAGCGTAAGGCGGAGGAATATCTATGACAAACCAGTCTTGGGAGTCGACAAAAGAACGGTACACATTCGACTCCATCCAGTACCTGTACACCCTTACTTCATCTTCCGGATCAAAAGTCTTCTTCAATTCGTTTAGATTAGACATGTTAGCTCTTTGTTATGAGAGACCCGTGAATTTTTTCGTATAAAAATATTTAGTTTAGTACGTATAGAGCCTACAAAAGACTCATGCAATTAGAGCATCTAGTTTTTAAACGATAAATACAAAAAGGTGCCAGGGTTGTTATGCCCTGGTAGCTCAGCCTGGTAGAGCGTCGCCTTGGTAAGGCGGAGGTCGCGGGTTCAAAACCCGCCTAGGGCTTGTTTGTGCCATAATTTTTCTTGATAACAGGTCTAGAGATATAATATAAATTATGCCTTCGTATTATATTCCGCTAACTTGTTTTATTAGATGCGCAAGTAGGGTTAGTGCTATTAGAAAGGTTAAGTTGGACGTGTTTGATACTTCCAAAACGTTAGCGGACGACAGACCTCTAAGTATAGGCCTTTGTATCACAATCCATTAATACACTTGCCGATGTATTATTTGTGGCGCCTGTGGCGACGAGGCTTACATTGTCGCCTTACTTTTCCCTAATTTTTCTCCCAGATAAGGGGCAGGGTTTGAACACCCTTCATCCTTCCGCCTGCATAAGCACAATGTTGCTAACGGGTAGCCGAAACCTTATGGTTCTTTGGTTCTTTGCCAATTTTTTATAACAACTTGGGAGACGCTATCAAAAATTGGGGTCGATGGGATTTGAACCCATGATTTCACGGGCCCGAGCCGTGTAGCCTGAACCATGCTAGCTGACGACCCCGACTTCAATATCAAAAAGATAACCATATATACCCTTATTGATTCTACAAGAAAACGCCGAGAGCGCCGAGATACCACATCGCTCGAAAGCTCAGCTTGGTCAGAGCGTTGGACTCATAATCCAGAGGCCGCGGGTTCGAAACAGCCGCGAGAAGCCCGCTCTCGGCATCGCCATGATTTTGGGGTGTCTGCCTTTTGTGCCAGTTTGTAAGAGGTGTTTAATGGAAAAACCTTAAATATTGCCGTCATTTCTTACCAGAAAGGGGATAAAAATAAATAGGAGAGGACATTTCCGATCGGAGTATATAGCAATCAGATGGGGGGCATACTTCGGGAGGGTTATCGGTTTGGGTGATGAGCAGGCCTATGGACAATGTGTCTGGTAAATTTACTCTCTATCAAGATATTGATGGAACCACTTATGATATAGAGTTACCTCTGACTTCATATGTTAACCCTCTTGAAATAAGAGATAAACTAGGTCTGCCTTCCTATATCGACCTAAACTATTATCCAATGGAATGGGGAATAGTCACTCTTTATGCGGCTATAAATGCACATAGACTTCATGAACTGTACCCTAATGTCTTTGATAAGAGGGTAAGTAAGGAACCTATTCCAGCCCTCTTCTTCGGTGGAGCAGCTGTTAAAGTTCATTGCCAAAGTGCAAATGGTACAGGTCCGTTAGCTAGAGGAATAAAAGATACAGATTTTATAGTTCCAAAGAAGAGAGGAATGGATTTCTATAGACTCCTTTTGAACATGGATAAATCATTTGGAACTAGATATAAATCGTTTGCAACAAGAAATGACAAACGCTTTAATGCGTGGAGATATGGTGAGAGATATAGACTTACTACGATAAATGGCGTTACTGCTAATGGGACTCCCACGATAACTGTATTGGATCTGTTCTGCGACAATATAGATCTGAGACATAAGGTGCAGATCAAGGAGGCCTTCGAAGAATTCAAAGACAACCTTTACACGATTGGATTAGAGTATCTCATACTTACCAAAGCACAATTAATTACAGATCTGCCAATAGAAAAGGTCGATGAACTTAAAAAATACGGACAAGAACATAGGATATTATCTTATCCATTTTATCCACAAGACAGGATAATCATAGGCATGGAAGAAAAAGATGTGAAGGATATCTGTGCAATTTTCCTTGATCACTCGATTGGGGAAGGCATAGAAGAAATTAACGCTCAAAAGATGGCAAAAGTGCTAGATAAAGACAAGAAGTTTGCTCTAACCGTAACTCTTAATCTCAAAAATATAGTTGAAAGAGAAGATGTCCTCAGAAAGTGGTTAAATAGTGGCCAAATAGAGTGCGTGATAGACAGAATTGAATCACTTCTAAAAGAATTACCTTATGTTGACAAGAAGTGGGATAGACCTTGGTGGAATACGGCCGTAGAAACGCCGACGATTGAATAAAGTCACTTGCTTATCAGTTGTCTAACCAAATTGTATAATTCTTTTCTAGACATGCCTGCTCTTGACAAGGGAAGGTCCGTAGTTCCCTTTTCCGAATACAATCTGAGAAATGTCTCACGCGTAGACGCAATATAGATTGACATATCTCTGTAATTGGACCATTTATCTTCTGTAACTCTTCTGCCTCTTGCCAGCCTGAACCCAGCAGTATCTATGGTTAGGGTTACATGATATTCTGATTTGTAAATTCTATGACCTAGTAACACAGAAATGGCAATAATAAACAATATCGTTAGGAATGGGTTACTGAGCGCCTGTTGGACACCCATAAAGGCTATCGCGATCAGCGCCACCATAGTCAGACAAAATGCGATAGTGAAACTTTTGAGATAGTCAGGGAGGTCGAAGGCTTCGAATTTTATTTCCGTCAGCCGAAGATTCTTTAGAAGACTTCTACCCAATGTATTGTCTGATGAGAGGGCTTCTCCGGTGTCGAGGCTATAGGCTGCTATGCCTATACTTCTATCGGCAAATTCTGTTATTGTCTGCTTTAGGTCTTTTTGGAAAGGCTGTTTTTGAACCAGATTCAGAAAAATCCAATCATCTGTTCCAAATTCTTTCTTAAAAGTGAGCAACATTTTCTTTAGAAATTTAGGTTCTAGGTCTGAAGAACCATAGAAAAAGAAGTGAACTTTGTATTTGGGTGTGACAAGACCAGAAAAAATTCTTGAAAGAAGAAAGCCCCTTTCTTGCAGTCCTCCCGATGCATATATTGGAAATGTTGTCCCATTTATTATGTGATCTTTGCGAACCTCATTGAAGTTAGCTAGCCATCTCAAATCTCCTTTGACCAGCCGCTCTTCAATCAAATCCTTGATGATGTTTAACTCGATCATTTTAAACACAACAAAAAAAGGGGGGAGAGATATAAGGCTATTCTGGTGGAATGTTTAGATACAGTGTCCGCATGTCGATGCCTTTTGTTGCATTTCTGTACATGAATCCGACATAGAGAAGTACTCCAGCCAAGATACAACCCCAGAAACCGGCTGCACTGATAACGTCTGAGGCGCTTGCTCCAGTTGTGAAGAACGACCATACCCATGGCGATTCCTTTACGAATATGTATAGACACATGAAGGCACCTATGAGAGCGACCAGGCCTAAAGTAACCACTGCACCAATAGAATGTTTTACAGCAGCTCTATCATATATTTCTTTTCTTTCCAACGGAAGCAGCATACAAGATGCACAGAACATTGTTAGAAAGAAGGCATCGTATATGTCGGTTCCAACTACTCCAGCAAATGCAAGATAACTGGCTGCTCCAGCAGGAAAGTCCGCCTCAGCCATACAAGCTGGAATCGCAAAGATGGCGGTGATTATTATCGACCATACTGGTGCATGCCATCTTTCACTGACGTATGAGAAGCTTTCAGGCATCATTCTGTCGAAAGACATGGCGAAGAATGTTCTAGATGCGACAAGAAGAAATGGGGGAATGTCGTTTGCAACCCACAGCACACCAGCAAGTGCAACCAACCAAGAAATCCAACCCATATTGATACCTTGGGCGATGATGGAGGCGACGCCAGTACTCCACGCTGACTGGAATCCTGGAATTTGGGCTGTAACTTGACTGCGAGGAACCGAGTAGCTTAACCAAGAGTAGGCTTGGAAGAAGCTCCATTCGTGCCCATCTATGGTACGAGTTGCGACACCAAGCGTTGAGAAGGCTGAAAGCGAAGATGCTAGTAGATAGACCACCATTATTATAACTCCGGCGACTAAGAGCATTTTTGGCAGTTTCTTGTTCGCTTCTTTGACTTCTCCGGCCAAGAAGGCGGTTGCGTACCATCCCATGTATGCCCAAAATGCGCCTCCCAACGCAAACGAGAATGCGTCAAAGAATCCTGTTACGTTCTTGGTCATTCCAGTACTGACTGCCAGATCCATGAATTTGTCTGGTGAAGCGCCCATGACTTGTTGCACTCCGGTTACTACGGCGTTTGGATTCATAGCGCCTGCGGCCCACAGTCCGAAGAAGATGACGGTTATTATCGCAGGTATATAGAACATTACTTGCAGGAGTCTGCCATACAATTTTGTTCCTAACAGGCCTAAGAGTGCGAAGACCCAGACGATAATGATGCCGCCAATGAAAAGCTCAAGTGAACCAAAGGATATTGGCATAGGATTTGTAGGTGATGCCATTGCAATGTTACCAAATATCAGTAGAGCTTCGAAAACTGCAACCCCTATCAATCCGTAGGAGAAAGCTTCGGCAAGGAACATTAACCAACCAGCTAGATATCCAACCACAGGGTGGATAATTCTTGATATGGTGACATATCCTCCTCCGGATCTTGGCATTGCGGCTGCAACGTAACCTGCTGCGTAGGCTGTGATGACGACGACTATACCACAAAATAGAAACGCCCAGAACATGGCTGGAAGACCTAGTGGCATCATGTCAGTTGGCATAGGCCTAGGTCCAGTGAATTGGAAGACTCTCTTTTGCCAGCCTAGACCTATGACGTGGCTAAGTACAATGATTACACCCAGTGTAAACCCTATTTCTCGTACAAGACCAGTAGCTTCCCTTGTGAACAATCCAGGTTTACTAGATGACAAGGATTTCTACTCCTTCACCTTAGCTGTTAACGTTAATTTAACTTTTATTTAAGCTTTTCTGTCAGATTAAACTTAAATAGATGTTTGATCACCTCAACTGGAAGAAACAGAGGGGAACATAGGAGTGTCTTTTTTGTTCAAGAGGAAGAAGGAGCATGTGACAAGAATATTGTACGTCACAGACATGCATGGTTCAGAAGGGGTGTGGAAGAAGTTTCTAAATGCCTCAGCAATGTTAAAAGTCGACGTTGCAATTTGCGGTGGAGACTTGACAGGCAAAATGGTTGTTCCTGTGGTACAGAAAGATGATAAGCGTTATACTGCTTATTTTATGGGTAAGACGCATTTAATAGATTCAAGTGGACTAGATAAGATGTTCAAGGATATTCGAGGCATAGGGTACTACCCATACTTGATTGAAGAAGACAAATATGAAGAAATCGCAGAAAACCCGGAAAAGGTAGACAAAATATTTCAGGAGGTAATGAATTCAACATTAAAGAATTGGCTTGATATGATTAGGCAGAAACTTCCAAACGAAACTAAAGTAGTTGTTTGCCCTGGAAATGATGACAGATTTGATGTTGATAAGATAATCCAAGAACATGGAGATGTGATAAATGGAGAAGGTAAAGTAATAGATGTAGATGAGGAACATCAAATGATAAGCTGCGGTTGGGTAAATCCAAGTCCTTGGAAAACGGCAAGAGAAGAGGAGGAAGAAAAGCTTGAATCTAGGTTAGAAGAGTACATAGCGAAACTAAGCAATGTTAAGTCAGCAATATTCAACTTCCATGCACCGCCTTTTCAATCTAAGCTAGATGATGCGGCACTTTTGGATGAAAATTTGAATCCGGTAATTCATGGCGGAAGTGTGGTAATGCAACCTGTTGGTTCTAAAGCCGTTAGGAAGATGATCGAAAAATATCAGCCCTTTTTAGGATTACATGGTCACATACATGAGTCAGCGGGTTCGGTGAGGATCGGTAAGACTTTTTGTGTTAATCCAGGAAGTGAGTATGCGGAAGGAATTCTAAAGGCATTTTTGATCGAATTCAGCGGTAATGAAATCGCTAGACTTCAGAGAGTGGAAGGCTGAAAGGATCTCTGCTATTTGATAAAACAGCCAACATACAGCCTTGAGTTGTTGACGAATCGATCGTCACGCTTCTGCTAAAATGGCTCCATTCAGAGAGATAGTCTTTATTCTTACAATTTCCTTTTGGCATCTGTTTAGTAATGGTGAAGTTCGACTGCTGAAAGTATGTGAATATAATAGATTTGATGAAGATGATGTTTCTGGGTTAAAGGAAGGCATTATTATCAAGTTATATGAGATACTCCTTTTTGGAAATAGACTTTTCAGGTATAGGGTCATCAAGATCCACACCCTCTGCCCGTTTAATGGTGAATGTTCTTTGTAAAATGTCGGATGGAGGTGCCCCATTACTATGAAATTTGATTTCAGGACTTCTGGTCCTGGAAGAGTGTGACCATGCATCAAATATATGTGGTTTAACAGGATGCCTTTTCTTATTGCAACAACATAGTCAGGAAGTATACTTGTTATAGAACCATCGTGATTGCCTAAGACAAGACGTATTGTTCTGAACGAAGAATTTAATTCTCCAAAAAATTGACTAATCAACGAACGATCCAGGTATGTCACACGCGCAATGTTATGCTTAAGATCGCCCAAGAGAACCAGATTATCCACACGGGTTCTTCTTGATATCTGAATAATCTTACTGGAAAGTAACAGAAGAGTCCTTTGATTAGGCAATTGAACCGCGGAAGTTGTCGGAGAGTACCCTAGATGTAGATCAGCAACGCATAGAAATTTTCCCCTTCCTGTCTTTATGATCAATGCAGCGTCATCATAAAGTATAGAAATGCTTCTATCTGCCACAGATACCAATAAATAACCCTCTTTAATAAGTTAACATCTCAAGTATGAAAAAGAGAACCAAGGACAAAGTCCTGTCAATCCTAGACCGGAAAGCGATCAGAAGACATGTATTCTTGCCCAGCAAAACAGAGATCTGGACCGTGATAGGAGAAGAAGGAGACAATCTTGTAAGTGAAAAACCGACTTTTTGCTCCTGCAAAGACTTCTATTTCAGCTTACTCAAAAAAGAGAAAAAGTTCTGCTATCATCTAAGTGCATTTGTAGCGGCCAAGAAACGGAACATGTATTCAACTTTCTATTATGAAGACGCAGAATTTGAGTCTTTTATGAACTTGCTCTTCAAGGAAATTAAGTAAAAGTTTTAAACCCATTATATCAAGTTTTGACGAGCTCCGATAGCTCAGTGGTAGAGCGATAGCCTTGTAAGCTATAGGTCGCGGGTTCAATACCCGCTCGGAGCTCCATTAAGTTTTATTCTTGAAACTCTTCTTCGCTTAAGATAAAGATATATATGGAATTAAGACATGTATCTTGCCATGGATGTTGACGCCTTTTTTAATTATTGGACAATTTTGATGTATTCCCTTTTTGCATTAGGGTTAATTCTGGTTCTGTTTTATGAATACTCGAGCTTCAAGAGAAAGCATTAGATTTACATGAATGAGTCCACGTTAAATGATCTAATAGAACATATTCAGAGTCTTGGATTCAAGAGTCTCACCAATATTCAGAAGAAAGCCGTTCCAATTATTTTGAATAAAGTTAATACTTTGATAATTTCTCCTACGGGAACCGGGAAGACCGAGGCAGCGATTCTACCAATATTCTATTTGGTTGCAAAGGAAAAGGATAGACAAGGCCTAAAAATTCTGTATATTACCCCCTTAAGGGCACTTAATAGGGATCTATTTCGCAGAATCAAAAGTTACGCAGATCATTTTGGTCTCAGTGTAGACATTAGACATGGAGATACACCTACTTCGAGGAGGAAGATGATTCTAGATAAGCCGCCTGATTTGCTTATTTCCACCCCAGAGACATTGAGTATTTTGATAACTTTGCCAAACTTTATCAAAAAATTAGAAAACGTTGATTGGGTAATCGTCGACGAAGTTCACGAACTTGTGAATAGCAAGAGGGGAGTGCATTTGGCTTTTTCTCTGGAAAGGCTTGAAAAGATTAGACCAGGCTTCATTAGAGTAGGTTTGTCAGCAACAGTAGGTTCACCAAACAAGGCAAAACAATTTCTCTTCGGCCTCGGAAGAAAAGGTGCTATTGTCGTTGACAGAATTTCTAGAGAATATACATTTGAAAACGTGTTTGTCGAAGGAGACCTGACCGATGTTGCTCAAGTTGCATTGGATAAAGCCTCAAAACAAATTCAAGATGGAAAGTCAGTCATACTCTTTACAAACACAAGACAGATGGCAGAATATATGGCTACTCTGATCAGAGCCAAAGATCCTGAAGTCTTGATAGAAGTTCATCATGGATCATTATCTAGGGAGAGTCGGGAACAAACGGAGATAAAACTTAGGGAAGGGACAGCTAAAATGGTGGTTACCACATCATCTCTTGAGTTAGGCATAGATATAGGCAGTGTTTCGTTAGTGATACAGATCAATTCGCCCAGACAAGCGATCAAACTCTTACAGCGTGTGGGAAGAAGTGAACATAAAGTGGGAGGAAAAGCTATGGGACTCATTTTGAACAATACCATCGATGATTACATTGAAACCGATGCCATATGCCAATTAATAGAAAAAAGCGAACTTGAAGAACCTTTGCTTCATTTTCACGCGTTTGACGTATTGGCACATCATATTGTGGGCCTGGTGATAATCTATAAAGCAGTAAAATTTGAAGAGATACTCAAAATGGCGAAGAAAATGATCTTCTTTGCAGACTTGGATGTTCAGAATATATTTGATGTTGTTAACATTTTAGTTGAGATCAAAGCAGTCCGCTTAAATAATGATACAGTGTACAGAGGAAGTCGCTGTTTTTCATATTATTTCAATAATGTTTCCATGATCCCGGAGAATA
>Ga0272448_1000692_pt1 | contig 49937 bp, 30 predicted proteins | sample YNPCB0191_FD_202220 | JGI IMG/M metagenome (GOLD analysis project Ga0272448, IMG submission 202220) | Hot spring sediment microbial communities from Yellowstone National Park, WY, United States - YNP-CB-019-1 | ecosystem: Environmental > Aquatic > Thermal springs > Hot (42-90C) > Sediment... | reverse complement strand
TCCGCCTGCTGAGACCCCTAGGAAGTGAAAAAAACAAACCCAAGAACGAAAATTCCGTTATCCGCTATTTTATTCAGAGGTTCCTAGTGTAATTAGACGTTTCGGCAAGTCAAGCATTTGGCGCTGGAGTAGGGGATTCCGATGCAAATCCCCCCTTCTTTTTGGAAGCCGTACCCCCAGGTTGTATCGTTCCTCCAGGAGATTTTGCGGCCGGATCGACCGGGCTGCCTTGCCAGACCGCTTGGCCAGAGGCAAAATCGGGGCCCGTGGCGCCATTGTGTTTGGATATTCCTGCTGCCGGGCAGGAAACAGACAGGGCCCCCTTGTATGTCATTCCCGCGAAAGCGGGAATCCAGTTGTTTCTTTTCTGGATTCCTGCTTGCGCAGGAATGACACTGTGGCCCCCTCACCCGGCTTCGCTTCGCCTCCGCCGGCCTCTCCCACCAGGGGAGAAGGGATATTTTGTAGCCCAACAAAGCCTGGGGGCCTGCTTGCGCAGGCAGGGACACCAGCTCGCCTGCGCAGGCAGGGACAGGGAGGAGCCGAGGAGAGAGTTTGTTAGTTTGACTGTATCTACCCGGCCAAGCCCCCACAACTTGTAGGGGGTAAGAATCGGCTCAAACCCAACAGATTGTGGTAATGACTTCCGGTAGATACAGTCAAGTTAGGTGGGTTGGTTTTCTACCAGGTCGATGAGCCACTGTGGCGGCCGGATCGGTCGGCCTCGGTGGTCCAGCACCACATGTTCGGTCCAGCCGCGACAAACCGCCCGTCCCGTCTCCGCATCGACAATCTCCACATCAAAGCGAAACCTTGCCGGGCCAGAACGATACAATCGGCAGGTCATCCGGAGCAGATCATCGTACCGGGCCGGGGCCAGATACTCCACATGGGCTTCCCGAACCGGCATCCAAAGGCCCTGGGACTCCATCTGTCGATAGGGTTTTCCCAAGGCCCGCAAGAGTTCTGTACGTCCGTACTCGAACCATTCCAGGGCACGGGAGTTATAATACGTGCCCATCGCATCCGTCTCGCTGTAGCGAATCCGAAACTCCAGCGTATGTTCTCGAACCGTATGCTCACAGGGATATCTGTTCATAGGGCGTCTAAGGAATATTTTTCAGAGGATTCTCCAGGGGAATGTTTTTTCCAAGGATTCTCTACGGCATAGGTGCTTTCATTTGACTGTATCCACCCGGCCAGGCCCCTACCACTTGTAGCGGCTAAAGATCGCTCGGGCTCCACAAATGCGGGCACTTGGTCCCGGTGGATACAGTCATCTTAAGGATTCTGTGGGAAATATTTTCCCCAATAAATATGAAAATATGTTCCGTTGTGGGCCTCGTAGGCCGAGGCCGTTGGGAAACGGTAGGCTGGGCAGACAAACCCGCTTATGGTCTTCATATCATATCCGCCGCATAATGCAAGAGTCGCTGCAGGGGCGGAGGCCGGAGCTGGTCGGCCAGGCTGTGGGCCCGCTCCAGGTGTTTACGGGCTAAGGTCTTGGCCTGGTTGAAGATATCGGCTTTTTCGTAGAGCGAGCGGACCTCGGCTAAGAGGGCCTCTGAGGAGCCGGGGACCTCATGCGATGGAGCAAGCCCTGAGGGATCGGTCGGGGGAAGATTTTGGGCGGCCCGTTCGGGCGGCGACGGCGTCCCAGGAGGATAGGACGGGCGGGAAGTGAACCAACCGGCCTCCGCCAGCAGGCCGTCCAGTCGGGCGGCCTCCTGGGCCGAGAGGTTTTGACGGGCCAGGGCCCAAAGGATCGTCGGCCGGGCTGTGAGAACATCTGTTCCTATAACCCGTTTGTTCCTTTTGTCCTGCGACCAATCGGCCAGGTCGTTTTGGATTTGGAAAGCCACGCCCAATTGTCGGCTGTAACGGGCCAGTGTCTCCCGGAGATTTTCCACCGGGCCAGCCATGCGCAGTCCTGCCAGCAGGGCGGCCTCAAACGCGGGGGCTGTTTTCAGGGAGTAAATCTTGAGCACTTCCAATGGGCTGAGCGTTTTTCGGCCCGACTCTCGCCATGCCAATTCCGCTCCTTGCCCCTCCGAAAGCCGAACATGCGATTGCGCCAAATGGCCCAAAATCTCTCTGGCGCCATCGGCGACTAGTTGGCTGGCAGCCTGGGCGGCCAACCGATACCCCAACCCCAGCAGATAATCGCCCACATTCAGCGCCATCGGCACGCCATATTCCCGATGTAGCGCAGGCCGACCATACCGATACGGATCGTCGTCTTCGATGTCGTCGTGGATCAGGGAGGCTTTGTGGAAGACTTCGATGGCCAAGGCTATTTGCCAGACCGCCGCTGGCCACTGGTCCAGAGCCGCTCGGCCGTCGGGCTGGGTAGCTTGGGCGCCGGTCATGGCGTCGTAGGCGGCCAGGGTCAAAAACGGTCGAAGATGTTTCCCGCCCCGCAAAAGAAAATCATACGCCAATCCCTCGGTCATCTGCCAAACCGGCCCTACGTCTGGCCGATGACGCCTGCCCTCCGCATTGGGCTGACCGAGGTCGCGGAAAGACGAGTCGGGCTGCGACTTCTGGTCCAGCAAAAAGGCAGCTAGTTCCTTGGATACATCGGGCAGAAGCTCCACAAGCCGCTCCGGCCGAAAAATCTCTCCGGCCGCCCGAAGCAAATGCAAATAGGTCTCTGTAGCCGGCGCCGACGGCGCATACGGCGTCCGAAGCATTTGCAGGACCCAATCGTCGTCGGTCCGGCTATCGTGGCATCGGCTTTCCCAGAGCGGAACCGCCATGCAGGGAATGCCGATCTGTAAAATTTTGTCCAGAGCCCGCTCCAAACTGTTCAAACAGGCCACCCCTAAAATGGCATCCACCTTCCCTCCTAGGATCATCCGGAGCACGATGGGCGTGCCTTCGGCGATCAGCACCTGATAGCCCAGCCGTTCCGCCTCCTGCTGAAAAAAACATAACCGACACCCCCCACACTGCCGACAGATCAACTGCTCAGCCGTATAAACCCCCTGACATTTTTCCACCGATCGGAAGCAATGGGGCAGAAGCAAAAGGCGCCGTTGCAGCGGCACCGCCGCCACCTGCACCTGCCAAAACGCCGATCCCACCATGACCATTGTCCAGCCGAGGTAGTCGTCCGGCTCGCTGAGGTCGGCCAAAATCTGGCGGGCAGCCTGTTCGATCTGCTGGCGGGAAAGCGGCCGGGTTCGGTCCCATTGGCCGACCATCTGCCAAGCCCGCTGCCGAATCCGTTCCCGCACCGCCCGATCGACCGGCACCTGCTTCGGATAGGCGGAGGCAGCAACCGAGGACGCCCGGCTCCATTCCCCCGGGGCAGACGGTTCTGGAATTTGGAACGGTTCTACAGATGCCATGCCTCGACTCCGTCGCTCGGTGCGACTTTTTGTGTTTCTAGAGGAAAAACCGGCGCTATGCGCAAGTGGAAGGGAAAACCCGCCATCCAAAGGTCGGGAGGTGTTTATCCGGCCTCCAGGGCCTATCTAGGAAATTGTACCAAGGCGGGGAATCGTTTGGCCAGTTCGGGCTGAGGCGAAACGGGCGCCGGAGGGGTAAATATAAAAACGTATATTATTCTCTTCCGGTCTGCTCTGTCTGGGTGTTTTCGAGGCGATGAACCGCAGCGCCTAGGGCAGAGGCAGCCCCAACAAGAGGATATGTTTGTTCATAATACCATAATCGGGCAAAATAGAACCCAATCGGTTCAGGCTGCCGATGTCGGCCTTCCTGGATCGCATGGACAAGCCATGCCAAACCTCGCTCCACAGCCTGCCGGATCGCCGCTGGGCAGACCACGAGGGTTTGGCCCTGCTTGGCCCACTGTGCCGCATCAGAGGCCGAAGCATCTGCCTGCACGGAAGTCTCTGTCTGGGCTGGTACATCGGCTGATTTGAGCGTCCCGGTCTGCCCGTCCGTGGAATCCGTGTTTCTCTCCGGCCCAAGCCCCCTCGGATCCGCCAGCAGGGCGTCCACCGCCAAGGCGGTCTCTTCGACACTGGAGACCCAGTCGGCTTGGTGGGGGGCGTCCGGTGGGCCGGGACAGACCGAAGGAGTACTTTGTTCTGAAGGGGTTTGAGCCGGGCAAACCAGGTCGGTTTTTGGTCGGCCCCCCCAACCGCCGTCGGCGTTCTGATGTCGGAGGAGCCAGGCCAGGCCTTTTTGAGCCGGTCGGCTGCCCCACTGGCCCAAGTCCCGATAGGCCAACAGCACCCGAGCTGTTCCGTAGATCGGATTTTCCTCGCCGGGCCAGTAGGCGTTGCCGAACCAAAGCGGAGTCCAACTGCCGTCCGGATTCTGCGAGCGGGCCAAGTAGTCCAGCCCCCGGCGAATAGCCCGGTCCAACTGCCACTGAGAAATGGGGCATGGGGACGGCCAGAAGGCCGTTTCCAACAGGCCCTGGCCGATGCCAGTCTGCCAGGCGACCAAGGCCCGCAGAGCATGGGCCGTCAGATCGCTGGCGCTACGGTCGAAAGGCAAGGCGCCCCAACCACGGCAGAAAGTAGGCCAACCACCGTCTCGATTCTGCAGGTCCACCAACCATCGCAGTCCTCGGCCTACAGCCTGCAAAAGCTGACGTTGCTGCTGGGCCGATAGCTCCGGGCCGATTTGCCGATAGATTCCGGCCAAAGCCAACAGGGCGCCGGCCGTGTCATCGGCGTCGGGCACAGCACCGGGCAGATCGGTCCATCCCCAGCCGCCCGGCGCTGATGCAGTGAACGGATGAACGTTTTGATGCTGACATTGCAAAATCCACCGCCAACACGAGCGGGCTACCGCCTTCCGCTGGGCAATCACCTCGGCCGGGCAGAAAGCCGAAAAACCTTTGCCGACGGAGTGCCCCACCGGGGAAACCTCGGCGGCCAATGGATGTGCCGGAGGACCTTCGACGCTCGATGGCAGCAAAGCGTTGACGGCCAGCGTGGTAACCCAGGCGGCCAAGTTGGTATCAATCGGCCAAGCGCCTTCGGGGCGAAAGGTGCGGAGCAGAAAATCCACACCGCGTTGGACCACTGGATGGCAAGCCCGGCCCGTACTGGCCAAGGCCATCAGGACAAAACTGGTTAGCGGAACCGCCTCCAAAAATCCGCCGCTGGCCGGTTGTTTGGATTCCAGAACGTGCAAGGTTTTTTCCACCACCGAGCGGCGAAGCCAACGGAGCAGCGGATTCCGGGGCGGACGATGGAAAAATCGCGTTTGTCCCATGGCCACCAGGGCCGGTATCGCATAACTAACTACAGGCAACCGCACCAGCCCGATCAATCGGTGGGGCAAAACCGCCCATTCAAACGGCAGAGGCCGGACCTCCTCCCAGCCGGTCAGCCCGGCCAAGGCATACATAGTGAGTATTGGTACAGCAAAAGTTTGGTCCTTGCCATACCGGCGGCGCAGGCCGTCTAGGCCGCCTTGCTGCTGGATGTACTGGACAGCCCGATCAAGCATCGGTGCGAACCGGCCGTCAAAAGGTTGTCGAGCCGGAGCATGGGGGTCCTGATGGGGGTCGGCCAGATACACAGCCGCCCGGACCAGCATGGTCGTGGCGATATTGGAGGGACTTCGGTCGGTATCGCCCCAGCCGCCGTCGGGATTTTGGGTCTGGGCCAGCCACGGCAAACCGGCCGAGATCATCCGGGCCGATTCCGCCGGCGCCGGGCCGCCATGCCGCCGGACCAAGGCCAAAGCACCCATGGCCGTCGCCGTGGCCAAAGCGGAACTGGCCAATCGGCCCTCCCAATGCCCCTCCGGCCTGCGCTGGGCCAGTAAATCCTCCCAAACAATTTGGTAGGCTTGCCAAAGCTGCGTAAAATTTACCATACTACTTAGTTTATGTCGGCTCATAGGCCATGTCGAGCAATGGCTCAAGGGTTCTCCGACCTGGACCGAACTGGCCCTATCCGATGGGATAAAAAGATACTTAAGGTGTTCTGATGGTCCTGCGATGGTTTTGGCGGTGGATGCGGGAGGTATCGCCTCGATTGGCCTGGAAGGCGGCCTATTTGTGGATTGGGAAGTCGCTTCGCGGTACCGCCGAGTTCCGCCGCCGACAACGCCGAGGTGAACGGTTTCCGCCGTTTTTGTTCCTGTCGCTTACCAACGCCTGCAATTTGCGGTGCCGGGGCTGTTGGATTACCGCTCAGCAAGAGCCGCTGAGCCTTCAGCCCCAGCAGGTGGACCGGATCATTGAAAGCGGCAAATCGCGAAGGGTGTATTTTTATACCCTTTTAGGCGGCGAACCGTTTCTTTATCCAGATTTGGGCGGCCTTTTGGCCCGGCATCCGGATTGCTATTTCCAGATCATCACCAATGGGCTGCTGTTGGACGATCGGTGGGCCGACCGGCTTCGTGAACTGGGCAATGTTAGCCCGTTGGTCAGCCTGGACGGCCTGGCCGAAGAAAACGACCAACGCCGCGGCCGAGGCACTTGCCAGGCTATTCTGGCCTGTCTGGATCGACTCCGACGGCGTCGGCTATTTTTCGGGGTTGCCACCACGGTTACGGCAGCCAACTTCGAGCAAGTTACTGCGGACGCCTATCCGGCCGAGATGATCCGACGAGGTGCGATGTATTTGTGGTATTATGTATATCGGCCGATGGGACCGGCTTCGCCGCCCGGCTGGTGCTTGGACCGGGAAACGATGCTTCGGCTTCGGCGTCAGCTTCTGGAGCTGCGTCGGCGCCATCCGATTCTGATCATCGATACCTATTGGGACGCCGATGGCCGGGCCATTTGCCCCGCAGCCGCCGGACTGGGCTTTCACATCGGACCAGCAGGCAGCATCGAACCCTGTCCGCCGCTTTCGTTTGCCTGTGAACAACTGGCCGACGGGCAGACCGATTTTGCCGAGCTGCTCGAATCCAGTCGATTTTTACGGGCGTTCCAAGATTTTGTCCACGCTCGGACCCGGGGCTGTGTGATTCTGGAACGACCGGGAGAACTGGCCGAGTTTTTGCGATCTGCCGGCGCCAAAGACTACAGCGGCCGAGACGCTTTGGCGGAATTGGCGGCCAGCCTGCCCCAGTGCAGCCATCATCTGCCGGGCCAAGAAATACCTGAACAAATGTGGTTTTACCGACTGCTCAAGCGGCAGCTTTTCTTCGGCCTGAGCGGATACGGATGAGGATGGACTGGAGAGAAGTTTCGCGGACTTTACCTAACCAGACTCCGAAGCAGCGCCATGCTTTTCCTTGTGGGAGGGCGAAATAGAGAGTAGGCGGTTTGGCCTACCTTTTCTTTTCTAGGGAAAATGGAGGTATGCTTCCCCATGAGGCGAGGTTAGGGAATTTGAGAAGATTAGTCAAACTGGGTGAGATGCGGAATCGAGAAACTTTGGGTTCTCGTCGCAGGGCGTTTAAAGTAATTTCCAGTTGTTCTTCGGGAGAAAGAGCTAGATCGAGAAAGAAAATTTTTTGCCCCTTGAGGATGCAGTCCCCCCCCAGCGTGCCGTCGAGCCATTCTTCTCGGATGCTATATCCGCACTGTTGTAAAAGTCGCAGAGATTCGTTTAACAGTCCCAAGGTGGGCATAAAAGCGGCTCGAAAGAGGTAGGGTCCCGGTACCTGGGTGGCAGTAAGACGCCGATCGCTCCAGACCACTCGGAAAAGTCTGCTCAGAACTGAGAAACTTTACCTATTCGGAAACTTTAAGGGAAGAGCAAACCGAAGGAGGCTGGAGAAGTTAGGGTTTCTGGGGCCAAAGAGGCTGGTTATCTTGGTGGTTCTGAATGTCCGAATTTTTTGAGCCGATGTGATCCTGGAGGATTTTCATCAGAACTGTTACTTCTCCAGCGTCCGGTTGACGATACGTTTCATAACCCAAGTTGTTATGTGGTGGACAGTTAAGACATAAAGTTCCGGCAAGACAGGTGGAACTCAAAGACAAGATAAACCGGTGAAAATAGCTTTGTCAGTCAGGATGTAACGAACACGAAAACCAGGAGCTTTCCATGAAAGATCAATCCTCCGATGCCCCACTTCAGGAGCAACTGGAACAGCTCCAACAGCGATTGGCCCAGGCACAGCGTCTAACCGCTCTGGGCGAGTTGCTGAGCACCACCACCCATGAGTTCAATAACATCCTGATGACGATCATCAACTACGCCAAGCTCGGACTCCGCCACACAGACCCCCAGACCCGCCAGAAAGCCTTTGAAAAGATTTTGACGGTTGCCCAACGGGCGGCCCGTATCTCTCATAGTATTCTGGGTATGGCCAAGAACCGTTCCGGCAACCTGGAACCTACCCATCTGGTCCCACTGCTGGAAGATACTCTACTCCTGCTCGAACGAGAGTTGAATAAATATCGGATTACCGTGGAGAAACAGTTTCAGTCGATTCCGCCGGTGTTGGCCAACGGCAATCAAATCCAACAGGTTCTTTTGAACCTGATTATCAATGCTCGGCAGGCGATGCCTCAAGGCGGCCGACTCAGCTTAAAACTCTGGCATGACGACGGCAGCGGCATGGTGCATCTGATGATCCGGGACACCGGCTGCGGTATTGCGCCGGAGATTCTGCCCCGGATTTTTGAGCCGTTTTTTACGACCAAAACTGGCCCGGATTCCAGCGGCAAAGGCGGTACCGGTTTGGGACTGTCGATGTGCAAAGAGATTATCCAGGCCCATCAGGGGCGTATCCGTGTGGAAAGCGCCCCCGGCCGAGGTACTGCTTTTACGTTGATGTTGCCGGTCGCCCAAACCCCGGCCGAACTACCGGCCTGTTCTGCCTCATTGGCCCCTCGGGGGCCGATCTCGGCCGCCTTCAGCACCACGCCGCCGGCCGCTTCGGCAGGAGAAGCTCCGGTCCGATAAGCGGCGGTTTGGATCAACTCCAGCCAGATTTTACTCAATGCGGAATCTCCCCCTTCCAGACCCCCCCCTACGGACTGGCACGGTGGGATGATTTGACCTGCGATTTCCCCCGGAATTGGAAGGAAAGCGAGGATGCTCCTTCTATCGAGGGGAATATATTTTCTAATAATGGGGGGTCTGGTTGGGGGAACCCCTCTTTAATGGGGATTCTTATAGTCCTGGGTGGTTTTCCACGGCCATAAAGGAATCGGTTGAGGCGGCAGACCCGAAATCCGAGCTTGGATTTTCCCTAACAGGTGCTGTTCTAAGGCGGTATCGCGGCCCAGAGGTACCCAGCCGACGTTCGTAGGTTGTTCTGTTACTGGGTTTTCGATTCGGGTCAAGGAGGTGTCATATCGGAGCACGGCCGAGCCGGCCGGGGAGTATAAAGGACGTGAATTCTCCAACTCCTTCACCACCACGACTTCCACCCACTGGCCTGCCTGAGCGGGGATCACCCGCACAATCGCCCGCCGCCGAACACTCTGTAAAGTGCCCTCGAGTTTTTCGTCCCAGTTGGCCGCATCCTCCCGCCACGGTTCCAACAAGGTGGATCCCACCAACGGATAGGTCTCTATTCGTCCTTCGGTCCATACCTCCCCCATTCGGCGGACTGGTATTTCCCGTTCGATCCGGAAATCATCGTCGATCACATCGGCCACGATTTCCCAGACTTTTTCATAATCGGTGCTGGCCAGCAACAAGGGGTTTTGATATACAGCCGGTGCATTTGTGCCGATTGGCGCCGGCAGAGGGGTAGGATCTTGGGGTGTAATGCACCCCCCAAGATACCCTGTCCACCCCACCACAACCCCCACCCACAGGGGAAAAACATCCTTGCTCATCTCAAAAAGGCCTTAGAAAACGAAAAAACAGTCGGGAATCATTCCCTCGGTTCCCACCCACCAGGGCCTCTTTCGCCCCCTCGGGGCATCTCAACATGGGTAGAGTTTCCCAATCTCTGCCCAAAAACGCAAGGTCGATCTCTCCAAGGGCTTGAGTGATGTTGGCATTGCCTAATGAAAGCAGGCCGACCAACGGGAAGCCTGAAAAACCCAGCTTCCGCTCATGTTGCGTTTCATGATCCATCCAAAGATCTTCAATAATTTCCATTCCCGTAACATGTTAGCGGAATGAAGCTCCCCTTTGCGGGCAAGGCCGGCTCCAGTCCCAAGCGAAGCCGGCTAAGGGGTGTCATTCCCGCGAAAGCGGGAATCCAGAAAGGTTAGGAAATGTAGGAGAAGTACATTGCCTGGATTCCTGCTTGCGCAGGAATGACACAGAGACTCCTGCCTTCGGCTAAAATGTTACCCCTTCCCTAATTCCTTCCGTCGGCATCTATCCGGCGGCTCCTTTTCGGACTGGGGAACCCTTTTGGAAAGGGAAATGTTGCAGATCGGCTCGAAAAGGTTATAACTTCTCCATGGGAATCGGGTCAGGCAAGGAGTTTTTGGAAAGGACCGATCGTTGGTATCCTGTATCCCGAAAGCGGCAGTCCCAGCGTAGAAGAACCTACCTCCTGGGGAGGACCCTGAATTGCGTTGTTTGTCTTCAAAATTTTTGTCCGGATTCCTGCTGCCTGCCCCAGGGATGAGTCCAAACACCGTCGTTCCCCCCTTAAATCTCTGTAAGTTACGGAAATCGCCCCCGCCAATGTCCGAAACCTCCCAGAAAGGAACTATTCCCCTTCGTTGAGCGAATGATCCAGTCCGAGGGGCAACAAAAGCTATTTTCGGATCGGTATAGCAGATGATTATCATCGGGAGAAGTCCCTAAAAGTTTTTCGGTTCGCGGTCGGAAAATTGCCTATATAACTTATTTTGCCCAAAGCATTGTTTCCCGAACTCTTTGGAGGGCTTGAACAATGGATCAACCATTTCTAGTTCCCGATTCTTTCCACGAGAACAGCCCCAGGAGCATGGCATCAAAGCCTGGCCTTTTTTTAGTAGGGGTGATTTTGGGAATGCTTTTGGCTGAGCCGTTCGGCCTAGTTTCCCCTTGTGCGGCGCAGATGCCGGCGGAATGGGAAGGCCTGTGGCGCCAGCCGCCCCTGGCGGATCGGCCGATGCAGATTGTCCATAGTTTGACCCCAGGACTGGCGGTGGTGGATTCCATGGCCCAAATCCTCCAGCAACCGGCCGAACAACCCAAAACCGATGAAGGGCTGGGCTATTATCTTCGGCGGGGTCGGGGCGGCTTGGTGTGCAACGTCAGCTTCCAAGACTATCTGGAGTCGGAAACCCACTGGAAGAGCTTGGTCCAGGTGGTAGCGCTTTGCGCCCGGTTGGGGATGCCCGTTTGGATTTACGACGAAAAAGGCTATCCCAGCGGGGCGGCCGGCGGCTTGGTGCTCCAAGACCATCCTGAACTGGAAGCCCTCGTACTGGCCCGGGACCCCAAGCAGAGTCCTGAGTTTTTCCTTCGTCGGGCTTTCGAGCATACCCACGCCGCCAACAATTATCATGCGGTGCGCCGGTACCCGAATCTGCTGGACGGGCGGGCTGTTGCCCGTTTCATCCGCCTGACGCACCAAGCGTATTACGATCGGCTGAAGGAGCATTTCGGCAAAACCATTGTGGCTTTTTTTACCGATGAACCTTCGCTCATGGCGGTGGATTTAGGGCCGATCCCTGAACCGGCCGGTAGCAAAGTGCCGGTGCAAGATCGGCCCGATCCCAACATGCCGAAACTGCCCACCGTCCCTTGGTGCAATGATCTGGAACAGGTCTATCGGCAGCGGTGGGGCCAGGAGCTGAAGCCGCATCTCAGGAGCCTCTTTGAAGGCGAACTGCCGGAGGATCGCTGTATCCGGCGGCAGTTTTGGGCCGTTGTGGCCGACCTAACGGCCGACCGATATTTCGGCGCTTTGCAGGACTGGTGCCGAAAACACGGCGTAGCATCCTCCGGCCATAACCTGGCTGAGGAATCCATCCTGTTTCATGTGCCGCTTTATGGCAACGGCCTGAAGGCGATTAGCCGGATGGATATTCCCGGTTTGGACCTCCTCAGCTCCGATCCGGAGTCGGTGCAGCAGGTTCACTGGATGACGACGGCCATGCCGCTTTCAGGGGCCCTGCTGGAAGGCCGTCGGCGAGTCATGACCGAAGTCAGCGATTTTACCCAAAAGATGTTTGGGCCTGGGCCGGTTGGTTTGGCCGAAATGCAGGCGGTGGCCGGTTGGCAGGCCGCCTGGGGAGTAACCGAATTTACCCTCTACTACTACCCCGAGGATCATTCGATAGACGAAAATTGGCGTTACGGCCAATTTGTCGGCCGACTCAACACCATCCTCAAATCCGCTCTGCCCAAGCCGGAAACAGCTCTGTATTATCCCATCTATGATCTTTGGGCGGAGTATCGCCCTGTGGCCGGGCCCCTCCGCCATACGCACGGAACCCCTAAAATGCAGCAGATCGTCGGTTCCTTCAACCGGCTGGGCCAATCCCTCCAGATGAACCAAATTCCATTTGTTCTGGTTGATCATGAATATCTTCAGAAGGCCGAAATCACGCCTACCGGTACGCTCCGGATCGGCCAGGTGGAGATCAAAACCTTGGTGGCGCCGGCGGGTGTGGAATGGCCGGAATCGCTCCAAAGCCGACTGGAAGCCTTCCAACAAAAAGGGGGCCGTTTGGTCCAGGACAGCCCCCAGCAACCGATCCACCGACAGAACCTTCGGCAGGTGCTGCAACCGGCTGTACGGATCGAACCGGCTTGCCCGTGGATCACCTTGGGCCATTTCGTCCGGCAGGACCATACCATTTTCATCCTGGTCAATATGGGCAAAGAAGCTTATGAGGGGTCCCTTCAAGGTGGGCCAGCAGGCCCCTGGAGCCAGTTGGACCCGGCCACCGGCCAGAGCCAACAGTTGTCCGCCTCTGCCCAGGGCATCCCCCTTCGTCTGTCTGCTCGCCAAACCCTGCTCTGGGTCCACTGAAGAGGACCTGCCGCCCATAAACCGGAAAGTGGCTCGAACCGGCTGGACTGGAGGCTGCCTGGCTCATCCCCGGAGTTTGCCGGCGGTATCGGCATCCTATGAGGCCCAGGCTCTGGCAGGAATGCCCTCTCTCCGGTAAGCGGAGACCACCTTCCTGTCGGGACCTCCTCGTTTTTCTTCTCCTGGATGAGACGGCCTCCGAAAGCGGCGATCTGGTATTTAATCCTCGAAATTGGGTGCATCTTTTTTGCCTTTGGGCTGAAATGCTGTTTCCGAAGGAATAAGCCCCCAGTGTGGCCCCCCAAGAGTAGGATTTTGCCTTCTGAGAGTGGGCCGGGAAAACGGGAGAAAAACCAGGGAGCCTTTTTTCGAGTGAATTAAAAATCTTTTTGGGGGGGGGTATCATTACACTCTTTAGAGTTATTTTTTCTTACCATTTTTCCTGTTTTGATGAGTCAAAATCGTTGACTTCAGAATCTGTTTTGGGTATTTTATATCTTAACAGGTCATATGAGCATATCAGTTGTCCCTCTATTCCCTACGTGATGGACCCGGTTATGTCCCTGATGGAACCCATCCTTCTTCAAAAACAACCCACTCTGGTCGAAAGGATCGCCCAGGGGCTGATCCGGTACATTGCTGCCCAAGGGCTTCGGCCGGGCGATCGGCTCCCATCGGAACGGGAGCTATTGCGCATGGTCGAGGCAAGCCGACTGGCTCTTCGAGAGGCCATCTGCGTGCTCAAAGGCTTGGGCGTCTTGGAGGTCAAGCACGGCAAAGGGATATTTGTGCGTCGGCTGGATTTGGGCACCCTGTTTGGCAAATTGTCGCCGCTTTTGCGGGTGCAAGGGGGGATTGACCTTCGGTGCCTGTTTGAGGCTCGGATGCACCTGGAGGCCAGCATTGCCCAGATAGCGGCGCAGCGCCGGGGACCGAAACATTTGGAAATCTTAGAAGCCGCCGTCCAGGCCATGCGGGAGACCTCGCAGGACCGAAGCCAGTATGTTCGGCACGACATGGCTTTTCATCAGGAATTGGCCCGCAGCACCGGCAATCCGATTTTTCATGTGTTCATGGCTTCGATCGGGGACCTGCTTTTGGAGTTGCAATTCCTCTATCAAGACGATGTGCAGGTGCGGCAGTCGGCCATCGCAGAGCATGAAGCCATTTTGGAGGCGGTTCGGCAAGGCCAACCCGACCAGGCCCGCTCCGCCATGCTCCAACACCTCCAAAACGCCACCGGAAGAGTGCAATGAGAAACTCACGAGAAGATACCTATGCATAATTTGCCCTTCCCCAAAGGGAAAATATATCCTTTGCCAGAAGAAAAATAGCCATAAAAATTGACCAAATTGTTATCCCTTCCATGCGAAGGCAGCAGGATCGGGCCTATGGATAAAGGGTAAAAGGAACACTTTAGCCAAATGAAGCAACGCGTCTCTCTCCAGGCAGCGGAGGCACTTTTGTTGTCATTCCCGCGAAGGCGGCAGTCCAGAATTTCCTCCTCTTCCCTGGGTGTCGAGAGGCCGGCTGAGAGCCAAACCGAGTGAGAGGGATTGCGGTAGCATAAGGAGACTCTTACGCAGGCAGTGACACATCGCTCTCCTCCATTCGGCTAACGTGTTACGGGTAAAAGAGGTTGGGGATGGGTGTTGGGCTTTTTTCGGAGGACTTCGTCATGCGTCGAGCGAGCGTCAAGATCGTAGGGGGATGTGTTCTGGCGGCCTATTTAGTCCTGAACGCATCTGCTTGGGCGGGCATCTATAGCCAGGTGGTCGGTGCCGATGACCCGGTGGCCTATTGGCGCCTGGGCGAATCGAGCAGTTCACAAACGGCCGTCAATAGTGCTACGGGGCCTAGTAGCGCTGGCGCCGCCGCCAACGGAACCTATACGGCTGGCGTGGGCGTGGGTACAGCGGGCTTGATTTTCGGCGACCCGAACCCGGCCATTACGATTACCAATGGCAGTTCCGATCGCATGAGCACCGGCGGCTTTGAAAAATTGGGGACCGGCGCCGGCTACACCGTGGAATACTGGACCAAACTGCTCACGTCGCCCACCGGCTTTATGAACATGGTGGGCGACCGGGAAGGAGCATACGATTTCTACCTGATGAGCTATCTAGGCAATACAGGTTTTGTCCGGTCGCATACCTATACAACCGTCGGCATCAATTCCATCGACAGCGTGCCGAAGCTAGCCACCGACAAAATCTATCATGTCGTTACCACTTGGGACAAAACCACCGGGTGGATGCGGATTTACATCAACGGCCAGCAAGTAGCCGCCACGGTCTATTCGGGGGCCAATCCCACCACGGGGACTGCGGTGAATACGAACAATCCCATTTTTATCGGCAAAGACAATGGCGCACTCCAGCTGGCTAGCGTGGTGATCGACGAGGCGGCCATTTACAATCGGCCTCTTAGCCTCGAAGCAGTGCGCACCCATTATTTGGCCGGCCGGTTGGGGATTGTGCCGGCGATGAATCTCACGATGCCGGTCTCCTATTGGAACTTCGACGAAGCCTCTAGCGGCGTAGGGACCGTCTATGACCTTTTGGACGGCAACGACGGCTCGTTTCTCAACGGGGCGACCCGAACGGCCGGCCTGATCGGCCCCGGAGCGGCCCTGTTCAACTACGGCCAACAAGCCGTCCATGTCGGAAACGGAGTGGGCAAACAGAATGACTTTTCTTTCACCACCGGCATTACCATCGAAGCCCTCATCCAACCGGCCCAAAATCTTGGCAGCCAACAATTTGAAGAAATCTTTCGGAAAGAGGACAACAACAATCGCATCCTGTTTTCTTTCCAGAATGGGGGGCAAGTTCTCTCCTTCGGGCTTAATACGGGCGGTTACCAGGAATTGGACATGCCCTTGGATGGATCGGCCGGCGGGATTACGTTGGCCTATTTCAAAGACGGTAGGCCGCATCATGTGTTGGCTACCTACGATGCGGCCACCGGCGAAAAGGCCATCTGGGTCGATGGCGTGAAACGCTATAGCACCTTGCTCCCTGCTGGTACCTTAATCACCAGCGGCGGAACCGCCCCAGCTTATATTGGCAATACGAGCGGCCTGGGTGAGCCGTTTACCGGGATCATCGACGAAATGGCTATTTACAACAAAGCCCTTCCTCCCTGGGAAATCTGGCATCATTATCAGAACGTCCTGTTAGGGCAGTACTATTTCGCGGTTCCTGAACCAACCACTGGGACGTTGGCCCTGGTAGGCGGCCTGTTGGTGGGGGGAGTGATTTGGCGGCGGCAATGGAAGAGCCGGTCGGCCAAACCCACGCCCTATGGATATTCGGAAATCGTAAAAAGTTTCAGCCACGTTTATGTGCCTTGATTTTGCGAAGATGAATAAATTCCACCTCCCATGAGGCCAGGGTCCCAGGGAGGCCGCTGGAGCGGGGAATTCTTCCCCAATGCGGGGATTTTTCCCAGCAGATACGGAGAAGGTGGGGCACATGACCAATGTAAAAATGAATCGTAAAAAATTCGGGTTCACCTTAGTCGAACTGCTGGTGGTCATTGCCATTATTGGCATCTTGATTGCGCTGCTTTTGCCGGCGGTGCAGGCGGCCCGGGAAGCAGCCCGGCGGGCGCAGTGCTCGAATAATTTAAAGCAGATCGGCCTGGCTTTGTACAATTACGAGAACGCCGCCAAAATCTTGCCTCCGGGTGCCTTCTGGTCCTGTCCGGACGGCACTCGGAAGGGGTCCATTTTGGTGCACATTTTGCCTTATATTGAACAGCAGACCATTTATGACAAGTTTGATTTCAAGGCGGCCAACATCGACGGGCAGAAGTTTCCCGGCACCGATACCGAGATCGGCTCAACGATTATCCCTACCTATATTTGTCCCAGCGATAACCATCCCCAGGTGATCGATACGGAGTCGCATCCCAGCCATGATCCGGTCAAACGGGTGGCCCTTCATAACTATGCGGCTTCTCGGGGGCCGAACCAGTTGGCCAATAACCCCGCTTGCCCGTGTACCCATCCGTTCAATTCTTATGGGTGGGGTCCCTATGAAACATTTGACCAGTTTGCCGGGCCGTTCACCCGGCGTTGTACCTGTGTACGTTTTTCGGCGATTACCGATGGGCTTTCGAACACCATATTTTTCGGCGAAGTTCGCCCCATGTGTTCCTGGCACAATGACAACGGATGGGCCACCTCGAACAACGGCAACGGTTATACAAGCACGGTGATTCCGATCAACTACAACACCTGCAAACGGGACGCCAGCACTTCGGACAATTGCCAACGGTATTGCAACTGGAATACCGAGGCGGGGTTTCGCTCTGCCCATCCGGGCGGAGCGCAGTTTCTGTTCGGCGACGGCGCCGTCCGCTTCCTGCCGGAAACCATCGACCACCAAATGTACCAATATCTAGGAGGAAAAGATGAGGGCCAACCGGTTAAAATGGATTTTTAGGTCCCCTCACGAGGTCAGGCAGGTTTTGCTGCTAGCGGCCGGGGTGGTGTTTTTGGCTTGCTTGGCCGGTTGTCGGCAAAAGATTCCGTTGGTGCCGGTGGAAGGAGAGGTTTTGCTGGATGGCCAACCCGTGGCCGAGGGCGCCGTAGCGTTTACTCCGGTAGGCGGCGGACCGGTCGCCACCGGCTTGACCGACGCCCAAGGCCGATTCCAATTGCAAACGGCCAATCAGCCCGGCGCACCGCCGGGAGAATATGTCGTTACCGTGGCCAAATATACGATCCTTGGTTTGAATCCGGATGGCACGTCCGCTGCCGGCGGCATTCGCTATCAATGGCATGTGCCAGAGCGATACAGTAAACCGAGCAGTTCCGGACTGAAAGCCAAGGTGGACCGTGCGCAACGGCGATTTCGGTTCGAGCTTTCCAGCCGGTAAAAATCGCCATCGATGAAGACCGATCAAAAGTTCCGTCCTTGGAAAATCCACGCCGATCCTGGCGATAAACGAAATGGAATATTTTGGCCGAATGAAGGGACTAACGTGTCATTCCTGCGTAAGCAGGAATCCAGGTTTATTCCCGCGTAAGCGGGAACCCAGGAAACACGGACTTTTACTGCTTTCTGGACTGCCGCTCTGGCGGCAGTGACACCCCTCACCCGGCGGTGCCGAAGGCACCGCCGGCCTCTCCCGCCAGGGGAGAGGCAAGTTGCTTCATTCGGTTAAAGGGTTACGAAAAAACAATCAAAGCAGAAGGAGTGGTTTGGGGTAGGAGAGGGCTTTTTCCGATGTTTTTCTTTTCTTTTAAGGGAGGTGCGACGATGGGTAGGTCAGGTCTTCGGTTTGCTGTGGTGGGAATGGGGATCGCCGAGCTGTTCTTGTGGGGGGCATCGGCTCTGCAAGCGGGGTATATCGACGTGGTGTTGGCCGATGGCCCCCGAGGGTATTGGCGATTAGGCGACCCTGCCGCCGCCAGCACGGCCCTTAATAGTGCGGTAACCGGCGCGGTGCTCAACGGCACATATACTCCGTCCAAAACCAATGCAGGCGGTCTCCTCATGGGGGATTCGGACACGGCTGCCGCATTCAATGGCACAAGCAGTTATATTTCTGGTTCTGGGATCAGCACGGCCGGTTCCAGCGGGGGCAATGTGTTTGCGGCTGATTGGAGCATCGAAGCCTGGCTTGTGCGTCAGGGAGTGGGCGATTGGCAAGGAGTATTCTCGAATAATCGGGGAGGTACGGGGGCGCCCCTGCTGACCTTTTTCGGATATGGCAGTCCTGCTTATCATCGACTAGGGATCAACGCTGCAGGAATTAGCGCCAATGGCATTTCGGTGGATTTAGATCAGTATGGTGGGGGCGGCGGCGCTTATTTGGGCAAACCCATCTATGCCGTGGTCACCAAAGTGGGCGGCAACTCCGCCGGATCCAATACCATTTTGGTCAAGGTCAATGTGAACGGGCAATGGCTTCCCTCGGTTACAGGATCGACCAGTTGGAATCTTACTCCCCAGGATGGTTTCTACATCGGCCGACATTACGATGGAGGCACCCAAATTATGAACGGCGTTCTCGATGAGGTGGCTATTTACGACGCTGCCTTATCGCCTCGGAAAATCATGGCCCATTATGCGGCTGGCGCATTATCTTGGTATCCTGCAGAGGTGGTCTCCAGCGGGCCGGTGGCCTATTGGCGATTGGACGAACCGGCCGGCGCCACCAAAGCGCTGAACAGCGGCTGGGGCGGAATTGCTTTGGACGGGACCTATAGTCCGGCAAAAACTACGACGGCGCCTCTTGTGCCACGGAGCCCATGGAATGCCGGTGCTGCCGACTTCAACGGTTCCAATGCCCATATTGCCGGTTCGGGGTTGAACACGGCCTCCACCACAGGGGGCAATCCGTTTGCCGGGGATTGGACCATCGAAGCCTGGTTCATCCGAGATACCGCCAATGCGGATTGGCAAGCCATCTTTTCCAATAACGCCGACTCAGCCGAAGGTGGCGGGGCCCCCGTTCTAACCTTCTTCGATAGCTCAAGCGGGCGAAGCCGAAGTTGGCTGGGCATGAATCCTGCCGGTGCAGCCCCTACGCCGGACATCTATGTGGATCTAAACCAATATGGCGGCGGCAACAACGCCTATCTGGGAAAACTCGTCTATGCGGTGCTGACGAAATCGGGCAGTCAATTGAATATGTACGTGAATGTGGATGGTCAGTGGTTGCCGTCGGCCTCCGCCACCCTCGCCCGCACTTTGGATACCAATAATGATAAATGGTTCATCGGACGCCATTATTGGGGTGGGATTTATTTCGACGGCAAGATCGACGACGTGGCCATTTATGATCGGGCCTTAGCTTGGGAAGAAGTCCTGGCTCACTATACCCAGGCCACTGTGCCGGAACCAGCCGGTGCGGCCCTGGTAGTGATCGGCTTGGGAATGCTCGGAATGTGGAAACTCCTAGGAGGTTCGACCAAAGCAAACAGTCCCGAGAAGCAGAAAGTCATTTAGGTTGTGCCCTACCCGGATTGTTTAGGCTTGGGACCTATTCGGACTTAAGGAAGTTGCCTGTGATGCTCGTGCGATGGCGGCTTCGGTTGGGAGTCTGTGTTGCCTGGTGGGCGGCGGGCGGGCTGACGGGGTGGCCCTCGGCCTTCGCCGAACAAGCCGTACCGGCGGGAATCTGGCCGAAAGCCCCGCCGGAAAGCCTGGTCCGTCAGATGGTCTCGGACATAGGGTTTCCAGTAGTTTTGAAGGGCGTTTTGCCGGAAGAATTGGCCCGCCGATGGCAAATACGCCGCCATCCGGATGGCTCCATTTCCTGTTTTGATCCGGCCAGCCAATTGCGCCTGCAAGCGACCTTTCGCCCCGTAGAGGATACGGGAGTGGTGATTGAAACCACCTTGGTCCATACGGGCCTTGCTCCTCTGGAAATTTCGGAGATTTGGGCCTTGGATTGGAGTTTCCGGATTCGGGCACAAGAAGACGGACCTTTTGAGCCTCTTGCCTATCGGGAGGGAGATGTCTGGTATGGGTCCACGTATTGGAGTGGGCCAGATTGGACTCGGGTGGGGAAAGACTGGCAACATCCCGGCCAGCAGACGGCAAGTGTACGTCAATTTACTTGCCCGGAAGATGGGAAGATCGCTATCACCGGCAGGGTGCGGAAAGCCCATCTGGATGGCGAGGGAGTCCGGGTCATCATCCTGCATGGAGATAAGCCCGTCTGGCAGGCCGAGTTAGAAGGCCGGGACGGGCAAGGCGTCGATCCCAATCTTACCCTGGAAGTTCGGCGGGGAGATCGGATTCGATTTGTTGTCCATAAACGCAAAGATATATTCTGCGACACCACCTTCTGGGACCCTATCATCACCTACTCCACGGGCAAACGCTTTCAGGCTTCTGCGGCCTTCGGGGCCAAACAAGGGGAAGGAGGCTGGTTCTATGAAATGCAAACCGAGGGGCAACCGAAAATAGAACGGCCCACCGTGTATCTGCTAGGCCCCGGCTTGATCATCCAACCCAACTGTTTGACCCCTGACGGACGCCGAGAGTTTCCCCTAGAGGGCGGAACTTCGGTGGCCGTGCTGGCGGACGGAGATCGCTCTGGACTGGTCCTGGCGATTCTGGACGAAAGTTCATGCCAGATGGCGGCCGAGATGAGCGCCGCGGGAATTTTGCGGATGAGGATAGGGCCGCGGTCTCCGGGTTCCGGATGGACGCTTCAGCCGGGGCAATCCCTTCGCTTGGGGCCGATTTGGGCGGCCTATTATCAGGGCCATTGGATCCGAGGCTTCGCCGCACTCCAACGGTACTTGGAATCGGAGTCCAAGGACCCTCGGGTCGAGGGCCTTTGGGAGCGATTGCTCCGATCGTGGCAGAGTGTGTTTGGGGGGCTTGGCCAGAAGGCCAGCGCAGAAGACAAGGGAGGCAGTTCCCGACCGCAAAGCGGGATCGGCCATGGGGGCCAGGAGAAAAGTATCGGCCCTGCTTTGCTGCCGGAATGGGACTATTGGGCTATGATCCAAGAGGAGTGGCGGAGGGAAGACGGTTTGGATGGGGGGGCGGCCCATTACTGCCGAGCGGCCGCCCAACACCTGCAAAAAGCAAGACGGCTTTTGGAGGACTTTCAGCCCACCGGGCCAAGCCAGCGGGCGGCATCCTGGCGAGAGGAGTTAGACCGACTCGAAAAGCTCTTGGCCTCTGCCCAACCGCCGCTGGAGGAAGCCCAGCGGATTTATTTCCGGACCCGTTGGCTGAAGCGGCAGATCATTCTTTCGAACCCGCTCATGCAGTTCGGTAAACTTTTGTTCTGTAAACGGAAGCCCACCTCCTACAGCCATCTGGTCATGCAGTATTTTGGATGGCGCGCCCGGCCGGGCGGCGGCTTGTTTATCCTGGAAAAACCGGGCTACAGCCTGGCCTGCCGAGATATTCTCTCCGGCCGATTGGCTACCGGCAATGTGCTGGAACCCCGCCTCAGCTACGACGGGCAACGGATCGTCTTTTCCTACGTAGAATTGGCAGGCAAATCGTTCCGCCCTGAGAGCATGGACAATCAGACAGATGAAGGATTTTACCATATCTACGAAGTGGGGGTGGATGGGACGGGGTTTCGGCAATTGACCGCCGGTCCCTACGACGACCTGATGCCCAACTATCTGCCCGATGGCGGGATTGTGTTCTGTTCGACGCGTCGGCAGGGGTATGCACGGTGTTTTGGGGCTCAGTTTAGCCGACGCTGGCACGTCTATACCCTGCACCGAATGGACGCTGACGGCGGAAATATCCGCACTCTATCCTGGCACGACACCAACGAATGGTTTCCGACCGTTGCTCCTACCGGCGAAATTGTCTATGCCCGATGGGATTATATCGACCGGGATGCGGTAACGCATCAGAACTTGTGGGTATGCCGACCCGATGGGTCGAATCCCCGAGCCTTGTGGGGCAACGCCACGGCCAGCCCACACTGCGCCTTCCAGGCCCAACCGATCCCGGGGACCAATAAATTTATCTTCACTGCTTCTCCGCATCATTCCATTACAGCCGGCTCAATAGTTATTGTAGATCCGGCGGTAGCGCCCGAGGGCCATGCCGGGCTGCTACGGATCACCCCGCACATTCCGTTCCCGGAGGCAGAAAGCCGAGACATCCCAGAGTATTACGCCTCGCCTTGGCCGCTGTCGGAGAAATACTATCTGGTTTCCTATAGCCCCAAGCCGTTGGTCTGGGAGCCTGGAGCCAATGACGCGGCAGCCCTGGGAATTTACTATCTGGATATTTGGGGTAATCGAGAATTGATCTATCGGGATTTGGAGATAGGCAGCGAGAATCCGTGTCCTTTGGCGGCTCGGCCGAAGCCGCCGATCGTACCCTCGATGCTTCCGGCCCATGCGCCGCCGTGGGGAGAGATGGTGCTGGTGGATGTCTATCAAGGCTTGGACAACATCCCCCGAGGGACAATCAAGAGTTTGCGGATTGTGCAGATATTTCCGAAAACCACTCCTGTGGCCAACAGTCCAGCTATTGGTCTGGCCGGAGAAGAAAACGGTCGAGCCATTCTCGGCACCGTGCCCGTGGAGCCGGATGGTTCCGCCCGATTCCTTGTCCCGGCCCAAAAACCGATCCTGTTCCAAGCTTTGGATGAACAGGGATTGGCCTATCAGACGATGCGGACCATCACCTATGTGCAGCCGGGGGAGCAAGTAACGTGTGTGGGTTGCCATGAGCATCGTCGCACGGCGCCGCCGGGTAAAGCGGGAGATATTCTGGCCCTTCGTCGGCCCGCCTCGCCGATCGAACCGGGGCCGTTAGGTGGTCGGCCGTTCTCGTTCATGGAAGTCGTGCAGCCGATCCTGGACCGCCATTGTGTGCGTTGCCATGACGGGAAAAAGTCCCCTGCCCATATCGACCTGAGAGGAATCCCCGATCGGCAATTCAGCCGATCCTATGGGACCCTCTGCGGCGATGTGAACTTCTGGGGCGGAGGAACCAATCCGGAAAATGCCGCCAAGGCGTTGGTCCCCCGCTTCGGCGCCCGGAACCAAGTGCAGGTTACCCCGCCAGGCGGCATGTACGGCGCCCGGGGAAGCCGACTTCTGCGACTCCTCCAGAACGGCCATGAAGGCGTTCAACTGACCGCCGAAGAACTGGCCGCCGTGGCCGCCTGGATCGACCTGAACGCCATCTTCTACGGCGTCTATCTGCCCGAAGACCAGGCCCGCCAACTGTCCGGCCAACCCGTCCCCATGCCAGAAATCCAATAAATATAGGAACACATCAGCCGGCGGGAGAAAAAGATCATGAATCGGTTATTCCTGGGCCAACAGCGATCGCGAAGAGGATTTTCCAGGTGGAACACCTCCGGCGACATTTCCGCCGGGGCCGCATCGGAAGCGGCCGGTTTTACCTTGGTGGAGCTTTTGGTGGTCATTGCCATTATTGGCATCTTGATTGCGCTGCTTTTGCCGGCGGTGCAGGCGGCCCGGGAAGCAGCCCGCAGAATGCAATGCACCAACCACCTCAAACAGTGGGGCCTGGCCATGCTCAACTATGAGCATACGCATAAGGCGCTGGTGTATCCGAATTCTCGGCTTGGGGGTTCCAGCAACTGCGGCGCGTTGGCCCCGAACAGTCCCCGGATCAGCTATCCGCCCCGGCTTTGGCCGTTCATCGAACAGCAGCCGCTTTACGACCGATACGATTTCAAATTGCCGTTCCATCATCTGGGCACGCCCGGCACCGGCAATGAGCCGATCGTATTGGTCCAAGTGCCGCTATACTTTTGTCCCTCTGACCGGACCGGGTTTTGGCTGCCGCCGGCCGATTCGCACAGCCGATCCCGCGGCAATTACGTCCTGAACTGGGGAGCCGCCGATTTCTGCCAAGATACGACCAAGTACCCTAACTATCGACCATCGCCGTTTGGCCCGAACCGGTCGGCCCGATTGGCCGAACTGGTCGATGGCACCTCTAATACCATGCTCATGTCCGAAGTGCTTCAGGCGGTGCAGGACGGCATCTGGGATTTCCGAGGCGACATTCTCAACGACGACGTTTCCTGCGCCCAGTTCATGACGATCAATACGCCCAATAGCGGAGTGGATCAGAATTCCTGTATTGCTTCCCGGGGCTGTACGGATCCGAATCGGCCGGCCCCGCTGGTGGACGTTTGGCCCCGCATTGTGGCCGCCCGCAGCAAACACCCCGGCGGCGTCAACGTGCTGATGGCCGACGGTTCGGTCCACTTCATTTCCAACTCCATCAGCCAAGCCACCTGGCAAGCCATGGGGTCCATGGACGGCGGCGAAGTATTGCAACAATCCCCCTTCTAAATAAACCCACAAGGGCGCACAAGGAGACCTGCCGATGGGAAATGATGGGCTGGACAAGCGGAGGGGAGACAAAAGAGGCTATGCTCTATGCGGGCTGGTTTTGGCGGGGTTGTTGGTAGGGAATATGCTTGGCGGCTGCGGTTCCGCCGGGCCACGGATGGTTACCGTGTCCGGGCAGGTAACGCTTAACGGCAAGCCGCTTGAGGAAGGCACGATCGACTTTCAGGACCCCCAAGGCAATGCGCCCACCGCCCAGGCCGTCATTCAGCAAGGACGGTATTCCTGTCAGGTCTTGCCCGGACGGAAAAAAGTGATCATCCAGGGTTTCAAGGTGGTGGGCCAAGAGCGGGCAAGCCGGGTCGATCCCGATAGCCCCCTGGTCGATCGCAAAGAACAATTCCTGCCGCCGAAATATAGCAGCGAAACAGCCACAGAATTGTCCATAGAAATCGGGCCAAGCGGCAACCGTACCTTCAACTTCGAGTTGAAGATACCATAAAGGATGGTTTCGGGGCCGCTTCTTTCAGAGGTGTAGGCTTTGGAGCAAATTGTTTCGCCAATATAAGATAAAGTACGAGGGAACCTTCGGGGTTTTGGATCGGATGGGGAAAATGGGATGGGACTGGAAGGCAGGAGTTTTCCAATGCGTGGGAATTTCCGCACCCTTTTCTTGCCGGAGGCATTTTTCCCGATACGATTTTCTTGTTGGGATATTCAGATTGCAGGGAATGGTAGTTTTGTCGGGAACGAAAAGGTGGTCTTACGCAGGGAAAGGTTCCGAAACCCATGAACCGAGAAACCAAGTCTTGTTCGGACAGGTCTGAGGAAACCCCACTGCCGGGTGGTCTTTGGGCCCACACCGATGCGGATCCGGAGGAGACGCAGGAGTGGCTGGGAGCGTTGGACTATGTGATTGTGTCGGCCGGGTGTGAACGGGCCGGATATTTGGTGCATCGGCTGGTCGAGCGGGCCTACCGATGCGGCGTTCGTGCCATACCAGGAAACACCACGCCTTATATCAATACCATTCCGCCGGAACGGGAGCCGCCTTATCCCGGCGATCGGGAGTTGGAGCGTCGGATCAAAAGCATCATCCGTTGGAACGCCATGGCGATGGTGGTCCGGGCGAATCGGGAGAGTCCGGGAATTGGTGGACATATTTCCACATTTGCCTCGACCGCGACGCTCTTTGAAGTCGGGTTCCATCACTTTTTCCGCGGCAAACAAGGCAATCAACCGGCCGATCAAGTTTTCTTCCAAGGCCATGCCGCCCCGGGCGTCTATGCACGGGCGTTTCTGGAAGGCCGACTTACAGAAGAACACCTGAAAAACTTCCGCCGCGAATTGGCCCCAGGCGGCGGGCTTTCCAGTTATCCGCATCCGTGGCTCATGCGCGATTTTTGGGAATTCCCGACCGTCTCGATGGGCCTAGGCCCGATCATGGCCATCTATCAGGCTCGGTTCAATCAATATCTGGCTGATCGGGGCATCGTGCCCCAGGCCGCTCAATCGAAAGTCTGGGCTTTCCTGGGCGACGGAGAATGCGACGAGCCGGAAGCCTTGGGCGCCATCAGCTTGGCCGGCCGAGAAAAACTAGATAATCTCATCTTCGTCATCAATTGCAATTTGCAGCGGCTGGACGGCCCCGTGCGCGGCAACGGCAAAATCATCCAAGAACTCGAAGGCGTGTTCCGAGGGGCCGGATGGAACGTCATCAAAGTCATTTGGGGATCGGATTGGGACCCTCTGTTGGCCAAAGACATCGACGGCCTGCTGGTCCGCCGCATGGGCGAAGTGGTCGATGGCCAATATCAGAAATACACCGTCATGCCCGGCTCTTATATCCGAAAGGATTTCTTCGGCGTGGACCCCCGGTTGGAGGCGCTGGTGGCCGATCTGACCGACGAGCAGCTCAAACAGCTTCGTCGCGGGGGCCACGACCCACAGAAAGTCTATGCCGCTTACCAAGCCGCCGTCCAGCACCAAGGGGCGCCCACGGTCATCTTGGCCAAGACGATCAAAGGCTACGGCCTGGGCGAAGCGGGCGAAGGCCGCAATATCACCCACCAGCAGAAAAAGCTCAATGAGGAAGAACTCTTGCAGTTCCGCACCCGCTTCCAAATCCCGCTTTCGGACGAGGAGGTGTTGAAAGTCGCCTTTTATCGACCCCCGGAAGACAGTCCGGAAATCCAGTATCTCAAAGCCAGACGCAAGGCTTTGGGCGGCCCTCTGCCCAGCCGACAGTCGGCCCGCATGAAACTCAAACCTCCCAAATGGGAAGATTTCGCCGAGTTCTTCGCCGACAGCGAAGGACGAGAAGTTTCTACCACCATGGCGTTTGTGCGGCTCTTGGCCCGCTTGATGCGGGACAAAAACCTCGGCCGGTACATCGTCCCCATTGTGCCCGACGAAGCGCGCACCTTCGGCATGGAAGCCTTGTTTCGGCAGTTTGGGATTTATTCCCATGTAGGCCAATTGTACGATCCGGTGGATTCCGACACCGTGCTTTATTACCGGGAGGCCAAAGACGGCCAAATCCTCGAAGAAGGCATCACCGAAGCCGGTTCCATGGCTTCGTTCATTGCCGCTGCTTCCGCCCATTCCAGCCACGGCGTAACCATGATCCCCTTCTTCATCTTCTATTCCATGTTCGGGTTTCAGCGGATCGGCGATCTGATCTGGGCGGCCGGCGACATGCGCTGTCGGGGGTTTATCCTGGGCGGCACTGCTGGCCGAACCACCCTGGCCGGCGAAGGCCTCCAGCACCAAGACGGACAGAGCCATCTGTTCGCCTTGGCGTATCCCACCTGCCGAGCCTATGACCCCTGCTACGCCTATGAACTGGCGGTCATTATTCTGGACGGCATCCGACGGATGTACTTCGAGGGCCATGATGTCTTTTATTACATTACCCTGATGAACGAAAATTACCTCATGCCGATCCTCCCCATGGGATCGACCGAAGGCATTTGCCGGGGCATCTATCGGCTTTCGGTGCGGGACGCCGGCAAAAGTCGGCCTTGGGTGGAACTGTTCGGCAGCGGGGCCATCCTCCGCGAGGTCCTCCGGGCCCAAGATATTCTCCACGACCAGTTCGGCGTCTCTAGCCGAGTCTATAGCGTTACCAGCTATAAAAACCTCTATTACGATGGTGTGGATTGTGAGCGGTGGAACCGGCTTCATCCGGGCCAGTCGGCTCGCATTCCGTATGTAAGCCAAGTCTTGGAAGGCGCCAGCGGGCCGGTCGTGGCCGCTTCCGATTACGTCCGGGCTGTGCCCCTAGCCATTTCTCCCTGGGTCCCTCAGCCGTATGTGGTCCTGGGGACCGACGGCTTCGGCCGAAGCGACGCCCGACAAGCACTCCGCCGATTCTTTGAAATCGATGCGGAAAATGTGGCTTTGGCCGCTTTGTCCGCTCTGGCGCAGCAGGGGAAATATCCCTCCAAGGAATTGCCCAAAGCCATCCAAAAACTCGGTCTAGACCCCAATCATCCCAATCCAACGCACGTGTAGCCCTTTTCGAGAAAACCGGAGTCCCTCCGGCAAGAGAAAAAGGACGTTTTATGTGAAAATGTTCATCTTTCCTGCGAAGGTGGAACTTCCTTTCGTGTAACATGTTCGCCGAATGGAGGGCGATGTGTCATTCCTGCGTAAGCAGGAATCCAGGTTTGTTCCCGGGTAAGCGGGAATCCAGGCAATAGGGAGTTCTCTTACTTTCTGGATTCCCGCTTTCGCGGGAATGACACCCTCACCCGGCCTTGGCTTCGCCTCGGCCGACTTTTCGACGGCCAGGAGAGAGGCGGGTTCGCCATTCGGCTAAAATGTTACTATTTCGTAAAAGGTCAACCGGATTCGCCCCAAGGACAACTAGATGGAGTAAAGGTGGAATCATGGCGATCGATTTTCTCCTTCCCGAATTAGGCGAAAATATCGAATCGGCCGACGTGGTCAACGTGCTGGTCTCCGAAGGCGATCTGATCCACGCTAACCAATCGGTCGTGGAGCTGGAGACCGACAAAGCCGTGGTGGAAATCCCCTGCCCTCATGCGGGCAAGGTGGCAAAAATTCATGTAAGCAAGGGGCAAAAAATCAAAGTTGGCCAGAAGCTGCTGACGGTCCAGCCCGTCGAGGCGGAGATGGAATCGCCCAGCAGTCCGCTGCCGGCGGCGGTTTCCACACATGCCCGTGTAGCGGCGGCCACTGAAGCAGCGGCGGCCGGGCCCGCTCTTGCCGAACCGAGCGCTTCGGCCGGGCAGATGGCCGCTCCGGCGACACCCCTCAGCGCGGCTCCGCCAGGTTCCGACGCAGAGAGGCTGCCATCGCCCACCGCTGCTGTCGCCTCTGGGCAGCCGGAGGTGATTCCGGCCGGTCCAGCAGCCCGCCGGTTGGCCCGTCAGTTGGGCGTGGATCTGCGCACGGTCCAAGGGTCTGGTCCCCGTGGCCGGATTCGGCCGGAAGACGTGCAGGCGGCGGCCGCCCGGCAAGCCGGCCCGGCTGCCGGCGCCGTTTGCCCTCTAGCAGCCGCTATCTCTCCCCCAGGGGCAGCTTTACCGAAAGCGGCTCCGGGTCCGGTTGGGGCTGCGCCCACGGCGCCCTCTGCCCAGCAGACCGTTTCCCCTTGGACGCCGGTGGTTCCGCCTGGCGTGCCAGGTACGGACCCTTGGGGGCCGGTGCGGCGGGAACCCATGCCACGCATCCGCCGAACCATTGCCGCCCAAATGGTCCGTTCCGTTTCTACCATCCCCCATGTAACCAACTTCGAGGATGCCGACATCACCGACTTGGAGTCGCTGCGCAAAAGCATTCCGGCCGGGTTTCTGGGCCCCGAAGTGAAACTGACCCTTATGCCGTTCTTGATGAAAGCGACGGCCCTAGCCCTACGACGGCATCCAGTCCTGAACGCCTCCTTGGACATGCAGCCGGATAATGAACAGATTATCTATAAGGAATATGTGAATATTGGTGTGGCGGTGGATACGCCACGCGGACTGGTCGTGCCGGTGGTACGCAATGTGGATCGGATGTCGATTCCGGACATTGCGCGGGCTGTGGCCGAGGTCGCCCAACGCGCAAGAACCGCCCAGTTTACTATCGAAGAAACCCGCGGCGGTACATTCACCATCAGCAACCTGGGCGCCGTGGGCGGCACATACAGCACCCCGATCATCAATTTCCCCGAAGTCGCCTTGCTCTTGGCCGGACGATCCCGTTGGATGCCCGTGGTTCGGGGCGAACAGATCGAAAAACGCCTCATGCTGCCGCTGAGTCTATCTTACGACCATCGGCTGGTCGATGGCGCTGCTGCCGCCCGCTTCCTCAACGAAGTGATCGACTGGCTGCAAAATCCCGGCAAGCTGCTATTGGTTTCGTAACAGCCACATAGACAGCGGCTTGAAAACGTCTCCATTTCTGTTTGCGGAGGAGTGAGATTCAGAGATTTTTGAAAGAAAGGCAAATCGCTTTGGGATGTATTCCCAACGTGGAATAAACCATGGGTTCTGGCGATATCCTGGAGGAGTGAGCAATGAACGTCCCACGAGATAGGATAGTGCGAGATGTAGCTTTGGCATTAGGAATCACCGCCATACTGGCAATTCGAGGGGCGGGAACAATCTTTTTGGACAGCGAAAAAGGATCATGGGCAGTTGCTGCTGGAGAAAAAGCCCAACCGGCCTCCGCCGCACCGATTGCCAAACCGCTTTTGGCCCATTGGCGCATGGATGAGCCGGATTCGGCCGTGTTGCAGGATGCAAGCGGCCATCAGTTCGATGCCACTGCCCAGCCACGCACCGCACTGGAACCGGTGGAAGGGGTATTTGGCGGCGGCATGAAGTTCAGCGGCCAGCATATGGTCCGCACCCCGATCAAACTGCAATTCACCGATCTGAAAGCAGTTACATTCAGCGCCTGGGTCCAGCCGACCGATCTGAGCAGCTACCGAGAAATCTTCCGCAAAGAGGACGGCGACCAGCGGGTGCTCTTTTCCTTCCAGAACAACGGGACGATTCTTTCTCTGGGGCTGAACATCGGCGGCTATGTGGAGTGCGATGCGCCGATCAAGCCGGAGGCGGTGCTGGACGGCGCTTGGCACCATTGTGCAGCCATCTACGACGGCCAATGGATGCGGGTCTATTTGGATGGCCGGGAGATCGGTTCGTTGCATCGGCCTGGTCGGATCACTGCGGGCGGCCCAGCCCCGGGTTGTATCGGCTCCTCCCAGGGCGGCGAATGCTTCCAGGGTCTGATGGACGATCTGCGGATTTACGCTGAGGCCCTTTCGCCGGAGGAAATAGCCCGGCTTTATCGGGAAGGATTGGAGGCCCTGGCAGCAGCCAGCAAACAGACCGGGCTGAACGTGGACGCCTTCTTTGTTCGAGGGGCCAGTTTCGCCGACTCCCTGGCCCAAAGCCGACAAAAGCTCCACCAGTTGCAAGGGGGCCAAGTCCGACTGGATAAACAGACCGCCGCCCTGTTCCAGGCCCGGTTGCAAGAGGCATTTCCGGAGGAGTATCAAAAGTTCATCGAATACACCGGCCGGACGCCGGCGGCTTATCTGGTGTCGTTGGGCAACGATTTCCACCTCCGCGAAGGGGGGCGGTTGATGGAACTGCTCCTGGAATACAAGCCACTTACCGAAGACCAATGGCGGAAGCAGACGCCGCAGGAGCGACAGCGGTGGGCGGAAGCCGACCAGATCGCCTCCCGGTTTGAGGCCCTCCGGACCGAAGGCGAAAAGGCCGCCTACAAACCTGACTGGATCGAACTGATGCTCGAAGCAGGCCGACGGATCGCCTTCCGGCCCGTGGTCCACGAGGCAGTGGCCCCGTATGTTCGGCCGGAAACGCCGCCGACCCGAGACCTCTCGGCCCAAGAGGCTCAGCAACTGCTGGAGCGGGATTGGCTGCATCAGGCAGACGGCCATCCCACGCCGGAGCGCATTCGGCAAGAGATTCAGTGGGCCCGGCAATTGGCCGAGCGGATCGCCGCCGCTCATCCCGGCAAGGTGGATTTTACCGCAGAAATGGCCCAATTGGCCCAACTGGAACAAAAAGCCCAGCAGATTGACCGAGAAGATCAAGCCCTGTATTTTCAGGTGCGGCGTGTGAAGCGGCAGATCATGTTCCGAAACCCGCTCCTTACCTTTGAGAAACTGCTTTTTGTGGATGGGCCGTTTCCGCAGGGCTCGGAGTGGCAGCACGAAACCCGGCATCGGCTGGGGTACATGGCGGTTCCGGGCGGCAGGCTTCTGGTGTTGGAAGGCCTGAGGCCGGACGGCCATGTTCGCCAACTAGCGCCCCAGGCGCCGCTGCACGGCTCGTTTTGGCGCCCGGATGTGTCCTGGGACGGACAGAAGATTCTATTTTGCTTTAAGCCGCACAATGGAAAAAGTTTCCACCTCTACGAAATCGGCGCCGACGGTTCCGGTCTGCGGCAACTTACCGACGGCCCCTACGACGACCTGGACCCCATCTACCTGCCGGATGAGAAGCATATTTTGTTCACCACCACACGGGGGCATACGTATGTGCGCTGTATGCCGCCGACCAATGCGTTTGTGCTGGCCCGGTGCGACCGAGACGGCCGAAACATCTATCTTATCTCACAAAACAATGAACCGGATTATACGCCCAGCGTGATGCACGACGGCCGGATCATCTACACCCGCTGGGAATATACGGACAAGCCGCTCTGGCGAGCCCAGGGTCTGTGGACCGCCAACCCGGACGGCACCCAGGTGCAAACCTTCTGGGGCAACCAGAGCGTTTGGCCGGACCTGCTCAAAGACGCCCGCAGCATCCCGGGCAGTCGGCGGGTGATGTTCACCGGAAGCGCCCACCATAATTGGTTTTCCGGTTCGGTGGGCATCATCGACCCGGATAAGGGGTTCAACTTTCCCGATGGGCTGACCAAGGTAACCGCCGACGTGCCATGGCCGGAGTCGGGCAACGGCCCGGTCGATCCGGTCCACTCGCCCCGGTACCATTCGAGTGGCCGATACGTGGCCTATTATTCACCCTATCCTTTGAGCGAACAGGACTTTTTGGTTTCGGCCAACCGGGGCGACAAGTTTGTCCTGTACATTATGGATGTGGACGGCAACCGGGAACTGATCTACGAGGGAGTGTACAATATTTTCCATGCCATGCCGCTGGCCGCCCGACCGAAACCGCCGGTCATTGTGGATCGGGTGGATTGGCCCAGCCGAGACCAGCGGGAACAACCCAAAGACGGGGTGATTTACAGCGCCAATGTGTATTACGGGGCGCCGCCGCAGTTGGAAGGCAAGGCCCGGTTCCTGCGGATTCTGAATATCGAACATAAGACCTATACCTATTGGCACCGTCGGCCCTACCTCTCGACCGGGCCGGTCGTTTCGGCGGTGCAGTCGGAAGGGGTCAAACGCATTTTGGGCACAGTGCCGATCGAGCCGGATGGTTCGGTCTCGTTTTATGCGCCGAGCGGGCTGCCGCTGCATTTTCAGCTTTTGGACGCCGAAGGCCGGGCGCTGCAAACGATGCGGAGTTTCGTCGGCGTGATGCCTGGGGAAATGCGGGGCTGTCTGGGGTGTCATGAGTCGCATAGCCGCACGCCGCCGCTGCGGACCGGCCTGGCCCTCCACCGGGACCCCAGCCCCATCAGCCCGCCGCCCTGGGGCGACGAGTCGATCAGCTACGGCCGATTTGTCCAGCCGGTGCTGGACCGTTACTGCGGCAAATGCCATCAGGGCCAGGGTGAGGCCCGCAAAGTGCTGGACCTGACAGAACGGCCAGGATTTTTGCACTTTACGGAACCGTACCTGACGCTGATCGGTCGGCCCTCCTGGGGCCAGCCATATCAAGCGCCGTCCAATCCACCGCCGGGCTGGGGCATTGCCGATATGATCATGGTCGAGGCCTATGACCAGCGGGATCCGGCCGGTTACCGGACGCCAACGCCGATGACCAAACTATCGTACAAAAGCCGACTGGTGGAAATTTGCTCAAGTGGCAAGCACTACGATGTGCGGGTCGATCCACTCAGCCTCCAGCGGATCATTGCCTGGGTGGATGCGATGTGCCCGTTCTGGGGATCGGAGGAGGTGCGTGGGGAGTCGGACCCGGTGTTTCAGGGGGTGGATTGGCTGGCCATTCGGCCCCGGGTGAAGACCGCTCCGACCATCCGGCGACCCGGCCCGGTGGATTAGAGATGTCCACTTGAACAAATCGTAACCATTTTAGCCGAATGGAGGGGCGTGCTTGGCAGGCCCGCGAAAGCGGCGATCCAAGGCCGATACCTCCCAAGGCATTGGACCTGACAAGCAGATCCCTCCAATTGTCTCTTCATTCGGCTAAAATGTTACAACAACGCCGATTCTTACCGCAAAGGAATTCCAGGGGGGCGCGAAGAAGTGTAGGGCGTGTGGCGGAAACCGGTGGGGCGGCCTTTTGGCAGACGGTTTCCCCGGGGGACTTTAATACTCCAGCGCTAAGTTACGTGAAAACCCCAATATGTTGAGCTGATAGCAACGAGAGCACTCAACCGGTGGTAGGAAAATGGCAACTTAGCGCTGTAGGATTAAAAGGGGGCATTTTCCTATTCTGGGGAAGATGTTACTCCTGGAAGGGGCCGACAGAACAGCGGAGATATTCCTTCCGCTTGGCCAGAGATTATTGGCCCCCGGAGCCGCTCACGATTCGGACGGCCAAAAGCAATAGGGACACCGCTCCTACAAAGGCCAAAAAGTTTTTGATGACCTCAAATCGGGAGGAGTTTTGGTCAGAAGGAGCTGCTAAACCCGTGCTAGAACCTAGGGGAGGTTGGGCCCAGGGCAAACCTTCCAGCAGAGGCTGATCCTGAGGGGGGATGGGCGTCAGGTTTTCGCTGACTCCGGCAGGAGGCGGATTCTGAGGGAGGCCCGTTCCCAGCTCGGCGGTTCTCCTGCTGGAGGCGTCTGGCTGGGCAATAGAAGCGGTGGGTAAGCTGCCTTGTGCAGGCGGCCAGCCCGGTGGGGATAACCGGGAACCTGCCCCGGGAAAACCGCTTGCACTGGCAGCCGGAGGTAGCACGGAGGGCGGCGCGGAAAACGGGCCTGGCGGGGTTGGAGATGGGCTGACGGGGCCTGGAGAACTGGCCCCACTGCCGGATGGAATATTTCCGCCTGGCCAGGGGGAGGATTGCCAACGGGGAACCATCCCTGGATTTTCGGAATAGGCTGGGGTTTTGACAGGCCGGGGGGGTTGCCAGGCCAGGAGCGATCCGGCGCCTTCCGGAGAAAACCAGGGCGTCAACGATTCCAAGAAGGAACGGACTCGCAGGCAGGAGCTTCCGGCAGTACGTCCCCAGGAGGCGCCGAACAAGACGCCGGCCAATTCCCCTTGGTGATTCAGGATGGGACCGCCCGAATCCCCCTGCCGGGCGGCGACGGAGAGTTCGATCATTTCGGGCGGCTGATTCCGTCCCGGAGAAAGATACTGGAGGCATCGGCCTGTGGCAGCCCGATATGGTCCGCTCCCATAGCCGACGATGGTCAGTGTTTCCCCCAACTGGGGCATCTGCGTCGCCAATGGAATGGGGGTTGTCCGGGGCCGCCAGATGGCTAAAGCAGCCAAATCCCACTCGGCATCCACCTTCAACACGGTAGCTTCAGAACGGAATCCATCGGGGAAAATGACGGTGATCGGACCAGCGGCATCTCGCACCACATGCCAATTGGTCAACACCAAACCATAAGGCCCCTGAACGGCTGCCAGAGCGCCGGAGCCGAGGGACATGCCTCCTCGTTCCTGCACTACCACGCGGACCACCGCTGGATGGGGCGTTTGGGGCGGCAAGCCGAATATCTTCCCCAGCGGAAACCCAGAAATATCTGGCACGGGAGGAGGGATGGCCCCGGCCCAGGCAATTCCTCCTACCGCCCCTATCAACACCGTAGCCAACCAACGGATCATACACCTGGCTCAGTCGGACAAAAGGATCGACACGATAGGCCCCGATGTTTCCTCAGAGGGGGAACCCGATCCTTTTTCGGCCAGGTCCTAGCCAACTGTCTATTTTCCCCACAATCTCCGGTACTTCTGATGCCTTTCGATTGTTTGACAGATTGCCTACTGCTGGTCTTTTGGCATTGTTTGGCAGATTCCTTACGGCAGGTATAGGAGGAATTCTTTACCTGCTTGTTCCAGGCTGCCCCAGAGAGGACAGGAACTGTTCTGCCAGAGGAAGAACCGGTTTTCTCGCAAAGGTTTCCGGCCGGGAAACCTGGAGCAGTTCAGGCGAGTGGAAAATCGCAACTGAAATTTCTCCTCCCTGCGGAAGCAGGAAGCCAGTTTTTCGGTAACTTTTTAGTTTGACTGTATCTACCCGGCCAAGCCCCCACAACTTGTAGGGGGTAAGAATCGGCTCCAACCCAACAGATTGTGGTCATTACTTCCGGTAGATACAGTCAAGTTAGCCGAATGACGCTGCGGCAATGTTTGCTAGAAGCCCCATCCAGTGTCATTCTCGCGAAAGCGGGAATCCGGGTTCCCCTCACCCGGCCTGGCCTTCGGCGCTGCCTCCGGCCAGGCCGGCCTCTCGACGGCCAGGGGAGAGGCGGGTTGCTTCATTCGGCTAAAATGTTACGAAAAGACGTTCCGGCAACGGGTGGAAGGAGAGGTTTTATTGCAGGGGGTGCAAGCCGCAGGCACGTCGCCAAGTATTTACCAGAGCCAAAGCCCGCGGTTCTTTTTTGAGAAGTTTGACCAATTGGGACGGCGTACAGGCGAGTCTTTCGGCGACAATTTTCACATCCGCCTTGTGGGCAGCCAGGAGGTCCAAAACCTCGGCCAGAAGAGCGGGGAAATCTTCGTGCTCTGGATTGATCGCCACCCGCCCGGATCGGCATCGGCTTTGCCATAAGACGCTGGGCTGATAGTCGGGAGGAACAGGCTGGCGGATTTCTAGAGCAAGATGCACCCGAAGCCGAAAGATAGCCTGCTGGCGGTTTTCCGCCTGGCTCCGGCGCTCATTGGCTTCCGCCGAGACTCCGGTGGGCAGATGGCATATCCACCAGGCAGTTTCTACCTTATTGCGATGTTGGCCGCCTGGACCACTGCGGCGCAACCGGCGAGTCTGGCACTGGGCCAATAGCTTCTCTAAACTCCAACAGGCGGGGTGTCCCTGCGGGACTTCCATAGGCGTTTAACGTTCCGATCCCGAATACGGTTTTCGCTCCCACCGGAACCCAATCTGCTGTTTGAGATGCTCCATCCAAGCCGCACGGATTTTCTGTTGATCGAAAACGGCCGCGCTGGAGTAGTCTTCATACCGATCGGAGACGAACTGCGCCCAAAGCACTTGCCAAGACGGCTCGAAGGATTTGACTCGGATGACGTAGGCGACGGTTTTGGGCTGGTTGAACGCCACTTCCACCTGGCCGGGTTCCATCCGAAAGACCGTTTCCATGAACTCTTCCCCGGGCATTTCCACCTGAGGAATCGAACTGATCCGCGGGGGCGGCGCTTGGAGGAACAGCCGCGGGGATACCGCCCCATGGGTCAGCCAACTGAACGGACCGGCTTCCAAAACCGTAACGCCGGGTTCCTTGGCCAAGGCTTCCTGGAGCGATTTGCCGGTGTTTCGGGCCAGGGCAGCGAATTGGGCGGCCTGATTCCGGGCTAAACTGCGGGCCTGGATCATCTTCCAAGCCCGGAGCACTTCCTGACGAAGTTGATCGGTTTCTTTGCGGGTCCGTTGAGCTTGTTGGGCCAGAGAGGCCGCCTCCTGCTCCTTGCCCTCCTGGCGAGCTTTCTCCGCTTCTTTCTCCAGGCGGTCCGCTTCGCTGTAGTCCCAAGAAGGAATCGCCTCTTTGGCGTCCTCCACTTTCCAGAACAGATAATAGGCATCCAGGTCCTGGGCCAAGGTGGCCTGGAACGGCGGTCGGCCTTGATAGTAGAGGAACTGGATCACCGAGCTCCGGCCTCCTATCTGGGCTTGCGCAATATCCCGATAGTCGCGGCGGAATTGCCATTCCGAAATCAGAGGCGTCTTCCGATATTGGATACCATGTTGTTTGGCCAGGGATTGCAGATCTAGGGGGGTGGGCGGTTGAGCACCGGGGGGTGTGGAGAGGCGGGCCAGTGCATAGTTGTTCATTTGATCACGTATCTTCTGAAGCATCTGCTCGATCTTCGCCTGCGCCTTGCCCCGGGCCAAAGCCTCCCGAATTTCCTCCTTGACCTCTTCTAAGGGAACATACTTGGAGGCTTCCGGCGGCGGCGATGGCTCCTTGGCCCCGGCAGCGGAAAGATCGGATTTCGGCGGCCCTGTTTCCGCAGCCGACGGCGCCTGCGTCTTCTCTCCTGCCGGAGTAGGCTTAGATGGACTGCCTTGGGGTGCGGACGGGCTAGAGGCCGTCGGAGCCGCCCCAGGGGACCTCTCCGCCGCCGAGACGCCGGAAGAGGCCGATTTCTCCGCCTTCTTTTCGGGCTTTTCTATCGGCGTCGGCGCTTTTGAGGCGGACCCGGCCGATTCCGCCGCCCCAGACTTTTCCGAAGCCGGTTTTTCGCCGACCGGAGTTTCCGATTCCGCCGAGATCATCCAAAACGCGGATTCCTCTTCCATTACCTTTTCGGAGTCTTCGGAAATCGCCGCCAAGGCGAACCTGCTCTTGCTCCGCTGCCAGACACCGGATGTTCCCTGGGTAGCCGGTGGGGAAGCAGCGGGTTTATCCTGAGGCGCCTTTTCCGGAGCGGGCTTTTCAGAACCAGATTTTTCTGCCTTGGGCGGTTCAGAGCCGGTGGGTTTCGATTCCCCTGTTCCGGTTTTTTCTTCAGAAGGCTTCTCAGAGGGTTTGCCCGCCGATGGTTTTTCTGGCGCTTGGTTGTCCGGGGGAGTTTTTTCCGCGGTGTTTTTTTCCGCTGGAGGTTTTGGGGCAGGGGGCTTTTCTGAAGGGGGCTTTTCGTCGGGTTTCGATTCTGGGGGGCGCTCTTGGGGGGTTTTCGGGGTGGGTTGGGCAGAGGTTTCAGGTTGCCCCTCTGGGGACCGCTTCGGTTCGGTGGGGCCGCTTTTTGGAAGAGTCTTTTCGACAGGGGGCAGTTTACTTCGGAGGTAATAGGTGTCTTTATTTTTTTCGTAGTATTGCTGGATTTCTGCTTCGGTGATGGAGGCAGGCTGCATGAATTGGGCGACATCGGCCTTCAGATATTCCAGGGCCGCCCGATGGGGCCGACGAAAACCGGGTTCCGGTGAGGCGGGATCGTAATAGTTTTCCTTATATTTTTCAAAGAGATCTCTCAAGGCGGCTTCTTCCGGTTCGCCGACCCGATCGACATACTTGGCCACAGGCTCGGCCACCAGTTCTACTGTGGCCCGACGATTCAGCCGCTGATAATAATCCCACCGTTGGGCGGGTGTGGTGGGGAGTGTACTGAAGTCGATCATTTCGAGCATTTGGCGGGCGGCCAATTCCGTTCGAAGAGCGTCGAACAACTGCCGGTCCGAAAGATGCATTTCCTGAAGAATCTGCCGAAAGGTTTCCCGCGAAATCCGACCGCCTGTCATCTCCCGCAGATACGCATTGATCATGGAATTGCTAATCACCATGCCGAGTTCTTTGGCTCGATTGGCCAAAATCCATGTCTCCACGGCGGATTCTTCCGAAGGCGGCTCCCAGGGCAATCGGAACCCCATCGTCAAATACACCCGTTCAAAAAAACTGCGGACGAGATTTTGTTGGCGGATCAGGTGGGCCAAATCCGCCTCCGTGAGGTTCCCGTAGGTTTTGGTGCTCACCACCAGAGGATTTCGCATGGTATGGCTGGTGAGCGAATCGAAGACGGGCCCAGACAAGAACACAAAGGAAATCATGGCCAACAGAGCCAAAGCGGCCAAAAAAACTTTTTGATGTCTCCGAAAGATGGTAAAAGGACTGGTCATAAGAATCCCCTCTTTTATGGGATTGTCAAAAGTTTTCCGCTTGACAAACTTAGGGAACCCCCTTATTTGGTGATATTTTGGAATAAAGAGAGAGCCTGGTTCCCAATTTATGGGGGTATGCTTCCCCTCTCTTGGGCGGTTTCTCCGGGAAATCCCTTTCCCTGGGGAAGGAGTGCCCTTGCCCAGCAGGGGTGTCCCTTTCCGGGAAAGTTATCATTTTAAACAACCTTGCCGAGTTTGCAAAGGCACGTTTCCGTCCTCTTGTTTTACAAGAACATAAGATTGGAATAAGCGAAGCGGAAAATAAGATGCGGTTCGGTGGGATTCCGGAGCCGGTTCTCCGAAAAGGAAGAGTTTTTCGTCGGAGGCTGGTGTTTCGGAGAAATGATCTTCCCGAGGGCGACATAGGATTAGAAATCTATGGCTAAAAAGACGTCTTCTTCCCAAGGGACTTCCTTGGTGATTGTGGAATCGCCGACGAAGGCCCGGACTTTGAGCAGATTTTTGGGGCCTGGTTTTACCATTGAGGCCTCGATTGGCCATATCCGCGACCTGCCCGAGAACGCCAAAGAGATTCCCAAAGAATATCAACAAGAAGATTGGCGTCATTTGGGGGTCAATGTGCATGAGAATTTTCGGCCGATTTATGTGATCCCACGCCAGAAGGCCAAGCAGGTCCGAAAACTCAAACAGATGCTCAAAAAGGCCAAAGACTTGTACCTGGCCACCGATGAAGACCGAGAAGGCGAGGCGATCAGTTGGCATCTGTGCGAGGTCTTGCAGCCGAAGGTGCCGGTCCGACGCTTGGTCTTTCATGAAATTACCCGAGATGCGGTATTGGAAGCATTGGAACATCCACGCCAGATTGACGAGGCTTTGGTTCGCGCCCAAGAAGCCCGGCGGATTGTGGATCGGCTCTATGGGTATGAAGTATCCCCGCTTTTGTGGCGGAAGATCGGACCGAGGCTGTCGGCCGGTCGGGTACAGAGTGTGGCGATCCGGCTGCTCGTGGAACGGGAACGACAACGGAGGGCCTTTGTGCCGGCCACCTATTGGGATTTGTTGGGAGTATTTGCCAAAAAGACCGGCGAAACCTTGCAAGCCACGTTGGTTTCGGTCCAAGGCCGTCGGATTCCCAGCAGTCGGGATTTTGATCCTACGACCGGCCAGTTGAAAGACCCGGGCCTGTTGCTTTTGGATGAGGCGGCCGTGAAGGCCTTATGCGATCGGCTCCGGCAAGGTGCGGCCGTGATCCGGTCGGTGGAAGAAAAGCCCTATGTGTCCCGGCCCTATCCGCCGTTTACCACCAGCACCTTGCAGCAGGAGGCCAACCGGAAGTTTGGGTTTACGGCCCGGCGCACGATGCAGGCCGCTCAGAATCTTTATGAGAATGGGTATATTACCTACATGCGGACGGATTCTACGTCGCTGGCTGCGGTGGCCGTGGAAGCAGCCCGGAGGGAAATTGCAGGCCTGTTCGGCCCCGAATATCTCTCGCCGGAGGTGCGGGTCTATGCCACCAAAGTCAAAAATGCCCAAGAGGCCCATGAAGCCATTCGACCGGCCGGCCATCCGTTTGAACATCCCGACCATCTCCGAGGTCAACTAGGCCCCGATGAGGAAAAACTCTATGAATTGATCTGGCGTCGGACCTTAGGCTGCCAAATGGCCGACGCCCGAGGCCGAACCGTCTCCGTCGGCATCGAACTGGATGACGCCCTGTTTGAACTGACCGGCCGAATCATCGACTTTGCCGGTTATTTGCGGGCTTATATCGAAGAACCGGATGATCCCCAAGAGGCCAACGGCGGGGAAAAACGTTTGCCGCCGGTGCAGGTGGGCGAAACGCTTCGGGTGGAATCTCTGGAACCGAAGTCCCATACCACGCAGCCGCCCCCTCGATACAGCGAAGCTGCCCTCATCCGAGAACTGGAACGCCGAGGCATCGGCCGACCTAGCACCTACGCTGCCATCATCGACACGATTCTGGCTCGGGATTATGTCTTTAAACGGGGTTCTGCTCTGGTTCCCACATGGACCGCTTTCGCCGTCGTCCAACTCCTCGAACAACACCTGCCCGACTTGGTCGATTACGATTTTACGGCCGAAATGGAAGACGAATTGGACGCCATCAGCCGGGGCGAATTGGAACATGTTGAATACTTACGAGAGTTTTATTTTGGAGGCCAACACCCTGGTCTAAAACCTCAACTAGAACAAAAAGCCAGCCAGATTGACGCCCGCCAAATCGGACGGATTCCCATCGGCCAGGCGCCCGGTCCAGACAACGGCCCCATCTATGTCCGGGTCGGTCGGTATGGACCTTTTTTGGAACACGGCAACCGCCGGGCGACTATTCCGGAAAAAATGGCGCCAGATGAGTTGACCGTTCCGGCAGCCTTGCAACTGCTGGAACAATCCCAAAACGGCGGCCAGCTTCTGGGCATCTGTCCCCAGACGGGGAAACCGGTGTATTTGAAAACGGGCCGGTTCGGCCCTTATGTGCAGCGGGGCGCCGCAGAAGAAGAAAAACCTCAAAAAGCCTCCTTGCTCCGAGGTATGAAACCAGAGGAAATCACCCTGGAAACTGCCCTCCAATTGCTGAGTCTGCCGCGGCAGTTAGGCCGCCATCCCGAGACCGGAGAGCCGGTCTTGGTTCACTCAGGCCGATTCGGTCCATTTATCAAATGCGGGGCGGAGACCCGGTCGTTGCCCGAAGGCGTTTCTCCCTTGACTATCCGTCTGCAAGAAGCCCTGGACCTGCTGGCTCAACCCAAAGCCGTCCGACGCCGCTCCGCCGGCAGCAAACAACCGCTCCGGGTCTTCGATCTGTCGCCGGTTACCGGAAAACCGGTGCAACTGATGGACGGGCGGTACGGCCCCTATGTAACCGACGGCCAGACAAACGCTTCTCTCCCGCGGGGGACCAAGCTAGAGGAAGTAACTTTTCAGCAAGCTCTGGAGCTTTTGGCCAATCGGGCTGCCCAGCCCCGCCGCTCCAGATATTCTCGAAAAAAATCTTCTGCCAATTCTCAGGGGGCCGAAAAAAACCCCGGCCAGTCCGGTCCCTAGTCCGACTGACCGGAGGTAACAAAACGAGCCAACAGCATAAAGGCATTCCGATGGTAAGCGTATCCACCCCGCTCAACCTCTCGGAGATGCCAGAACTCCACTCCTAGACCAAGCCCTGGTGGGATCGGAACCCGAAAGAAACCTTTTTCAAAAAGGTGAAGGGGTATCTATCCAGAAACACAGCCTCTTCTGGGTACGGGCATTTCCCCTATTCTGGTCCCCCCGACTTTATGTTCTGGACTTGCTTTAAGATGAAGGGGGGATCTCCCCGGCGGATGGATGGTATGGAAAGGGAGGAGCAGTTGGATTGGCCCCGATCGCATAGCCCCTAAAGGTACTGTCCAAGAGGCAGCTCAGGGCCGCTCGGCGTTCTGGATAGTTCTGTTGGGTAACCCCATCCCAGGGAACATCCTCCGTCGGGGTGTTTTATACCCCCATATTGGATTTTTTTGTCTCCACAAGGTGTTCCACCCAGCCGAGTGTTCTCAAAAATGAATACCGTTTTGTGGGGGTGATTGTACCCCCCTTGATATTGAATTTTGAGGGAGATTAGACTCCGGAAAATATAAAATTAGGGTATTTATACCTCCACTTATGGGTGGTTTTGAGGAAAAATATCCCCTCTTAAGGCTGGATCGGCTTGCACGAAAAAGAAATAAAACCTACATTAGAGTTGACATCTAAAATATAAAATATTCAAGATGAAAAACTAGAAAAACTCTGCGGCGTTTTTCTAGCCGAGTTTGCGGAATCTGCTTCCACGGAACGGGCAGGGGCCTCCTGAAGAGAAAAACGGGAAAGATCTCTCGGATACGTAGCGCCCTCTGAAGAAAAACAGGAAGAGAAGCAAACGCCCAGGAGGAAGAAGGTTTTTTGTAACATTTTAGCCGAATGAAGCAACTCGCCTCTCCCCTTGGGGGAGAGGCCGGCTGAGGCGAAGCCGATGCCGGGTGAGGGTTGGCAGCATAAGAGGCTGGACTGCTGCTTGGGCAGGCAGTGACACCTCCATTCGGCTAAAATGTTACGGTTTTTTCTTTCTTGGGAAAAGAACAACAAGGGAGGATATATTTCTTATGCGGATTGCGGTCGGAAGCGATCATCGTGGGGTCCATCTGCGGGAAAAAATTTTGGAGTTCCTGCACTCGATGGGTATCGAGACGGTCGATGTGGGTACCCGGCACGTTGATCCTCCGGTCGATTATCCGGATGTGGCCGCGGAAGTGGCCGGCAAGGTCGCCCGGGGGGAAGCGGATCGGGGTATTTTGATCTGTGGAACCGGGCTGGGTATGGCGATTGTGGCCAACAAGTTTCCCGGTATCCGGGCCGCTCCCTGCCATGATCTGCTGACGGCCGAAATCAGCCGACGCCATAACGATACCAATATTCTTTGTCTTTCGGGCGATATGTTGGGCGATCGGTTGGTCGATACCCTGGTGGAAGTCTGGATCAAGACGGAGTTTGAAGGCGGTCGGCATGCCCGTCGGCTGGAGAAAATCCGACGTTTGGAACATTGCAACGGATACGCCGGCGCCCCTGTTCCGCAATCTGCTGACCGTAAACCGGCTTCGTAGGAAGTTGTTCTTGTATAACACGTTAGCCGAATGAAACCAATCGCCTCTCCCCGCCGTGGGAGAGGGCGGCCAACCTACGGTTGGCCGGGTGAGGGGCGCTCGTGTCCTTCCCACCCCCCAGTGTGTCATTCCTGCGCAAGCAGGAACCCAGAAAAGAAACAACTGGATTCCCGCTTTCGCGGGAATGACATACAAGGGGGAGAAAAGAAGGCGGCTTTCCACTTTCGTGTCCCCCTCACCTTAACTCTCTCGACGGCCGCGGGGGAGAGAGGGAAAAATCGCTTTCATTCGGCTAAAATGTTATGTTCTTGTGTGCTTGCCCCAAGATCGCCGGTAGCGCAGGATCGCCTCCCAGACGGGGTAAAGCGGCTTTCTTTTGGCTTTCTCCACAGCAGACTGTAGGAGCGCGCATAGCCGGATGAAGTAAACAAAATTTTACTTCCCGCGGCGATCGCCCCTTCTTAGAGGCTGTCCCGAAATTGCCCAATCAGGGTGTTGGCCAACCAACCGAGGCCGCCCATCCAGTTCCTAAAACCCTACCAAAACAGGGGTTTTCCGAGATCCTCTGGCTCCAGGCGGGAACCGCTCGGATAGGGCACAACGGATTTTCGGGACAGCCTCTTAGGCCAGGTCTCGGTCTTCAAAAAGCAGCAGGGCCAACAGCAGAGCAGCCGTACAGTAAACCAGGCTATAAACGCCAGCCCAGACTAAATAGATCATCGGCACTTTTTGGCCGGTGGAGATGGCCCCTTCCATCGTGAAGTTGTCCAGCACCGGCAAGACCGCCGAAAGCAGGTTGGCCACAAACACCACGATTTCTAGTTTTCCCACCGCGGAGACGGCCAACAACGGGGTCAGATGGCCCAGCATATAGATAGCGGTACAGATCATCATGTTCGGGACCATGGACAGCCGAGTAGAAATGGCCACCGAAATGGCCCCCAGCACCGCCGTCTCCAACAAGCCTAACACCAAACCGGGGGATGCCTGAAACATTTCGTCCCGGCATTCGGTCCAATTGGGTTCCGGTTGGGCGGTTTCTCGGGCGTCGTATTGCACTTTGTAGGAAACGCTGGCCAAAAACATCATCCCCAAAATCAGGAAAAAGATCATAGCCGGCCAAAGAATCCCCAGGTATTTGCCGATGATCACCTGTCGGCGCCCGATCGGTTTAGAAAGCAAGGTCAGAGCGGTTCGGCTTTCGATCTCCGAAGCAATCGAAACACTCGCGCTCCAGATCACCAGAATCATGGCCAGCACCCGAATCAGGGTCAGGCCGCTGTCTTTGAGCATTTTGATATCTTCCCCAAAGGTATTGTAAGGAATGAAGGGGAAGATCACGATGCCGAACGCACCGATCAAAAGGAGCACCAAAAAGACCGGCTGATACAGCACTTCTTTGGCGGTGGCACGGGCAACCGCCCAAATCTTCGGCATGCTAAGTCGCACCAGCAGGCTGAGCAGCCAAAAGATCACTCCCACTGCCGCTCCGCCCACGGCCACCAACCACAACGGTTTCATCCAGGTGGCCAACATCTGAAAAATCGGCTCAAACCAGCTTTCGTTCATCCTCGGTATCTTCCTAGAAAAAATGCCTTCCCCAAAGAAAGACCGTTTCCCCGTTCCCAGCGAACTGTTTCGATTCGCCCGGTTTTGTCTCTTTTTTCCTGAACTCTTGCAGAGCAGCTACCCTCTCGCCTGGGTTTGGGCGAAAGCCAGCGGCTTTTTCCGTCTTTTTCCGAATCCTTATTTTACGCTTCCGCCAAGGGGAAAGTTCGCTGGCTTTAGGGGGTTGGCCAAGGAAACCGGAATGCCCTAACCCCCTTCGAGTGGGGTGTGAACCCCTTCTGGGCAACCTCCACTCCCTTTCAAGGTCCGGCGATGGCTCAGCAGGTGGGTGGAATCCCTTTCTATGAAAACCGTATCTCAAACCCTCGGAATTCGCCCGTGGCAGGGCTTTGGTGTCGGATGCTCCGCCGAATGTATCGGCCCATAGCCTTCTGGATCGCCTCCAGGAGCCGATCCATCTCCTCAGGCATCCCCTTGATGACCAGCAGGACCCGGCCGTCGGGCAAGTTTTTCACGTAACCACTGACGACAAATCCAGCCGCTATGTGCCGGGTAGTATATCGGAATCCCACCCCCTGCACGTGTCCTTCGAAATACACCTCCCACCGCTCCGGCCCTGCAAGCCCATTGTCCTGCTCTACCATCGGAAACCGCTCTCCAGATCCTGCTTGTTTCGGATTCCTTACGGTTCGAATCGTTCCGCTTCGAGATTCATCCAGGCCAGTGGGCGTCAAAAAAGCATGGCCTTTCCTATTTTGACTGTATCTACCCGGCCAAGCCCACACAACTTGTAGGGGGTAAGAATCAGCCAAACCCAACAGATTGTGGTAATTACTTCCGGTAGATACAGTCAAGCTATTCACTCTATATCAGGGGTACAAGCTGGGAGGCCAGCAGGCTCAACAAAAAGCCGCTTCCACCGATAACGGCCAAAAGCACCGTCCATGTCCGGAGGCTTTCCGTTTCGGTCAGCCCGCCCATTTTCGCAAAAATCCAAAACCCGCTGTCGTTCATCCAGGAACCCACTAAGGACCCGAAGGCAATCGTCGAAGCCAAATACACCGGATGAAACCCCAAGATTTCTGGGCCGACGCCCATGGCCGCAAACATATTGACGGTGGTCATGATGGCCACCGTACTGGACCCCTGGGCCACTTTGAGTAAGGAAGCCATCAGAAAAGCGGCCGTCAGCACGCCCATTGGCGGAAGGCCGCCTTGAGGGAAGAGATTTTGGACGGCTTCTTTCAGGCCGCTTTGGCCCAGCATCTGCCCAAACGCCCCTCCGGCACTGGTAATCAGGATGATGACGCCGGCGCTGGTGAGGGCTTCTTCACTGGCAGCGGCGATCTGCCGCAGCGTCCAGCCCCGATACACCATCAGCGTACCCAGGGCGATCAGGGCCGACAAAAGCAGGGCCAAATTGGCATCGCCAATCACGCGGAGGATGGGGGCCAGGCGTTCCAGAATCACTATTTCGTCGGAGCTTTCCGCCCCTTCCAGGCCGTCCGGTAAGGCACAGGCTGGAGCCGCTTCGGCGCCTACCGAGGCGGTCTGGGTAGGGGACAGGGCAGACGCCAGGGCGCCTGAGACGGGCCGGGCCGCAGCCTCCGGGACAGTTGGCACAGGCACACCTTGGTTTCTCCCGGTTTCTTTACCGGCCCATCGGCCGCTCGTTTCCGTAGGGGAGCCAGAGGGCCTGGGGGGGCCCGAGGGGCTGGCTTTCGGACCGGATGCCCAGACGTTCACCACCGTTTGGCCGGAGATCAATAGCACCGGCAACACGACCGGCAAGACCGAAAGCCACAGCGGCGGCAAGCACTCCGAAGCCGGCTCGGAGACCTGCTCTTGCTGGGCAAACAGCCGCATCGGGATCGGCATCGTCCGATTCATCCAGTGGCAAACCCCAAGGGCCACCCCAGCCACCGGCGCCCCCAAAACCACCCCAACCAGGATCATCACCCCCAGGTCGATATTCAACCACGGCGCCATGTAGAGGGGTCCCGGCGTGGGCGGAACTAGTGTATGGGTGATCACGCCACCAGCGGCGATCGCCGTCAGATAAAGCAGATAGTTCTTCCGTGTCTGCCGCCACAGCGAATAGGCCAACGGCACTAAAAGATAAAAGACCGTGTCGAAAAATACGGGGATGGCCAGGATAAAGCCGCTCAGACATAAGGCCGCCGCTGCCCGCTGGGGGCCAAAAAGCCGCAGCGCGCTTCGGACAATCCGGTCGGCCGCACCGCTTTCCTGCATGGCCTTGCCCACCAGGGCAGCCAGGGCAATCACTACCCCGATTTTCCCCGCTGTAGTCCCAAACGCCTCGGCCACCCGAGAAATTTTCCCCCCTATCGGCCCCGGGGCCAATAGACTGACCACCATCCCAGACATAATCAAAGCCACAAATGCATGGACCCGGCCCAGCAGCATCAGTCCCAGCACCGTGGCCAAACCCACCACCAAAATCAGCCAAGGGGAAACTAGCATGATCGGCGACTGTACCTAAGAGGCACTATTGCACAAACTGCTCCCGATTTTGCCCTAGGGCAAGCGAGCTGGCAAGGGAGACCACGGCATACTTCCCCAAACCTCTTTCGGGAACTCCGAATCACCTTCTGGCTTGTTGCTCTCCCTATGGGAGGGATTTTCCCCTATTGATCTTCGCAAAACCAAGGGACACCAACGTAGCCAAAAACCAGGGAATTTCGTGTCTCTACCCTTTGCGAAGCTCAATAATTTGACTGTATCTACCCGGCCAAGCCCCCACAACTTGTAGGGGGTAAGAATCGGCTCCAACCCAACAGATTGTACTAATTACTTCCGGTAGATACAGTCAAGATAAAATACCCTCGGAGAGTGCCGAATAATTGATTTAGAGCCTTTAACAAAAGGGCAACATTTTAGCCGAACGAAGCGTGTCCTTGGAGGGACCTGCTTGTTAGGTCCACCTGCTCGCCTCTCCCCTGGCCGTCGAGAGGCCGCCTGGGAGGGGGGAGGACAGGCGTCCTGCTTGTGCCCTGGCCGAAGGCCAGGCCGGGTGAGGGGGGCCGGGATCGGGCACGACCAGCCCGCCCGTCCATTTGTGCGCTTTGGAGGCGCCTGCTTTGTCAGGTCCACTGCGGCATGGATCGGTCATAGTTGCCACCCTGTGAACGGCTACACGCCGAGTGAAGGCCCTCGCCTCTGCCCGTCGTGGGAGAGACCGGTCAACCGGAAGGTTGGCCGGGTGAGAGGGGGCTTTGGACTAGAGCGGCAAAGGCCCGAAGGGCCTGCCACGCCGCTTTGTCACCAAACCACTTCTCCGAAGCCCTCCGAACAAAAGCAGGTTTTCAACAAAGCGGTGTGGGCGCCGGCTTGTGCACGGCTTTCTCACCGCACTTCCCAATGTGTAAACTAATGTTTCCTCCTAGGGTATTGGAGGCCCATCCTATTGCAGGTCTGGCAGGGGAATGTTTTCTCCCCGGCGTTGGGCGGCTTGCAACTGCCGATCATACGTCCCGTAAAACGGTACGTTGGCATCTAGCCAAAGGTAAAGCGTCCGCCGCTCCTGATCGGAAAGTCGCACCTGCTGCCGATGGACCGGATCGTCCAACACGGCCGACAGTCGGCTCATATCCGCCCCCAACCGGCCAGGCCGGGTGACAATCTGGTCGATGCTCGCTCCGCCCCATTCAAAAAAGGCCAGATACGGCCGAAGCTGGTGGTAGGCTTTGCTGAAATGGCCTTCCGACTGGCTGGTCAGGATGATGGGGATTTTCTGATCCGAACCATCATGGCACCGCACACAACGGCGGTCCAAGATCGGCTGGATGAGCTGGACAAAGTTGAATGGTTTACTTCCGGGGGGACCGGGCTGGATTGCCGACGGGGCTCGCCGCAAGGCCAGCGGCATTCGGACAGGCGGCGTCTGCTGCTGGGGTTCGTGGCAGCCGATGCAGCCCCCCTTTTCGCCCGGCTGAAAATAGACGGTGGTGCGCATTCCCTGGATGGCCCGGCCTTGGCGATCCACCAGTTGGAAATAAAGCGGTTTTCGGGCCGGGGCTCGGAAAAAGGCTGATCCGTCCGCCTCCACCGGCACCGTCCCCAACAGCGCCCGGGCATTTTCCGCATTGGCATGGCCGATCCGGGGATCATTGGCCGTCGGGGTGCTCTTGGGGAAAAGTTGAAAAATGCGCAGATGGTCCACCTGCCGATCAGGCGGCAGCGGCAACAAACTCCGCCGTACATCGTAAACATACACCAGGGCTTCGTCCGGGCCGACAAGG
>Ga0272448_1000691_pt1 | contig 49951 bp, 58 predicted proteins | sample YNPCB0191_FD_202220 | JGI IMG/M metagenome (GOLD analysis project Ga0272448, IMG submission 202220) | Hot spring sediment microbial communities from Yellowstone National Park, WY, United States - YNP-CB-019-1 | ecosystem: Environmental > Aquatic > Thermal springs > Hot (42-90C) > Sediment... | reverse complement strand
GAAGGGGGAAGAATCTGTCTCAAAGGCAAAGAAGGAAAAAAATAAGCAAAAGTGAAAGAATGGCAAATAAAAAATCATTTAAGTCTTCTTTTGAGGGCAAATCTCCTGCCTACCGCCAGGCAGGGCAAAAAAGGCCGCCAATTGTAGCGGTTTTAGGGCACGTTGATCATGGAAAAACCTCTTTGATCTCTAAAATCTACGAAAAAGATCTAACCAAGAAGGAATTTGGGGGAATCAGCCAACATATTGGTGCTTATTGTGCAAAATTCGCAATTCGCCCGCCTGCCGGCAGGGCAGGTAATTCGCAATTCGCAATTACTTTTATTGATACCCCTGGCCATGTAGCTTTTTCTAAAATGCGTTCTCGGGGAGCAAAAGTTGCCGATTTGGCAATTTTAGTTGTTGCTGCTGATGAAGGGGTTAAGCCCCAAACATTAGAAAGCTTAAGACACATTCAGGAAGCAAATATTCCCTTTTTAGTAGCAATTAACAAAATTGATTTGCCGAATATTAACTTAGACTGGGTAAAGGGAAATTTAGCAGAAAATGGAATCCTTGTTGAGGGTTGGGGGGGAAATGTAGTTTTTGTTCCTGTTTCGGCAAAAACAGGAAAGGGAATTGATGAGCTTTTGGAAATGATTCTTTTGCTTTGGGAAATGGAAGAAGTTAAAAGTGAGCCTGAAGGAGAATTAGAAGCAGTGATTATTGAGTCAAAACTTGATCCGAAAAAAGGACCATTGGCGACGGTCTTAATAAGAAATGGAAGTTTAAAATTAGGAGAGGAAATTAGAACCGAGGAGGTAGGGGGGAAAATAAGGGCGATGACTGACGATAAGGGAAAAAGTGTTAATATTGCTTATCCGGGCGAGGCAGTGGAAATTTTAGGATTTTCTAAAGTTCCTCCAGTGGGTTCAAAGATAATTCGTGGACCCCTTGAAGAAAAGATATTCCCCCCTTCAAGAGTAAAAACTTCTGAAAAAGAGGAAGAAGAAGAAAAAAAGATAAAAATTCTTCTTAAGGCAGATACTCAGGGGACCCTGGAGGCCGTTTTAGGAAGTTTACCCGAAGAGGTTAAAGTTATTTTTAGTGGGGTAGGAAATATTACCGAATCGGATATTCTTCTAGCTAAAAGCAGCAATGCTCAGATAATTGGTTTTAATCTTAAAACAAATTCGGTAGTAGAAAAACTGGCAAAAAGTGAAGGAGTAGAGATTAAAACTTATAACATAATTTATGAGCTTTTGGATGAGATGGAAAAGAAAATACTAAAGCTTTTAGAGCCAACTATCGACGAAGAGATTTTGGGGGAGGCAAAAATCATAGCTGAATTTATTATTAAAGATAAAAGGGTTGCAGGTTGTAAAGTGGAAGAGGGAGAAATAGAGAAAAAATTACCCCTTCATCTTAGGCGGGAGGGAAAGATTATTGCTGATTGTCAAATTGTGTCTATGAAAATTGGAAAAGAAGATACGGAAAAAGTTAAAAAAGGAGAGGAATTTGGGGTAATTTTGGATAGTCCTATTGACTTTAAAGTTGGTGATGTGTTAATATCCTATCACAAACTGCCCCAATAAATGGAGAAAATAACAAGTTTTGCTCAATTTCAGCAATTTTTGGTTTCCTCCCAAACTGTTTTTATTCTTCTTCCGCAGGATTTTAATTTAGATAAAGTGGCTGCCGCTACTTCTTTATATCTCTCTTTAGAAAAGGCAGGAAAGAGAACTTCAATTTTTTGTTCTAAACCAATGACAGTAGAGTTTTCTTTTGTTGTGGGGATAAACAAGATTAAAAGCCAACTTGAAGGGAAAGATTTGGTGATTTCTTTTGATTATGCTGAAGATTCGGTGGAAAAAGTTAGTTATAATATTGAGAATAATAAGTTTAATTTAATAATTCAAGCAAAAGAAGGTTATCCCCCGCTTTCGCCGCAAAAAGTTCAATATTCCTATACAGGGGCAAATGCCGATCTTTTTATTACTCTAGGTGCTTCCTCATTAGAAGATTTGGGAGAAATATATTTCAAAAATAAGAAAGCTTTAGATGAGGGAAAAGTGATAAACCTTGAAAAAATGGATTTTCAAGCTTCTTGTTATTGTGAATTGGTAGCGAATTTCCTAAACCGGTTTAATTTTCCGGCAGATGAGGATATTGCTGATAATTTATTAGCCGGGTTGGAAAAAGAAACAGAGGGTTTTAGCGCGGAAAAAAGTGGCCCGGAAACTTTTGAAGCAGCTGCTTTTTGTTTAAGAGTCGGTGGTCGTCGACCTCAAGAAAAGAAATCCCAAGTAAAAGAAAAACCCCCAAAGGGGAAAGAAGAGGAAATTAAAAAGGAAGAACATCCTCCTGATTGGCTTTCGCCAAAGATTTATAAAGGCAACACTTTAATTTAATCCCCTCTTGTGATATTTTTAAATATCTGTTAAAATTTACAAAATGGCACTAACATCTGAAGAAAAGAAAAAAATTATTGCTGAATTTTCTCAAGCAAAAGGAGATACGGGTTCTCCTGAGGTTCAAATTGCCCTTTTAACGGCACAAATCAAAAAATTAACGGAACATTTGAAGGTTCATAAGAAAGATGTTCATTCGCGTCGTGGTTTGCTGGCGATGGTTTCTAAAAGGCGCAGGTTACTAAATTACCTTCTTAAAAAAGACGAGCAAAGATATAAAACTGTTATTGAGAAATTAAAATTAAGCAAGTGAAAAGGGTTTCTAAATCAGTTGAAATTGGGGGGAAAACTTTAACTTTGGAGGTTGGTCGTTTAGCTTCTCAAGCAAATGCGGCAGTGTTAGCGAGATTGGGTGATACGGTAGTTTTAGCAACGGTTGTTTCTGCCAAGCCTAGGGAGGATTTAGATTATTTTCCCCTCGAAGTTGAATATATTGAGCGGCTTTATGCCGGTGGCCGGATAAAAGGCTCTCGTTGGGTTAAAAGAGAGGGCCGCCCTTCTGATGAAGCAATTTTAACCGCCAGATTAGTTGATCGTTCGATTAGACCTCTGTTTCCTGAGGGTTACAAAAACGAAGTTCAGGTGATGATTACCGTTTTGTCGGCTGATGCCGAGAATAGCCCTGATATTCCGGCAATTTGTGCTACTTCTGCGGCGCTGGCAATTTCCGACATTCCTTGGAATGGACCAGTGGGGGCAATAAGAGTAGGTTTTGTTCCTAAAAACGGAGAAGGATTTTTTGTCGCCAATCCCACCAACCAAGACTTGGAATTTTCTGATTTAGATTTGGTGGTTTCTGCAACCGATAAAGTGGTTGTGATGCTCGAGGCAGGGGCAAAGGAGGTTCCTGAAGAGAAATTTTTGAAAGCGATAGAATTTGGTCAGAAAGAGGCTCAAAAAATTATCCAGCTAATTTTAGAACTCCAAAAAGAAGTCGGTTTGAAAAAACAAAAATATCTAGTAGAGAAACCACCTGAGGAATTAATAAAGAGAATAGAAAAAGAGGTGGGAGAAAAAATAAAAGAAATTATAAAAGAAGGAGCTGCCGAAAAAGAATCTTTAAATTTTTTGACTGAAATAAAAGAAGCTCTGGCGGAAAAATATACTAGCGAAAAGAAAAATATTGTTTATGCCGCCGTAGATAAACTTCTTAAAAAAACAATTAGGGAGCAAATAGTGAAAAAAGAGATTCGACCTGATGGAAGAAGACCAACCGAAATTAGACCAATAGAAATTGAAGTAGGAATTTTACCGCGAACTCATGGCTCGGCAATGTTCAAAAGAGGCAATACCCAGGTGCTAACCGTAACTACTTTAGGCTCTCCTTCTTTAGAACAACTAATCGAAGGCGTCGAAGGAGAGGAGACAAAACGCTATATTCATCATTACTATATGCCTCCCTACTCGGTTGGTGAAGTGGGAAAGGTGGGTTGGCCATCAAGGAGAGAAGTTGGTCATGGAGCGCTGGCAGAAAGAGCATTAGAGCCGGTAATTCCTCCTGAAGAGAAATTTCCCTATACTATCAGGGTAGTTTCTGAAGTAATGTCTTCAAATGGTTCAACATCAATGGCTTCAACCTGTGGGTCAACCTTGTCTTTGATGGATGCCGGTGTCCCAATTAAGGCTCCGGTTTCGGGAGTTGCGATGGGAAAAGTTGGCCAGGTGATTCTTTCAGATATTGCCGGTTTGGAAGATTTTAATGGCGATATGGATTTTAAAGTTGCCGGAACAGCAAAAGGAATTACTGCAGTTCAGCTTGATGTAAAGGCATTGGATTTAACCTTAGATTTGATAGAAAAAACTCTTACTCAGGCTAAAGAAGGCAGGCTTTTTATTTTAGAAAAGATGCTGGCAGTTTTGCCTTCCTCGAGAGTACAAATTTCCCAATTTGCTCCCAAAATAGAAATTTTGCACGTTCCAGTGGAAAAAATTGGCGAAGTGATTGGCCCCGGAGGAAGAATGATCAGGAAAATTATTAGTGAAACAGGGGCAAACATAGATATAGAAGATGATGGAACAATTACAGTTTCTTCTCCCAATAAAGAAAATGTTCAAAAAGCGGTTGCTTGGATAAGGGGATTTACCCAAGAAGCAAAGGTAGGAGATGTCTTTTTAGGAACGGTTAAAAGAATCCAACCTTTTGGTGCTTTTGTGGAGATTTTACCGGGAAAAGAAGGTTTAGTTCATGTTTCTCAGATGGGAAAAGGTTATGTTACTAATCCAGCTAAAGTTTTAAAAATTGGTCAGAAAATAAAAGTTAAAGTAATTAAAATTGACGAATTGGGAAGAATTAATCTTTCATTATTAAGTTCCCTTCATTCTTATTAGGTTAAATTTATGTCAGAAAAATCTGCCGAACTTTTAAGGGAAATTTCTAAGTTAAAGGAAAAAATAGCCCGAGTTTCCTTGCCCCCGGAACTGGAAGATAGAATAGATGAAATGATTGTCCGTCTTTCAAGAATGGCGAAATTTGGGGAATATTCTGCTGAGTACGAAAAAACTTCTAATTATATTGACTGGATTATTAGTTTGCCCTGGGCAAAAAGAAGTGAGGATATTTTAGATTTAAAACGAGCAAAAGAAGTTTTGGATAGCAATCATTATGGCCTGGAGGAAGTTAAGGAAAGAATTTTGGAGTATTTGGCAGTTTTAAAATTGCAAAAGGAAAAACATAAAAAAAATGAATTTAAAGTAGCTCGGGCGCCAATTTTGTGTTTTGTTGGTTTAGTGGGGACTGGGAAGACAACGTTAGCCTATTCAATTGCTGAGGCTTTAGGGAGAAAGTTTGCCCGAATTCCTTTTGGGGGAATGGGAGATCCTCTGGACTTGCGCGGTCAATCACGTCTTCGTCCGGATGCCGAACCGGGATTAATAGTGAAGTCTTTGCGAAGAGCAGGAACAAAAAATCCGGTAATTTTATTAGATGAAATTGATAGGGTGGCTGATGAAGGACGTTCAGGAATAATGGGCATTTTAGTGGAACTTTTAGACCCAGAACAAAATTTTGCTTTTCGTGATCATTTTTTGGATTACCCTTTTGATTTATCAGAAGTTTTGTTTGTTGCTACTTGTAATAATACCACTAATATTTCTGTGGCGGTGATGGATAGGCTGGAGCCAATTCAAATGCCTTCCTATACTGATGAAGAAAAAATTACGATTGGAAGAGATTATATTTTGCCAAAAACGATGGAAGAAATGGGTTTGGAAAAAGATCAAATTAAGATTGACCCAGACGTTTGGCCAAAAATAGTAAGGCCCTTGGGTTATGATGCGGGAATTAGAACTTTAGAGCGAACTATCAACGGTATTTGTCGTAAAGTAGCAAAAACGATTGTTGAAGATAAAGGGAGGAGTTTTCATATTACTACCGAGAACATGAAAGAATTTTTACCCAGTTGGTAGGAGCATCCACGAAAACCTAATTACTCGAAAATAAGAGAAGGGGAAAAAATGCCTGATAAGAAAAATATTGTCAAGAGGGTTAGAGATTGGGTAAAGAAAATCTATGGAAATTCCCAGCATCTTTTAAGAACCGGGTATTGGATGAAGAAGCTTGATACTAAATGCGATTTAGCTACCTATTTGGCAGCAATCACCCATGATATAGAAAGAGCATTTCCTGAAGGAAGGGTGCCACCATCGCCAGAGATTCGGGGAGTAAAATGGGATGATAAGAAATATAATCTTTGGCATGGGAGAAGATCTGCTGAGTTTGTAGAAAAATTTCTTATTGAAAATGGCTTTAGGGAACAAGAGGTAATAAGAAAAATTAGGCGATTGATTACCTATCATGAGATAGGGGGCGATAAGGAAACAGATTTAATAAAAGACGCCGACAGCTTAAGTTTTTTAGAAATAAATGCCCCTCTTTTTATTTCTTGGGTTCCTCAAAAGGCATCTGTAAAGGAAATTAAGGAAAAATTTGATTATATGTTTAATCGTATCTCTTCTGAAAAAGCAAGAAAGTTAGCAGAACCATTTTATAAGAAAGCGTTAAAAAGATTAGAAAGATTATAGTTTGATTAATTAAAGTGGAAAATAAGAAACAAAGATTGGAAGAAATTGCGAAAAAAGTTGCAAATTGCAAGAAATGCTGTTTGTATAAAAAAGCAACTAATCCGGTTCCAGGGGAGGGAAATCCTCAGGCGGAGGTAATGTTTATTGGTGAAGCACCGGGATATTGGGAAGATCAACAGGGACGTCCTTTTGTTGGTCAGGCAGGAAAATTGCTTAATGAATTACTCCAATTAATTAAATTACCTAGAGAAAGTGTTTTTATTGCTAATGTTATTAAGCATCGACCGCCAGGAAACCGTGATCCTTTACCCGAGGAAATTGAAGCCTGTAAAGAATTTTTAGATGCCCAAATAAAAATTATTGACCCTAAAATAATTATCACTTTAGGGAGATTTTCTTTAAATAAATTTTTGCCAGGCGAATTTATTTCTAAAATTCATGGACAGGCAAGATTTGTAGAATTCGCGGGGAAGAAAAGAATAGTAATTCCAATGTATCATCCTGCGGCTGCCCTAAGGAATGAAAGAATAATGGAGGAATTAAAATCTGATTTTCAAAAAATTAAAAAGTTTTTAAAAAGCTCTCTTTCGGAAGAAGAAAATAAAGAGGAAGAAAATAAACAGTTAAGTTTTATATAATTTAATTAATTAAATTAATTTTTTAATTATTTAAAATGGGAAAATATAGTCTAAAAGTTATTTCTCTTGGGGGATTTGGTGAAGTAACCAAAAATATGTTTGTTTATGAAACCCCCAAAGATATTCTAATTGTTGATTGTGGCGTTGGCTTTCCAGAGGAGGAAATGATGGGTGTAGATTTAATTATTCCGGACATTTCTTATTTAAAAGAAAAATTAAATAAGGTTAGGGCAATAGTCCTTTCTCATGGCCACGATGATCATATTGGTGGACTTCCCTATATTTTACCTCAGTTGCCAAAGAATTTACCAATTTTTGGACCGCGATGGGCAATTGCCCTATCTGCCCTGAAGCTTCAAGAATTTGGAATATTAGCTAATTTTAACGAGATAAATGAAGAAAGTAGGGTCAATATCGGGGATTTTTCTTTAGAATTTATTCAGGTTACTCATTCTATTCCCGATACTTACCATATAGTAATCAAAACCCCGGTGGGGATATTTTACCATGCTGCCGACTTTAAGCTAGATTTAACCCCAGTAATGGGAAGGCCTACGGCTCAAGAAAAAATTAGAGCTGTTGGTAAAAGGAGAGTTTTGTGTTTACTTTCTGATTGTTTACGGGCGGAAAATCCCGGCTTTACACCACCGGAGGCAAAGTTAGAGGAAATGTTTGAAGAAGAAATGAGAAGTTGTAGGGGAAAATTTTTGGTGACGACTATGTCTTCAAATGTTTCTCGATTAAAACAGGCAATTGATGTTTCTCGTCGTTTGGGAAGAAAAGTAGTTTTGGTGGGAAGATCAATAAAGGAAAATATGAAATTAGCAGAAAAACTGGGTTATCTTAAATTTCCCCAGGGAACTTTTGTAGACAAGAAGGAGATTAAAAATTATTCACCAAATCATATGACTTTACTAGTCGCTGGTAGTCAAGGACAAATTGGCTCAGCTTTAGATAGGATTGTGGCTCAGGAGTTTGATTTAATCAAAATTCAACCGGGAGATAAAGTTATATTTTCTACTGATTATATTCCCGGAAACGAAACAGCAATTTACCGACTGATTGATAATATTTACCGTCTCGGCGGAGAGGTAGTTTACCAAGACATTCATAGTAATGTCCATGTTTCTGGCCATGGTTCTCAAGAAGATTTAGGAAAACTGATGAAAATGGTTAATCCTCGCTTTATGATTCCCATAGGAGGAAATTTTCGCCACATGGTGGCTTATCAAAAATTGGCGATTGATAAAGGTTTTAGTTCTCGACAAGTTCTTCTTCCAGATAATGGCCAAGTAGTAGAGTTTTTTCCTGGAGAAAAAGTAAGAATTTCTCAAAAAATTGAAATTCGTGATGTTTTAGTTGATGCGTTGGGGGTTGGCGATGTAGGAAGTGTTGTTTTGCGCAATAGAAAAATTTTAGCAACTGAAGGAATGGTAGTGGCGGTGATTCTTTTAGATAAAAATAATCATATTCTTCAGGAAGAACCAGAGATAGCAACGAGGGGCTTTATTTATACCAAAGAGAATAAGGATCTTTTACATCAAGCCAAAGAAAGGATTCGTTGGGTAATTAAAAAAACAAAAGAAAGGGATGTAGATAAGCGGTTTATTCGCCAAAGAATTCAGGAGGAATTAGAAAAATTCTTCTTCAAAAATACTGGCCGTCGGCCAATGGTTTTACCGATAATAATTGAGGTTTAAAATTCTTCCGAGTATAATTAAACTATCATGGCTAGAGGAAGAAGAAGAAAACCATTTAAGTTAAAGCTTAAACGAGAGACTATTTATACTTTCTCTTCAATAACTCTTTTTTCTTTGGCTGGGCTGATTATTTTTTCTTTCTCTCGTCAGGGAAAGTTTCTTACTAAGCTTTGGTTGGTTTTGACTTCCTATTTTGGTTGGGGAATATTATTTTTCCCTTTCTTATTAATTTTAGCAGGGTTAATGCTGATTCGTTTAAAATGGCGGATTACTAGGCCAAATATTTTGGTTGGGGGGATAATTTTGCTAATTTCTTTAATTTCTTTAACTAGAGCTGGTTTGGTTGGATTAGAAATTTGGCAAAACCTAGTTGTTCTTTTAACGAAGGGTGGAGCAATCATTGTCCTTTTGGGGTTTGTTTTCTCTGGATTAGTGATTACCTTTGAAACTTCTTTAGAGGAAATAATTATTTTTGGGGGAAAGATTATAAATTTTTTGAAATCAACAAGGAAAAATATTAAAAGTATAAGGATGACTAAAAGATCGGTATTTCCTACGAAGGTTGAGGATTCAACAGGGGAAAAGGGAATTAAAACACCGGTTTTTATTTCTCAATCGAAACCCACTTCTGAAAAAGAAGGGGAGAAAGAAGAGTCGATAACAGGACAAAAACTTTCAATGAAAGGACAATTGTGGGAATATCCTCCGTTGAGTTTACTAGACGACGCTGTTTCTGTAAAGGCAGAAAGGGGAGATGTTAATAAAAATGCAGAAAAAATAGAAAAAACACTGGAGTCTTTTGGGATTTCCGCAAGGGTAGTGGAGATTAATCCTGGTCCAGCAGTGACTCAATATGCTTTGGAAATTCCTTTAGGTACAAAACTCTCAAAAATTACTACCCTTTCTACTGATTTAGCACTTGCGTTAGCTGCTCCTACCGGACAAATTAGAATTGAAGCTCCAATTCCCGGACGCTCTTTAATTGGAGTTGAAGTTCCTAATTATTCTATGGAAATAGTGACCTTAAAACAAATGCTTAGTTGCGAAAAAATGAAAAAGGCAAAGTCAAAATTAACGGTGGCCCTGGGGCTTAATGTTTCAGGAGAACCAGTTATTGCAGATATTGGGAAAATGCCCCACGTTTTAATTGCTGGTGCCACCGGGAGTGGAAAATCTGTTTGTATTCATTCTTTTATTAATGCTATTCTTTTTCGTGCCTCTCCGTGGGAGGTAAAGTTTATTTTAGTTGATCCTAAAAGAGTGGAGTTAACCCAGTATGAGGGAATTCCCCATCTTTTAACTCCAGTGATTGTTGAGCCTAATAAGGTTTTAGCTGCTTTAAAATGGGCAATTTCGGAAATGGATAGAAGATATAAATTGTTCGCTGAGGTGGGAGTAAGAAATCTAGATGCCTACAATGAGCTTTCCGGTTTTGCTGCTCTTCCTTATATTTTAGTTATTATTGATGAGTTGGCAGATATTATTCTTTTTTCTCCGGCAGATATTGAAGATGCGATTTGCCGAATTGCTCAAATGGCAAGAGCAACCGGAATTCATTTAATCGTTTCTACCCAAAGACCATCGGTTGATGTTTTGACTGGTTTAATCAAAGCCAATATTCCCTGCCGAATTGCTTTTAATGTGTCTTCTCAAGTTGACTCCCGGGTAATTATTGACATGCCGGGAGCAGAAAAGCTTTTAGGGAGGGGAGATATGCTTTTTATTCCTCCTGACCAGGCTAAACCAACTAGAATTCAAGGTACTTTTGTTTCTGATGGAGAAATTCAACGAGTAATTGATTTTCTAAAAAAGCAAGGATTAACACCTCAATATAAAGAGGAAGTAACTAAACCAACGGTAGAAATGAAAGTAGGCGAGGGAGGGGAAACAGAAGAAAGAGACGAATTATTTGACGAGGCAGTAAGGGTAATTCGCCAATATGATCGTGCTTCTGCCTCTCTACTTCAAAGGCGGTTGAAAATTGGTTATGCCCGGGCGGCAAGAATTATGGATCAGATGGAAAAAGCGGGAATTGTTGGCTCAGCAGAAGGAGCAAAACCCCGAGAAGTGTTTGTTAAAAACGCTGATGAATATTTGGCTTCTAGACAATGAAAACTGTTGGTCAGATTTTAAAAAACGCCCGATTAGAAAAACAAATTTCTTTAAACCAGGCCTCTGAATTTCTTAAAATTAGAAAGGAGTTTTTAGAGGCATTGGAAAATGATAATTTTTCTGTTTTACCTTCTTATATTTCGACTGCTGGTTTTCTTAAAAATTATGCCGAATTTTTAGGCCTTTCTCCGGATTCGGTTTTGGCAATTTTTCGAAGAGATTTTTCTCTTCCAAAAGAGTCAACCCATAAAAAAAGAAGCCCTTTTTCTTTTAACTTTAATTTGGCTCCTAAAAATATATTAATTTTAACGATGATTATTTCTCTTTTAGGTTTGGGGGGATATTTAGGTTTTCAATATTTTTCTTTTAGAAAAGCTCCCTTTTTGGAATTAATTTCCCCTTTTGAGGGAGAGGAAATTTTTCAAGAGAAAATTGAAGTAAAAGGAAAAGTTCAACCAGACTCTTTAGTTACTATAAACGATACTCCTGTTTTTCTTTCGTCGAATGGAGAATTTCGTTTGGAGATAGAGCTTTTTCCTGGAGAAAACAAAATTATAGTTGTGGCTAAAAATAAATTTGGAAAAGAAACCAAATTAGAGCGTACAATTTTCCGTCTTGACAAATAGACTTTTATTTTTAATACTTAAATAAAATGACAGAATCTGCCCAACTCCTTTTAATCGTTGTAGTCACTACCCTAACAATTCTTCTAACGGTTGTTGGCGTAGAAGTTTTTCTAATCCTTAAAGAAGTTAAAAAGTCAGTAGAAAAAATAAATAAAATTCTTGATGATGCAGGGATGATCTCTGAATCGGTAGCAAAGCCTATTGTTTCTGTTTCTTCATCTTTGGGGAGCCTTTCGGGAATAGCTGGTCTTTTAGGTTTAATTTTTGCCAAGAAAAAGAAGAAAAAGGAGGAGGAAGAAGATGAGCGAGAATAACAAGGGTGGCGAAAGTTTTTTGACTGGTTTAGTTTTGGGGATAATTTTAGGTGCGGGTTTTGTTTATTTTCTTTCGTCAACTGAAGAGGGAAAGGTAATTAAAAAAAGGTTAAAAGAAAAAACTGAAGACGCCTTAGATAATTTGGGAGAATTAATAGAAGAAATTGAAGAAAAAGGGGAAGAATTTAAAGAAAAAGCAGCGCAGATTCAAAAACAACTCGAAGAAAAAACAGGCGAAAAAAATTTTTCCTCAATAGAAAAACTTCGCGAGAGGGGCCGTCGGGCAATTAAATTTTTTACCCGTAATGGTAAACCCCTAACTTAAATTTTTTTCTACTTGCTTCGAAACTAATTTTTGGGTATTATTAGGTCAAATGAAAGCCCAAGATTTAAAAAAGAAATTTTTGGATTTTTTTGTTGAAAAAGGACACAAGATTTTGCCCAATTTGCCTTTGGTCCCGGAAAACGACCCCACTACCCTTTTTATCTCTGCCGGAATGCAACCTTTAGTTCCCTATCTTTTGGGAGAACCCCATCCTTTAGGAAAAAGGCTTTGTAGTTTACAGCGTTGTTTGCGTACCGGAGATATTGAGAGCGTTGGTGATGTTTTTCATTTAACTTTTTTTGAAATGCTTGGCAACTGGTCGTTGGGAGACTATTGGAAGAAAGAAGCTCTTTCCTGGAGTTATGAGTTTTTAACTAAAGTTTTAGGATTAGACTCTCGGCGTTTCCATGTAACTATTTTTGCCGGTGATAAAAATGCCCCCAAAGATGAAGAATCAGAAAAAATTTGGCTTTCTTTGGGAATTCCCCGCCAAAGAATTTATCCTCTACCAAAAGAAGATAACTGGTGGGAAGCTGGAGCTACCGGACCTGGCGGTCCGGATAGCGAAATTTTTTATGATACTGGAAAAGCTCCCTGCGGTCCAAATTGTCGACCGGGAGATGGTTGTGGTCGCTTTTTTGAAATGTGGAATAACGTTTTTATGGAATACAATCGAAAAGCAGATGGCACTTATGAAAAACTTAAACAAAAAAATGTTGATACCGGAATGGGGGTGGAAAGAACTTCAGTGATTCTTCAGGGAAAATCTGATGTTTTTCAAACTGATGTTTTTGTGCCAATTATTGCCAAAATAGAGGAAATTTCCCGCAAAAAATATTCTTCTGGTCAACGGCCGATAAGAATTATTGCTGATCATTTGCGGGCGGCAACTTTTTTAGTTGCCGATGGGGTTTTGCCTTCAAATGTTGAGCAAGGTTATGTCCTCAGAAGGCTGATTCGCCGGGCAATTCGTTTTGGAAGAAATCTAAAACTCCAGCCAGGGTTTACCAAAAAGATTTCTCAAATTGTTGTAGAGATAATGGGAGGGGAATATAAAGAATTAAAAGAAAAAAGGGAGGTGATTTTTCAAGTTTTAGAAGAAGAAGAGAAAAAATTTTATCGTCTTTTGGAAAAAGGACTAAAGGAGGCAGAAAAATATCCTACTTTGGATGGGAAAATTGCCTTTTGGCTTTATGAAACCTATGGAATTCCTCTGGAAATGAGCGAGGAAATTGCCCAAGAAAGAGGCCAAAAGATTGATAAAAAAGCTTTTGAGGAGGAATTTAAAAAGCATCAGCAACTTTCTCGTCAGTCAACCAAAAAAAGATTTGCTGGCGGTTTGGCTGACCATTCTCCAGAAGTAACCAAGCTTCATACCGTTACCCATCTTCTTCAGGCAGCTTTACGCCAGATTTTGGGGAGTCATGTTCGTCAGGTAGGAAGCAATATTACTCCGGAAAGATTGAGATTTGATTTTACCCATCCTCAACCGCTTACTCCCCAACAAATTCAGAAAGTAGAGGAAATTATAAATGAAAAAATTAAGGAGAACTTGCCAGTAAAAATGGAAATAATGACTTTAAAAGAAGCAAAAAACAAAGGGGCTTTGGCTTTTTTTGGAGAGAAATACGGGGAGAAAGTTAAAGTTTATTTTATTGGGCCAAAAAAGGCTGGTCAAAAGCCATTTTCGGTGGAAGTCTGCGGTGGGCCTCATGTAAATTTTACTGGAGAAATTGGGGGTGTTAAAATTAATAAAGAAGAAGGAGTTGGCGCCGGTAGGCGGCGAATTTATGCAGTTTTGACTGCCCATGGAAATTAAAAAAATTTTTGAAAAAATCCACAAACAAGAAGAAGAAAAAGAATACTTTTTTGCTCTTTTATTGGAAGAGGGAAAAGCTAAAAGCGCCCTTTGGACAGTAGAAGGAGAAGTAGTGAAAGTTTTAAGAAGGGGAGAGGATCAATTCTGGCAAACAGAAGAAGAAGTTTTAGCGGCGGCTGATGCTTGCTTACCCCCGATTTACGAGGGAGAAAAAGAACCCTCAAAAATAATTTTTGGAATTCCTTCTTATTGGACTGATGGCGGAGGAGTCAACTCTTCTAAAATTGAGCTTCTTAAAAAAATTTGCCACGAGCTTGATTTAACTGCTATTGGTTTTGTTGTTATCCCCGAAGCAGTAGTTTATCATCTTAAGACCATTGAGGGAATTCCTCCAACGGCAATTTTAGTTGGTTTGGGAAAGAAAAAAATTACGGTGAGTGTGGTAAAACTGGGAAAGATTTTAGGCAATGAAGTGGTAGAAAGAAGCGGTAATTTAGGTGAGGATGTGGTGGAAGGAGTTTCCCGATTTCTTCCTCAAGAAGTGATTCCTCCGCGAATTATTCTTTATGGAGAAGAGGGAGAAACTGAAAAGGAAGAGTTGATGAGTTTCTCCTGGAACAATTTTCCTCAGTTGAACTTTCTTCATCTTCCAAAAGTTGAGGTTTTACCCTCTGATTTTGATATCTCCTCAGTTGCTTTAGCCGGAGGAAGAGAAGTTAAAAAGGAAGAGGGAGTTACCATTACTCGATTGATAAAAGAGGAAGAAAAAGAGCAAATTTCAGAAAAAATGCCGGTAGAACCGAAAGAAGAAATAAAAGAAGAGAAAGAAGAAGAGCCGTTTTTAGAACCAAAAACTCCCCCTGAGGAATTTGGATTTGTCCTTGAGAAAGATATTGCCCAGGAAACTCCTCCTCCGCTTGAGGAAACTTTTCCTTCGCCTGGAGAAGCTGTTATCTCTCAGTCAGAGAAAACTCCTGCTCCTGAGGAGATTCCGGTCCGAAGAAAAATAAAATTACCAAAAATTAATTTCTCTTTTAAAAATTTCTTTTCCAAAATTTCTTTTAGCTTTTTGTTTCCAAGAGGATTAAAAAAAGCAGGATTTTTGGCAATTATTGTCTTAATTTTTTTGGGAGGAGTTTTTTTCCTTGCCTATTGGTATTTGCCAAAAGCAGAAGTAACATTGTGGGTTAAGCCCCAAATAGTTGAGAAAAATTTTACTCTTAAACTTGATCCTAAAATCTCTACCCCAAATCAAAAAGAATTAGTTTTGCCGGCAGAAGAGGTTAAGGCGGTTATTAGCGGACAAAAGAAAAAAACTACTACCGGAACAAAATTGGTTGGCGAACCGGCAAGAGGAGAAATAACGATTTACAACCGCACTCCTCAGGAAAAAACTTTTGAAGCAGGAACCCAAATTGTTGGTCCAAACAATTTGAAATTTGCTTTAGATGAAAAGGTAACGGTTGCCTCGGAAAGCGCGGGAAGCGACTATACAAGAATTCCGGGGAAAGCGAAAGTAAAAGTGACAGCGACGGCAATAGGAAGCGAGGGTAATTTAGCCGCGGGAACAGAATTTAGTATTGCCAATTTTTCTAAATCAGATTATGTTGCTAAAAACGAAGAGGCTTTTAGCGGCGGGACAAGCAGGGAAGTGCAAGTGGTCGCTAAAGAAGATCAGGAAAAGCTAGTTGAGGAATTAACAGAAGAACTTAAAAGCAAGGCTAAAGAGGAATTAGAGAAAAAAGTTCCCTCTGGGAAAAAACTTGTGGAAGAATCTTTAGCCTGGAAGATAGAAGAAAAAAGTTTTGATAAAAAGGTTGGTGAAGAGGGAGATGAGCTTTCTTTAAATCTTAAAATAAGTTTTACTGCCCTAACTTTTTCTGAAAAAGATTTTCAACAACTTGCCGAAGAAGAAATTAAAAAAACAATTCCCCCTGGTTTTGAATATAAGCCAGAGGAAACAGAAACAAAATTTACATTTAAGAGTGTCACTAAAGAAGAGGTGGCGGTATTTGATGCTTATTTTAAAGCTTCGCTTTTCCCCACTTTGGATTTAGAGGCAATTAAGAAGAATTTAGCGGGTAAATATCCGGAAATTGGCAAAGCTTATTTAGGTAGCCTTCCCCAAGTTGATTCCTATGAAGCAAAAATTTATCCTCGCTTTCCTGGAAGATTAGCGACTTTTCCTCGGTTAGCAAAAAATATTAAAATAGAAATAAGGAAGAAATAAGCAATGCTTTATTGTTACGTAAAAGCAATTCCTCCCAAAAAAACGAAAATTAATTTTCGTTTTTTCTCCTATGGTTTAACTGCCCTGGGTGTTTTTTTTATTAGCAATGCTACCCTTCCCATTTTAATGTATCAGCTGAAAAGTTTTCAGTTTTCCCGAGGAGCGCTTATTAGTCCGGTAGAAAGTTCTTATAGTTTTAGCAATGATTATGATTACAATACCTACAATAATTATAAAAATTGGTTTTCTACTGCTCCAAATCTGCCTCCTCGCGAAAGCAAAATTACCCACTACAATATTTCTGTGCCCAAGCTAAAAATTGAAAATGCGGTGGTAGCAATTGGCGGAGAAGATTTATCAGAAAGCCTAATTCAATATCCGGGAACTGCCTTGCCTGGTGAATATGGCAATACAGTAATTTTTGGTCATTCAGTTTTGCCTCAATTTTACAATCCTAAAAATTACAAAACAATTTTTTCCACTTTACCAACTTTAAAAGAAGGAGATGAAATTTTAGTTGACTTTGACGGAATTCGCTATCGCTATGTAGTGGTGAAAATGGTAGAAGTTTCTCCTGATGATGTTTCTGTTTTAGAGCAACGCTACGATGGAGAATATTTAAGTTTGGTAACTTGTGTGCCGCCAGGAACCAACTTACGTCGTTTAATAGTAAAAGCAAAATTGGTTAAACCTTTCTAATCTGATGATAATTTTAGGAATTGATTTCGGTTTAAAAAAAATTGGTTTAGCCTTAGCCCAAAGTGGCTTGATTCAGGTCTTGGGAGTAGTTAGAAACTCTCCAAAGGTTTTTGACGAACTGGGGGAAATTTGTAGAAAAAATGAAGTAGAAATGATAGTGATAGGGTTAACTGCTGGTCCTTTATCTTCAAAAATTAAAAAATTTGCCCAAAAGCTTTCTTCAAAACTTAATTTACCGGTTGAATTTCAAGATGAAACCTTGACGAGTAGGCAGGCAATTGCTAAAATGATTGAAGAAGGAATTAAAAAGAAAAAGAGAAGAAAATTAGAAGATGCTGCCGCAGCTGCCTGTATTTTAAAAGAATATCTTTTAAGAAAGGAGGTAGAAAGTGTTTAAAAATATCATTGCTCCGGTTCAGGCTTGGCTGCTTTCGCGTGGGCAATGTGTTGGTTGTGGGACACCACTTTCCAAGGGGGTAAGAGAAAAAAGAAAAGATGGGACAGAAAAAGTGACTTGCCGGTGCGGGCGGATTTATATTTTTGATCCGAAGACAGGAAAATATCGCCGTGCTTTGTTTGAAGAGGTGTAAGTTTTTAAAAAACATAACGGTTATAATTCTTATAATAGTTATAGCCGGAATTTCTGCCGGCTTTTTTTGGTGGAAATGGGCGACAGAGGCTATTACTCCTAAACCTAAAACTCAAAACTTAAATCTTAAAACTAAAGAGGTTTTTGTAATTAGAAGGGGTGAGAGTTTAAACTCGATTGCCAAACGATTAAAGGAAGAGGGATTAGTTCGCAGTTCTTTGGCTTTCAAAATTATTGTTTATACTCAGGGTTTGCGCGGAAAAATTCAGGCAGGAAGCTTTTATCTTAGTTCTGGATGGAATCTTTATGAAATTGCCCGGGCTTTAACCTTGGGAACAGAAGATATTTGGCTGACTTTTCCTGAGGGGTGGCGGAAGGAAGAATTTGCTCGGCGGATAGGAGCTAATATTGAAGACTTTGATATCAAGGAATTTTTAAACCTTACTAAAGATTTAGAAGGTTATCTTTTCCCCGATACCTATCTAATTCCTAAATCCGCTACTCCTTCGGCAATAATAAAAATTTTAACTAATAATTTTGAGAAAAAAACAAAGGATTTAAAGATAACTTATCAAGACCTAATATTAGCTTCAATTTTGGAAAGAGAGGTAAAGCACGAAGGGGAGCGGCCGGTGGTGGCGGGGATTTTAATCAAACGCTTAAAAGAAGGCTGGCCCCTTCAGGTTGACGCCACCGTGCAATACGGATTAGCAACAAAGCAATTTGGCAATTTGGCAATTGAGCAATTGAATGATTTTGATTGGTGGCCGAGAATTACTAAAGAAAGTCTTGAAATAGACTCTCCTTATAATACTTATAAATATAAAGGATTGCCTCCGACTCCTATTTGTAATCCTGGCTTGGCGGCAATTAAAGCAGCGGCAAATCCTTTAACTACTGATTACTGGTTTTATCTCTCAGACAGCGAGGGAAAAGTTCATTTTGCCAAGACATTAGAAGAACATCAGAAAAACATAAATAGGTACTTAAAATAGGGGGTTGACAAGGTATTTTTTTTATGATATTCTTGAGTCCAAATCTAGGTCATCCTAGAGTTTTTTTTCGTCCAAAAACCGATGTCTTCCGCAATAAATAATACCAAGAGGGTTTACTGGGGTAAATTATATAAAAATTTACCAGATTTAGATTTGCTCTCTATTCAAAAAGAATCCTGGAGATGGTTTCTTGAAGAAGGAATAAAAGAAATTTTAGCAGAAGTTTCCCCAATTAGTGATTTTACTGGCAAAAACTGGAGTCTCTATTTTGGTAATTATTCTTTTGGAAAAGAAAGGTGCTCCATCGAAGAGGCCTTAAGAAAAGGATTAACTTACGACCGACCGCTGAAGGTAGAGGCTACTCTTATAAATAAAAAGACGGGTAAGGAGAGTAAAAGAGAAGTATTTTTAGGTGATATTCCTCAAATGACTCCCTCTTGTACTTTTATTATTAATGGAATTGAGCGGGGAGTGGTTAATCAAATAGTTCGCTCTTCGGGGGTATTTTTTACTGGTGAAGTAGATCCTGCAAGTGGGCGAATGCTTTATATGGCTGAAATTCGACCTATTCGTGGTTCTTGGCTAGAATTTATGGTAACCAGAAATAATACGGTTTTGGTGCGTGTAGACCGAAGAAAAAAATTTCCCGTGACCACTCTAATGCGGATTTTTGGTCTTTCTACCGATGAAGAAATTCTTGCCGCTTTTGAGGAAGAAAAAAAAGAAATAAAAGATTTTATTCTTAATACTCTAGAAAGAGATTCTACTAAAAGCAAGGAGCAGGCATTAACCGAGTTTTACCAGAAATTAAGACCGGGAGAGCCGGTAGTTTTAGAAAATGCCTATGCCTTGTTGAATAATATGTTTTTTAACTATCGGCGCTATAATTTGGGAAAAGTTGGCCGATTCAAGATAAATAAAAGATTGGGCTTAAATATTCCCAATGTTAAAGAAAATTGGGTATTAACTTCTCAAGATATATTAGCCACGGTAAAATATCTCTTAAATCTTCAGAATGGACAGGGAACCGTTGACGATATTGATCATCTGGCTAATCGAAGAGTAAAACAGGTTGGAGAGTTAGTGGCAGAACATGCTTTTAGAGTAGGTCTTTTGCGTTTGGAAAGGGTTATAAAAGAAAAAATGAGCCTTTTTTCTACCGATGAAAAGGTAACTCCTTCTCAAGTAATTAACCCTCGGCCGCTAATTGCTGCTCTTAACGAATTTTTCCGGACCAATCAGCTTTCAACAATTTTAGACCAAACAAACCCCCTATCAGAATTAGATAATTTGAGACGACTTTCAGTTATGGGTCCAGGAGGAATTACTAGGGAGAGAGCTTCTTTCTCGATTCGAGATATTAACTCCTCCCAGTATGGCCGAATTTGCCCTATTCGTTCTCCGGAGGGGCAAAATATTGGTTTAGTTACCTATCTTGCTTTGTACGCTCGTATTAATGAATATGGATTTTTAGAGACTCCCTATCGTCAGGTAGAAAAAGTTAAGGTAGGGGGAAAAACAAGAATGAAGGTTACTGATAAGATTGTTTATCTTACTGCCGATGACGAGCAAGAGCACTATATTACCAACGGAGGAATAAATATTGATGAAAATGGTTTTATTTTAGATTCTTGGTTGCCAGTAAGATATAAAGGAGAGTTTTTAGAAGCGCCAGCAGAAAAAATAGAGTTTATAGATCTTGTTCCGAGACAGGTAGTAGGAGCTTCTGCTTCTTTAATTCCCTTTTTGCAAAACGATATGGCCAATCGCGCCTTAATGGGGACAAACATGCAATGCCAAGCAGTGCCTCTAGTTTGTCCCGAATCGCCAATAGTGGGAACGGGAATGGAGGAAATTATCCCTAGGGCAATGAAGAGGGTAATTCGGGCCGATGAGGACGATGAAGTTGTTTTTGTCGATGCCCAAAAAATTATTTTAAAAGGCGGAAAAATTTATCCTCTGGTTAAATTTAAACGAACAAACCCTGCCGGTACCTGTTATTCTCAACGGCCATTGGTAGTTGCTGGCCAAAAAGTTAAAAGGGGAGATTTACTTGCAGATGGTCCTGCTTGTAATAAAGGAGAGCTTGCTTTAGGTAGAAATCTTCTTATTGCTTATTGCTCTTTTGATGGTTTTGAATATGAGGATGCAGTGGTTATTTCTGACCGTCTAGTTAAAGAAGATGTTTTAACCTCAATTCATATAGAAGAATATGAAGCCTCGGTAGTAGAGACAAAACTCGGGCCTGAAGAATTAACTCGGGATATCCCCAATGTTTCTGAGTCAGATTTGGCTCATTTGGCAGAGGATGGAATTGCGACTATTGGCAGCGAAGTTGGTCCTAATGATATTTTGGTTGGGAAAATTGCTCCAAAAGGAGAAACGGAGTTGACAGCTGAGGAAAGACTTTTGCGGGCAATTTTTGGAGAAAAAGCCCGGGAAGTCAAAGATACCTCCTTAAGGGTGCCTCATGGGGAATGGGGAACGGTAATTGGGGTGGAAATTTTAGATAGAGAAAAAGGAGACGAGTTAGAGGCGGGAACGATTAAAAAGGTGATTGTTAAGGTTGCTCAATTAAGAAAAATTACGGTTGGGGATAAACTTGCTGGTCGTCATGGAAACAAGGGAGTAATTTCCAAAATTGTTCCTCAGGCAGATATGCCTTATTTAGAAGACGGAACGCCAGTGGATATTATTATTTCCCCTCTTTCGGTTTTATCAAGAATGAATTTAGGACAACTTTATGAAGCTCATTTAGGGTGGGCAGCTAAAAAGCTTGGCTATAAGTTAGCCATCCCTGTTTTTGAAAAAATTGAGGAAGAAAAAATAGTTGAACTTTTGAGAAAAGCCGGTTTGCCCGCTGATGGCAAGGTAACTTTATATGATGGGAGAACCGGAGAGCCAAAAAAGGAAAAGACAGTGGTTGGCGTTGCTTATATTATGAAGTTAGTTCACATGGTAGAAGATAAAGCCCATGCTCGCTCTACCGGACCTTATTCCCTGGTAACTCAACAACCCTTGGGAGGTAAAGCCCAAATGGGAGGTCAGCGATTGGGAGAAATGGAGGTTTGGGCTTTAGAAGCACATCGAGCGGCCCATACTCTTCAAGAGATGTTAACGATTAAATCAGATGATGTAGTAGGAAGAGCTAAGGCTTTTGAAGCAATTGTTAAAGGTATTCCAATTCCCGAATCTAATGTTCCAGAATCGTTTAAGGTTTTAGTTAAGGAATTAAATAGTCTTTGTTTGGAAATTACTCCTGTAGGAGTAAAGGAGGAAGAGAAAGATGAAGATGCTTGATTTTGATGCTTTGAGAATAAAACTTGCCTCGCCAGAAGTAATTAAATCATGGTCTTTTGGTGAAGTTTTAAAGCCGGAGACTATAAACTATCGAACTTTAAGGCCAGAAAAAGATGGTCTTTTTTGTGAAAGGATTTTTGGACCAACTAAAGATTGGGAATGTTATTGTGGCAAGTATAAGAGAATTCGTTATAAGGGGGTAATTTGCGATAAATGCGGAGTTGAAGTTACTCACTCTAAAGTTCGCCGGGAAAGAATGGGGCATATTACTTTGGCTTCGCCAGTAGCCCATATTTGGTTTTTCAAGGGACCATCTTCTAAACTTTCTTTGCTTTTGGACCTGCCGCCAAAAAGTATCGAAGCAGTAGTTTATTTTGCTCAATACTTAGTAACCGAAGTTAATGAAGAAGAAAGAAAGAAATGCCTTACAATTTTAGAAGAAGGCCTGGGCAAAAGGAAAAAAGAACTTAAGGAAAATCTTTTAAAAGAAATTGAGAAATTAAAAAAGCAAGAAAAGCAGCAGAGTAAAGAGTTAGAGAAAAAAATTAAAAATAAAGAACAACAAGTTTTAGCAATTCAGGAAATTAAAATTAAATTTAAGCAAAAAACCCAGAATTTAAAGGACGAGTTTATTTTAAATATTCAAAAAGAAGAGGAAAATTATAAAACCCTTTCCGATCTGGTGAGAAGCCTGAAACCGCTTTCTTTATTAACAGAAGAAGAATTTTCTCGCCTTTCGACATACAAGGTTAATTCGTTTTTTAGTGCAGGAATGGGAGCTGAAGTATTGTTAAAAGTGATTAAGAGTTTAGATATAAATAAACTGTTAGGTGAGCTTCGGGAAGAGTTAGAAAAAAGCAAGGGAGCACGATTTATTAAAATTGCTAAGAGGTTGAGATTTATTGAGGGTTTAAAAAGAGGAGGAATTGATCCTTCTTGGATGATTCTTCAGGTTTTACCGGTAATTCCTCCTGATCTAAGACCAATGGTTCAACTTTCAGGGGGAAAATTTGCTACCTCAGATTTAAATGACTTATATCGCCGGGTGATAAATCGTAACAATCGCTTAAAGCATTTAATTACTTTAGGAGCTCCCGAAATCATTATTCGCAACGAAAAAAGAATGCTTCAGGAAGCGGTTGACAGCTTGATTGATGCTTCTAAAAAAGCAAATCGCAGAACTGGCAGGCAAACACAGCCTCTTCGCTCTTTGTCTGATCTTTTGCGCGGGAAACAGGGAAGATTTCGCCAGAATTTATTAGGTAAGCGAGTTGATTATTCTGGCCGGTCGGTGATTGTAGTTGGTCCTGAATTGAGATTGAATCAGTGTGGTTTGCCCAAAGAAATGGCTTTGGAGATGTTTAAGCCTTTTGTTTTAAGAGAGCTGATTTTAGCAGGAATTGCCCAAAATGTTAAAAATGCCAAATATATTTTAGAACATCAGCCGCCTGAGGTTTTTGATATTTTAGAAAAGATTACCAAGGACCATCCAGTTTTACTAAACAGAGCCCCGACTTTGCATAAATTAGGAATTCAGGCTTTTTATCCAGTTTTAATTGAGGGAAGCGCGATTAAAATTCCTCCTTGTGTTTGTGCTGGTTATAATGCCGATTTTGATGGTGACCAAATGGCAGTTCATGTTCCTTTAGGAGAAAAAGCTCAACAGGAGGCTAAGGAATTAATGACTCCAAAAAGCAATTTGTTAAAGCCAGCAGATGGTTCTCCAATTACCGTTCCTGATAAAGAAATGGCCCTGGGTTGTTATTTTGTTACTAGTATTGATCCAAACAAAGAGGAATATAAGAGTATTTTTGCCTCTTCTGCGGAGGCTATTTTAGCTTATCAAAGTGGAAAATTAGACCTACGGCAAAAAATAAAAGTAAGGATAAATGGAAAAATTATTGATACTACCGTTGGAAGGTTGCTCTTTAATGAGATTCTTCCTCCCGGGTCGCCATTTATTAACGAAGAAATTACTCAGCAAACAATAAAAGGTTTAGTTACTAAAGCAATGCAAATTTGGGATCAGGAAAAAATTGTTGAACTTCTTGATAATCTAAAAGATTTAGGTTTCTGGGGAGTTACTATTGCAGGTTTGTCTGTTGGTGTTTGGGATTGCCAGATTTATGAACATAAGGAAAAAGTCGTTGAAGAAGCAAATCAAAAAGTAGCCGAACACGAAAAAAGCTTTACTCAGGGGTTAATTACTGAGCAAGAAAAAAGAAGGTTAATTCGTGAGGTTTGGATAGAGGCAACCGAGCGATTGGCAGAGCTGACCTGGCAGCAATTTAAGCCCGGAAATAGTATTTATTTAATGGTTGGAGCAAAATTAAGAAGAGTTTCTAAGGATCAAGTAAAACAACTTTCGGCAATGCAGGGATTAGTTACTGATCCTTTAGGGAGAATTGTGGAATTGCCTATTAAGTCTAACTTTAGGGAAGGTCTTTCTGTTTTTGAATATCTTACCAGTGCTCGAGGAGCAAGAAAAGGACTTACCGATACTGCCTTAAGAACAGCCGATGCTGGTTATCTAACACGCCGTTTGGTAGATGCCTCTCACGATGTAATTATTAGGTCTGAGGATTGCCAAACTAAAAAAGGAATTAAAATTACCCGCACCGGTAAAAGAGGTGAAAGATTTCTCTATAGAGTTTTGGGTAGAGTTTTAGCAGAAGACGTTGTAGATCCAAAGACAAAAAAGGTTCTTCTTAAACGGAATGAGCTAATTACTAATGAAAATATTAGTCTTTTAGAAATTCACAAAGTTCAAGAAGTAGTTGTTCGTTCTCCATTAACTTGCGAAAATCGTTGGGGAATTTGTGCTCATTGCTATGGTTGGGATCTTTCCTCAAGAAAAATTGTTGAGGTGGGAACTCCGGTGGGGATACTTGCTGCTCAAAGTATAGGAGAACCAGGAACCCAGTTAACCTTAAGGACAAAACAAACAGGAGGAATTATTGGTCTTGATGTAACTCAAGGACTTCCGAGAGTAGAAGAGCTTTTTGAAATTCGTAGTCCTAAAACCCTTTCTCCTCTTTCAGAAATTGCAGGAAAGGTAAGTATTACTCAAACAGAAGATGGATTCAAAATTAGCATTAGGAGCACTGATAAAAAAGATTATCAGGAAAGAGATTATTTTGTTCCAGCGACTAGTAAATTATTAGTTGAAGACGGACAACTAGTGGGCGCAGGGACCCAATTAGCTTCAGGTTCTCTAGATGTGAAAGAGATATTAGAGATTAAGGGCTTACAGGCTGCTCAAGAATACTTGCTTGAGGAAATTCAGGCAGTTTATGAGAGTCAGGGTATTCCTATTAATGATAAGCATTTTGAAGTAATAATTCGCAAAATGAGCGATAAAGTGAGAATAGAAAACTCGGGAGATACAATCTTTTTGCCAGGGGAGATAGTTAGTAAGAAAAGATTTGAAGAAGAGAATAAGAGAGTAGAAAAAGAAAAAGGGAAACCAGCAACGGCCAAAATTATAATTCTCGGATTAAGCAGAACTGCTTTATATACTGATTCTTGGCTTTCGGCGGCTTCCTTTGAAGAAACAACTAATGTTTTAACTGATGTTTCCTTAGAAAATAAAGAGGATAAGCTTTTAGGCCTAAAGGAAAATGTAATCATTGGCCGCTTAATACCTGTTACTCCAGAAAGAGTGAAGATTGAATAATAAAGATAAACCTGATAAAATTAACCCATGCCTACAATTTCTCAATTAGTTAAAAAAGGACGGAAGAAAATTTCAAAGAAGGTAAAAGCAACAGCGTTGCGGAAGAGTTTTAATGCTCTAAAAAGAAGAATGGTGCCAACTTTTAGTCCTTTTAAAAGAGGAGTAGTTTTGGCGGTTAAAACAATGACTCCCAAAAAACCAAACTCTGCCTTACGAAAAGTTGCCAGGGTGAGACTTTCAAACAAGCAAGAAATTACCGCCTATATTCCCGGAGAAGGACATGAGCTTGCTGAACATTCAATTGTTTTGGTTCGGGGAGGAAGAGTTAAAGACTTACCTGGAGTTAAATATCATGTTGTTAGGGGGAAATATGATACTACCGGGGTTTCTGGAAGAAAGAAGGCAAGGTCTAAATACGGAGCAAAAAAAGGAGGAGAAGTTAGCGCTGCTTCTGCTTAAATATGCCAAGAAAAGGACCAATTAAAAAAAAGATTTTACCTCCAGATTCAATTTATCAAAGCCGTCTGGTAACTCGGTTAATTAATCGAGTAATGAAGGATGGAAAAAAGACAACGGCCCAAAAACAGGTTTATAAGGCTTTTGAGTTAATAAAAGAAAAAACACAAAAACACCCTCTAGAGATTTTTACTAAGGCATTAGAGAATGTTAAACCTGCGATGGAAGTGAGACCAAGAAGGGTAGGTGGAGCGGCTTATCAAGTTCCAATGCCAGTTCGGGGAGAAAGGAGAGAATCATTAGCAATCAGGTGGTTGGTTTTGTACGCTCGCCAAAGGCCAAATTCTGAATATCATCATTTTTATGAAAAATTGGCGGCGGAAATTTTAGATGCTGCTCAAAATCAAGGAGGAGCGGTTAAGAAGAAGCAAGATGTTCACCGCATGGCTGAGGCTAACAAGGCTTTTGCTCATTTCCGCTGGTAGGTTTTTTGCCACAAAATCCAAAGTTTTGCCCTGGTTAAAAACGAGTGAAAACTCATAAATAGGGTAAAAACAAAGCCAGGAAGGCCATCTAAAAAACCTCTTTTCCCAAAATAATTGATAAAAAATTTTCCCAAAGGATAGGCCAAAATTTGCCAAAGTGAAGTTTTTATACCCTGCTGATAAAAAAATTTAGCATTTAAGTCGGTATAAAAATTAATATCTTTAACAAATTCGGCTAAAGTTTGATGAGGATAATGAAGAAGGGGGTTTTTTAATGTCCCAATTTTTCCCTTTATTTTCCAAACTTCATGGACGGGTCTTTCCCACTTTCCGGCGGATTTTTTTCCTAACCGAAGGAGTTTAATGTTTCCCGTTTCTCCGTATTTAAGCCATCTTCCGGCCCAAAAGTCTTGCCTTTTTAAAAAAAAGCCGCTAAAACGAGTTTTTAAAATTTTCTTTTTAATTTCTGCCACCAGTGCCGGGGTTACTCTTTCGTCAGCATCAATAAACAAAACCCATTCCCCTTTTGCTTTTTCCAGCCCAAAATTTCTTTGCCCGGCAAAATCCCCATTCAAATGCCTTTTAAAAATTTTTAATTTTGTATTTTCATTTTGGATTTTGAATTTTGAATTTTGAATTTTTTTTATTGTTTTGTCCGTTGAGTAGTCATCTATAATAATGATTTCGTCGCACCACCAAAGGCTTTTTATACAACCTTCAATATTTTTTTCTTCGTTTTTAGTTAGTACTACCGCGGAAATCATTAAAATTATTTTAACATGGGTCTTGTTTTGTAAAACAAATTCTGCTAAAATTTATCTTAGCGCTTCGGGAGGAAGCGGTTTTTTATACCTATGGCGGAAAAAGGACAAATAAAAGTTGGCGAAAAAAAAGCAGTTCCCATCAATATGGTGCGGAATATTGGGATTATTGCCCATATTGATGCCGGAAAAACAACGACTACCGAGAGGATTTTGTATTACACCGGAAAAACTTACAAAATCGGTGATATTGATGAGGGGACAACTCAAATGGACTGGATGCCCCAGGAAAGAGAGCGGGGAATTACCATTGTTTCCGCGGCAACAACTACTTTTTGGCGGCAACACCGAATAAATATTATCGATACTCCCGGTCATGTTGACTTTACGGCTGAGGTTGAGCGTGCCTTGCGGGTTTTAGATGGAGGAATTGTTGTTTTTGATGCCGAGGAGGGAGTTCAGTCGCAATCGGAAAGCGTTTGGCGTCAGGCAGACAAATATCATGTTCCCCGTCTCTGTTTTGTCAATAAAATGGATAAAATTGGGGCTGATTTCCCCCGGACAGTAAAGATGATTGAAGAAAGATTGGGAGCGGTACCGGTGGTTTTGACCTTACCTTTGGGAAAAGAGAAAGATTTCCGGGGAGTAGTTTTGGTTTTGGAAAAAAAGGCTTTAATTTGGGATGATGCCAAAGACCCCACGGGAGAAAAATATGAAGAGAGAGAAGTTCCTGGCGAGTTGGTGGAAGAATTAGAAAAAGCCCGAGAATTAGCAATTGAAAAAATTGCCGAGAATGACGAGGTAATTCAGGATAAATATTTGGCTGGAGAAGAAATTTCCCTGGAGGATTTAAAAGCAGGTTTACGTCGAGCAGTAATTGCCAATAAACTTATTCCTGTTTATTGTGGTTCTTCTTTAAGAAACAAAGGTGTTCAGCCTGTTTTAGATGGGGTGGTCGATTTCTTACCTTCTCCTTTGGATTTGCCTCCGGTTGAGGGGGTAAATCCCCAAACAAATGAAAAAGAAAAAAGAGAGACTAATCCTAATGGTCCTTTTACCGCTTTGGCTTTTAAAATCCAAACCGATCCCCATGTTGGCCGATTAACATACATTAGGGTTTATTCTGGAACAATAAATACTGGCCAGGAAGTTTTTAATAGTACCCAAAAAACTCCTGAGCGAATAGGAAGACTTCTTTTAATGCATGCCAACCAGCGAGAGCCAATTGATAAAGTAAGTGCTGGAGAAATTGCCGCGGTTATTGGTTTTCAGAAAACAGTTACCGGAGATACTTTGTGTAATAAAGATAAACCAATTATTTTGGAGTCAATCTCCTTTCCTGAGCCGGTAATTTCTTTAGCAATTGAGCCAAAAACAAAAGCGGACCAGGAAAAATTAAGCTTAGCCTTGCGAAAACTTGCTGATGAGGATCCAACTTTCAAAATTAAATCCGATCCGGAAACTGGACAAACTCTTATTTGGGGAATGGGAGAACTTCATTTGGAAATTTTGGTTGACAGAATGAAACGAGAGTTTGGAGTTTTAGCTAACACCGGTGAGCCTCAGGTAGCCTATAAAGAGACGATTAAAAAAGTGGCTAAAGCTGAAGGAAAATATATCCGTCAGTCAGGTGGTCGAGGTCAATATGGGCATTGTTTTGTCAGAGTAGAGCCTTTAAATCGGGGAGAGGGATATAAATTTATAAACGAAATTAAAGGAGGGGCAATTCCTTCAGAATTTATTCCCTCAGTGGAAAAAGGAGTGAGAGAAGCAATGGAGAAAGGAGTTTTAGCTGGCTATCCGATGGTTGATATGGCGGTAGCTTTATATGATGGAACTTATCACGAGGTTGATTCCTCGGATATTGCCTTTAAAATTGCTGGCTCTCAAGCACTACAGGAAGCAGTAAAACAGGCAGATCCTGTTTTGTTGGAACCAATTATGAAGCTTGAGGTGACTACCCCAGCGGAATTTATGGGGGATGTGATTGGTGATTTATCAAGTAAAAGGGGACAAATTTTAGGAACGGAAGAGCGAGGGAATTTGCGGGTAATTACTGCTTTGGTTCCTTTGGCAGAAATTCCTGGATATGCGACTACATTGCGAAGTATGACTCAAGGCCGGGGAACTTTTTATATGGAACCTTCTCATTATGAGGAAGTTCCCCAGAATATTGCCCAAAAAATTATTGAAAAAAGATCCGGGCAGACAATCCGTCGCTAAAAAGGGTCTTGTAAAATTAAAAAAAACTTGATATACTCTTGACAAGAAGTTAAAATTAGTTTAAACTTGAAAAATCTTCTCGCCGCAGGCGAGTTTTAAAAAGGAGGAGAAATGGCAGACAAAGCAAAATTTGAAAGAAAAAAACCCCATCTTAATATTGGTACTATTGGTCATGTTGACCACGGAAAAACAACTTTAACCTCAGCTATTACTAAAGTTTTGTCCCAAAAGGGGTGGGCTACTCCCTTGGATTATGAACAGATTGACAATGCTCCCGAGGAAAAAGCTCGGGGAATGACAATTAATATTTCCCATGTAGAATATGAGACAGAAAAACGCCACTATGCTCATATTGACTGTCCGGGGCACAAGGACTTTATTAAAAACATGATTACCGGTGCCGCACAAATGGATGGAGCAATTTTGGTAGTGGCTGCTGACGATGGACCAATGCCCCAAACTCGAGAGCATGTTTTGTTAGCACGCCAGGTAAATGTTCCGGCGATCGTTGTTTTCTTGAATAAAGTAGATATGGTTAAGGATAAAGAGCTTTTGGACTTAGTAGAAATGGAGGTCCGGGAGCTTTTAACTAAATATAAATTCCCCGGAGACAAAGTGCCTGTTATTCGTGGTTCTGCTTTGAAGGCAATTGAAGGTGATCCTGAAGCAGTGAACTCAATTTTAGAACTAATGAAGGCAGTTGACGAATACATTCCCGAACCGGTTCGGCCTTTGGATCAGCCGTTCTTAATGCCAATAGAGGATGTTTTCTCTATCAAGGGGCGCGGAACAGTGGTCACCGGAAGAGTTGAAAGAGGAGTAGTGAAGCTCAATGATGAGGTGGAAATCGTTGGTCTCCGAGAGACTAAAAAGACAGTGGTTACCGGAGTAGAAATGTTCCGGAAGACTCTAGATCAGGGTCAAGCTGGAGACAACATTGGAGTTTTACTCCGAGGAATTGAGAAAGAGGATGTGGAAAGAGGGCAGGTTCTGGCTAAACCAGGGACGATTACGCCTCATACTCAGTTTGAGGCCGAAGTTTATATTCTTGCCAAGGAAGAGGGAGGAAGACATACGCCTTTCTTCTCTGGTTACCGGCCGCAGTTTTATATTCGAACAACTGACGTTACCGGTGAGGTAGTTTTGCCCCAAGGGGTAGAAATGGTAATGCCTGGGGATAACGCCAAAATGACGGTAAAACTTATTCAGCCGGTAGCCCTAGAGGAAGGATTGCGGTTTGCTATTCGTGAGGGAGGCCACACTGTTGGCGCCGGAGTAATTACCAAAATATTAGCTTGAAAATTTTAACTGCCTGCCGGCAGGCAGGAATTTTAAGTTCTTTTGATGCCTAGGGGAAGAATAAGAGTACGTTTAAAATCCTACGATCATCGAATTATCGATGAGAGTTGTGAAAAAATTGTTCAGACAGCCTTGACTACTGGAGCCAAGGTAGTTGGTCCTGTGCCTCTTCCTACTTCGCGAAAATTAATTACCGTAACCACTTCTCCTCATACTGATAAAGACGCCCGCGAACACTTTCAAATTTTAGTTCATAAACGGCTAATTGATATTCTAGATCCTACTCAAAAAACAATCGATTCTCTTTCTCATTTAGATCTTCCCGCCGGAGTGGATATTGAAATAAAAATGTAATTCTTTGCCTCAATCCCTATTGCAGAAAATTTATTTTTGTTATACAATATACCCATCTTGAAATGGAGGTGATAATTTCTTAAAAGTAAGCCTTAAAATTTTTTAGGTTTAAAAGAGTGCCTCCGGCACTCTTTTTAGTGGAAAAAATGGTTAGTGCTATTTTGGGAACAAAGGTAAACCAAACTCAAAAATTTACCGAAGAAGGTAAGCGAATTCCGGTAACAAAGATTAAAGCCGGGCCTTGTGTTGTGGTCCAGGTTAAAACAAAAGAAAAAGACGGTTATAGCGCCTTACAACTCGGAATTGGTAGCAAAAAGAAAATTAACAAACCATTAGCGGGACATTTAAAGGGAGCGGGTTTAAAAACCGCTCCCTTATATTTAAAGGAGGTAAAAATTTCTCCTGAGGAAGAGGCAAATTTTAAAGTTGGCCAGGAAATTAAGGTAGCGGATGTTTTTAAAATTGGTGATAAGGTGAAGGTTACTGGTTGGTCAAAAGGAAAAGGATTTACCGGTGTAGTCAAAAGATGGGGATTTAAAGGTGGTCCGCGAACTCACGGTCAGTCAGATAGGGAAAGGGCTCCTGGTTCAATTGGTCAAACAACGACTCCCGGCCGGGTATTTAAAGGGAAAAAAATGGCTGGCCGGGCAGGAGGGGAAAGAGTAACTATTTCTGGATTAACAGTAACAGGAATTGAGGGTGATGTTTTAGAGGTTAAAGGTTTAGTTCCTGGCCCCAAAAATGGGCTTTTAATTATTCAGAAATATGCCTAAAACAGATTTATTAGATATTAATGGTAAAAAAGTGGGGACAATTAATTTGCCTCGAGAAATTTTTGCGGCTGAGGTTAGTCCTGCGTTGATGGCCCAAGCAGTGAGGGTTTATTTGGCAAATCAGCGAAAGGCCCATCCTAAGACTAAAACTCGAGCTGAGGTAAATCGGACAAAAGCAAAATGGTATCGGCAAAAGGGAACAGGTAGGGCTCGTCACGGTTCTAGAGCCGCGCCAATTTTTGTTGGTGGTGGGGTAGCTCATGGGCCAACTGGTGAGCAAAATTACCAACTTAAAATGCCTAAAAAAATGAAAAAAGCAGCTTTGTTTTCTGCTTTAACCTCAAAATTTAAGGAAAAAGAAATTTTGGTAGTTAAAGGTTTGGAAAAAATTGAACCAAAAACCAAAAAAATGGCAGAATTTCTTACAAAATCCAAAATTCAAAGCACAAAATCCAAAATTTTACTTGTTTTACCAAAAATGTTAGAAAATATAATTTTAGCAGGGAGGAATCTTGAAAATTTTGAGATTAGCTATTCTGCTGACTTAAATACTTATCAAGTTTTAGCCAGTGATAAACTTATTTTTCTTCCTGAAAGCGTTGATAAACTAAAGGAGGTATTTTTGAAAAAATGAGCATTGGAAATATTTTGTTGAAACCAATAATTACCGAAAAATCGCTTCGTCAGGTAGGCGAAGAAAACAAGTACAGTTTTAAGGTCGCAGGAAGGGCGACTAAAAAACAAATTAAAAAGGCGATTGAGGAATTATATAAAGTAGAGGTTTTGGCAGTAAATATTGTCAATCTTCCGGGCAAATCGAGACGGTCGCTAAGAACTCGGAAAGAATTTAAAAGTCCTAATTGGAAAAGGGCAGTGGTTAAATTAGCTGAGGGACAAAAAATTGATGTTTTTGAATTTCCTGCCGAGGAGAAAAAATGACCAAAAGACTTTTAAAAATTTTAAAAAAGCATTCAGGCCGGAATAATCAGGGAAAAGTTACTGTTCGTCATCAGGGTGGTGGGGAGAAAAAATACTTAAGAGAAATTGACTTTAAGCGAGATAAATATGGTATTCCGGCAAGAGTAGAGCTAATTGAGTATGATCCGGGCCGGACGGCAAATATTGCTTTGTTGGTTTATAAAGATGGGGAAAGACGTTATATACTTGCCCCTAATGGGCTTAAAGTCGGCGATGAGGTAATCTCTGGAGAAGGGGTAGAGCCAAAACTAGGTAATGCTTTACCTTTGAAAGAAATTCCCGTAGGAACAGTAGTTCATAATATTGAACTAAAACCAAAAAAGGGAGGGCAGCTGGTAAGGGGAGCAGGAGGTGGCGCGGTTATTCTTTCCCGGGAGGAAAAAACAGTGACGATAAAACTTCCTTCTGGGGAAGAAAGAAAAATTCCCTCTGGATGTTTTGCCACTGTTGGCCAGGTAAGTAGGCTCGAATGGAAAACAGAAATCATTGGCAAAGCAGGAAGATCAAGACATATGGGAATAAGACCAACCGTTCGGGGAGTAGCTCAACATCCTGCCTCTCACCCTCATGGAGGGGGAGAGGGCCGTTCGGGAATTGGTATGCCGGGACCAAAAACGCCTTGGGGAAAACCGGCTTTAGGAAAGAAAACTCGTAAACGAAAGAAATATTCTGATAAATTAATAGTTAAAAGGAGGAAGTAATGAGTAGGAGTTCTAAAAAAGGACCGTATATAGACCAAAAATTGCTGAAAAAAGTTTTGGCACAGAAACAAACAGGCGAAAAGCAGCCGATTAAAACTTGGGCAAGAGCAAGCCAAATTCCGCCCGAGTTTGTTGGCCATACTTTTGCTGTTCATAATGGTCGGAATTTTGTGGAAGTTTATGTTACCGAGGCAATGGTTGGTCATCGGTTAGGAGAATTTGCTCCTACCCGGACCTTCCATGGCCACGGAAAAGTAGTTAAAAGAATTATTAGTAAGACTTAAGTCAATTAAGTAACTTATGGAAGTTGTTGCTAAATCAGATTTTTTAAGAATTAGCCCAAGAAAGTTAAACTTGGTTGCCCAGTCAATTAAGGGGCTAAAAGCGACCTATGCTTTGGAGGTTTTAAAGAATTTAAACAAAAAAGCAGCCGACCTTTTGATTTTAACTTTAAGGCAGGGCATAGGAAATGCCGTTAATAATTTTAATTTGGATAAAGAAAGTTTAGTAATCAAAAAGATAGAGGTTGGCAAGGGACCAATTTTAAAAAGAGGCCAACCAGTAGCCAGAGGTCAATGGCACCCGATTTTGAAAAGGACAAGCAATTTAAAAATATTTTTAGAGGGGACGGAAAAAACAAAAGAAACCGAGAAAAAGAGTAAAAGGAGTAAAGATAATAAAAAGGAGGAGAAAAATGGGAAACAAGGTTAATCCTTTAGGTTTTAGATTACCATTGGATAAAGATTGGCGTTCTCGCTGGTTTGCGCCAGACAAAGAAACATATAAGAAAAATCTTTTAGAGGATGTCAAAATCCGTCAGTTTTTAATGGAAAAGTTAAAATTAGCCGGGGTGGTGAGGATTCAAATAGACCGGTCAATTAATAAAATTAAAATTACTTTATATGTCACTCGACCGGGAGTGGTTATTGGTAGGGGGGGAACAGGTTTGGAGATTTTGAAAAAAGAACTTTGCAAAATAGTTTCTATTCCCAATCCGGAAAAGAATTTAGAATTAGAAGATATTGTTGAAGTTAAAAATCCTGATTTAGTTGCCTTTTTGGTGGCTCAACGGATAGCGGAACAATTGGAAAAAAGACTTCCCTACCGACGGGTTGTCACTAAAGCAATAGAAAGAACAATGGAAGCAGGAGCGAAGGGAATAAAAGTAATTTTGTCTGGAAGAATTGCCGGAGCGGAGATTGCCCGAAGAGAAACTTTTGGAGATAAGGGAAAGACAGGAACAATTCCTAGCCAAACTCTAAGGGCAGATATAGATTATGCTGAAGTTCCGGCCTTTACTCGCTCAGGATATATTGGGGTTAAAGTTTGGATTTATAAAGGAGAAAAAGAGTAATGTTACAACCAAAAAAAACTAAATACCGGAAGCAATTTCGAGGTAAAATGAGAGGAGTTTCAAGCCGAGGTTCAACTTTGGCTTTTGGGGATTATGGGTTGAAAAGTTTGGATAGAGGTTGGTTGACAGCAAGGCAGATAGAAGCGGCGAGGGTAGCAATCACCCATTATACTAAAAGAGGCGGAAAAATCTGGCTAAGGGTTTTTCCCGATAAACCGATTACTAGTAAAGGATTGGGAGTAGGAATGGGAGCGGGAAAAGGAGATGTGGTTGGTTGGGTGGCGGTCGTGACACCGGGAAGAATTCTTTTCGAGTTGGGAGGAGTTACTCCTGGAGTAGCCCATGAAGCTTTAAGAAGAGCGGCGGCAAAGCTGCCTTTTAAAACTAAAATAGTAAGTAAAGAGTGATTAATAATAAAATGAAGAGGAAAGATTTACAAGAATTAAAAACAAAAACAAAAAAAGAATTATTAGAATTAATAAGAAAAGCCGAAGAGGAATTGGCAAGATTAAGAATTGAAAAAGAGGCAGGAAAATTAAAGGATGTTCATTTGGTAACTAAAAAAAGTGATGATTTAGCGAGGTTAAAAACAATTTTGAAAGAAATGGAGTTAAATGAGAATCCTTGAAGGAGTTGTTATCAGCACTAAAATGGCAAAAACCGCCACCGTTTTGGTGGAAAGGTTTAAAGTTCATCCTTTGTATAAAAAAAGAATTAAAGTGAAAAAGAAATATCACGCCCATGATGAAATTGGGGTGAAGGTTGGTGATCGGGTTAAGATTCAAGAGTGTCGACCGATTAGCAAAACTAAGAGATTTAAAATTATCGAGGTGATTAAAAAATGATTCAGTTGCGAAGTATTTTAACACCAGCAGACAACTGTGGGGCAAAACGCCTAAGGGTAATTCATATTTATGGCGGTTCAAAAAGAAAGTTTGCTAAAATTGGCGATGTAGTTGGGGCTGTGGTTGATCGGGCTGATCCAAACGGGATAGTTAAAGATTCAGAAAAAGTAAGAGTGCTAATAGTACGGACGAAAAAAGAATTTCGTCGTCCCGATGGTTCTTATATCCGCTTTGATGATAATGCCGGAGTAATTATTGATAAAGACGGAAATCCGCGGGGAACAAGAATTTTTGGACCAATTGCCCGGGAAATTAAGGATAAAGGTTATAACAAAATTGCCTCTTTGGCTTTGGAGGTCTTATGAAACTTAAAAAAGGAGACGCAGTCATTGTTATCGCTGGTAAAGATAAGGGAAGAAAGGGAAAAATTGAAAAAGTTTTTCCCAAAGAAAGGAAAGTTTTGATTCCGGGAATAAATATTGTAAAAAAACACTTAAAGCCGAGGAAGGAAGGAGAAAAAGGGGGAATTGTGGAAATTGCCAAACCTTTAGATGTGAGTAAAGTTGCTTTGGTTTGCCCGAAATGCGGCAAGCCCACCAGAGTTGGATATTTAATTACTAAAGATAGTAAAGAAAGGATTTGCAAAAAATGCCATCAGACGATTTAAAAAGATATCGTGTAGAAAAAGTTGTTGTTAACATTGGTTTGGGTGAAGGCGCCCATGATAAAAATGTGATTGAAGCTGCCTCACGTGATTTAATGGCAATTACCGGCCAAAAACCGGCAATTCGTCGGGCAAGAGTAGCAATTTCTGGATTTAAAATTAGAAAAGGAGACCCAATTGGGTTAAAAGTTACCTTGCGGGGTAAAAGAATGAGGGATTTTTTGATAAAGCTTTTTACCATTGTTTTACCAAGATTGAGAGATTTTCAGGGGGTATCATTGAAAAGTTTTGACGGTCGGGGAAATTATAATTTAGGAATTCCTGAACAAATTGTTTTCCCAGAGATAGATTATTCAAAAATTGATAAAATTAGGGGGCTAGAAATTACGATTGTTACTAATACTCATTCAGACGAGAAGGCCAAGGAGTTATTAGAGTCAATGGGAATGCCATTTGAGAAAATCCAAAATCCAAAATCCAAAATCCAAAATGAAAATTAAGAAAATTTTACTTTTTAAATTTTACCTGCCTGCCGGCAAGGCAGGAAATTTAGATTGATCGAGGGGGAAAATGGCAAGTAAATCAAGTATTGTTAAAGATTTATATAAAAAACCAAAATATAAAACACGGAAGAAAAATCGCTGTGCTTTATGTGGAAGGCCAAGGGGCTATATTAGGCTTTTTGGAATTTGCCGGTTATGTTTTCGCAAATTAGCCCATAAAGGAGAATTACCAGGAGTTACCAAAGCTAGTTGGTAAAAAGTAGAAAAATGGTAGTAAACGATCCTATTGGAGATATGCTAATTAGAATTAAAAATGGCTATTTAGCCAGAAGGGCTGTTGTGGAGGTTCCCTATTCAAAAATGAAAGAGGAAATTGCAAAGCTTTTGGTAAAAGAAGGATACCTTAAAAAATTTAAAATTGAAAATTTAAAATTTAAAATTTTGAAATTAGAATTAAAATACGAGGGGAAGAGGCCGGCAATTGAGGGAGTAAAGCGGATTTCTAAACCGGGAGTAAGGATTTATGCCAAGGCAGGAGAAATTCCTAAAGTAAAATATGGTTTTGGTATTACAATTGTCTCCACCTCAAAAGGAATAATGACAGGTAAAGAGGCAAAAAAGAAAAATTTAGGTGGAGAAGTTATTTGTCAAGTTTGGTAAAAAATGAGCAGAATTGGCAAACAACCAATACAAATACCTGAAGGCGTAACCGTTGAGGTTAAAAACGGAGCGGTAGTTGTAACCGGCCCAAAAGGTAGTTTGACAGTAAATTTTAGGCCAGAAATTGAGGTTTCGGTTGAGGATAAACAAATTTTGGTGAAAAGAAAAGGAGAAAATAAATTGGCTAAGTCTTTACATGGGTTAACAAGGACTTTAATTGCCAATGCCGTTGAGGGGGTTAATAATGGTTTTAGTAAATCTTTAGAGGTGGTGGGTACTGGTTATCGAGCTTCTTTGGAAGGAGAAATTTTGGTTTTAGCTGTTGGCTTTTCTCATTTAGTAAAGATTTCCCCCCCGCCAGTGATTAAATTTGAGGTTGAGGGGAACAATAAAATTAAAGTTTCCGGAATAGATAAAGCTTTAGTTGGCCAAGTAGCGGCCAAAATTAGGAAAATTCGCCCCCCGGATCCTTATAAAGGAAAAGGGATTCGTTATGAAGGTGAGGAGGTGAAACTTAAGCCCGGAAAGGCAGGTAAAGCCGGAGCCGCTGGCGCCGGAGCTGGAGGTGGAAAATGAGAAGATTAAGATTGGCTGTTTTCCGTTCTAATAAATATATCTATGCCCAAATTATTGACGATGAAAAGGGCCATACCTTAGTGGCAGCTTCTGACCTTGCTGACTTAAGTAACTTAAGTAACTTAAGTAACTTAGAAAAAGCTAAAGAGGTAGGAAAAATTTTGGCGAAAAAAGCGTTAGAAAAAGGGATTGAATATGTCTGGTTTGACAGAAGAAAATATAAATATCATGGTCGAGTTAAAGCATTAGCAGAAGGTGCTCGGGAAGGAGGGCTGAAATTCTAATGGAAGAAAAAGAATTTGAAGAAAAAGTTGTTCAAGTAAATAGAGTTGCCAAAAAGACAAAGGGAGGGAACCGAGTTTCTTTTTCGGTTTTAACAGTCGTTGGTGACAAAAAAGGGAAAGTTGGTGTTGGTTTAGGAAAAGCTTTAGATGTGACCAGCGCGGTTAAAAAGGGAATGGCTAAAGCAAAGAAACATTTAATTACTGTTCCTATGAGGGGGACTACTATTTCCCATGCGGTAAAAGTAAAAAGAGGGGCAGCAGAAGTTTTACTGAAACCTGCTCCTCCGGGGACGGGAATTATTGCCGGTGGTCCGGTTCGGGTAGTGGTTGAGGCCGCGGGAATAAGAGATATTGTTGGTAAAATTTTGGGGAGCGATAATAAAGCTAGTAATGTTTATGCTACTTTAGAAGCGTTAAAAAAACTTAAAAATCCTGCCCGCAATCGCTAAAGCGATAGCTTTTGCAGGCGGGTAAAATTTAAAAAGGAGAAAGTATGAAACTCAACGAATTACCAAAAATTACGACCAAAAAGAAAAAAATAATTGGCCGCGGTCCAGGTTCGGGTAAGGGAGGACATACGGTTGGCCGAGGACATAAGGGTCAGAAGGCAAGAGAAAAAATTCCCTTAACTTTTAGCGGGACAAAAATTAAAAAATCGTTATTAAAACGATTACCTCTTCGGCGAGGAAAGGGAAAACTTAAATCTTTTGAACCAAAACCGATTATTGTTAATCTTAAATATCTTAATCTTTTCAAAGAAGGAGAGATAGTAAGCCCTGACTCTTTAATTAAAAAAGGAATTGTTAAGGAAAAAGAGGCAAAAAAGTTTGGGGTAAAAATTTTAGGTGAGGGAGAAATAAAAATTCCTTTAAAAGTGGCTTTACCCTGTTCTAAGGGAGCAGCCAAAAAAATTGCGAAGGCAGGAGGAGAAATAATTAAAAATTGACCTAATTGACCTAATTTCTAATTGACCTAAATTTTGGTCATTAGGCATTTTGTCATTGGGATTTGATTAGAAATTAGATATTAGAAATTTATGAAGAGGATATTTACTACCTTCTCAAATATTTGGAAAATTCCTGATCTGCGAAAGCGGCTTTTATTTACCGCCGTGGTACTGGTAGTTTTTCGCTTGGCCGCTCATATTCCTGTTCCCGGAGTTGATTTTAAGGCTTTACGTCAGCTTTTTGCTCAAAGCCAGCTTCTGGGTTTGTTGGATATTTTTTCTGGGGGAACATTAGCGAATTTTTCTATCATGGCTTTGGGTTTAAATCCTTATATCAACGCTTCAATTATTCTTCAGCTTTTAACTATGGTTTCTCCCCAACTTGAGGCTTTGTCAAAAGAGGGTGAATATGGTCAGCAAAAAATCAACCAATACTCTCGGATGTTAACTGTTCCTCTGGCAGCTTTTCAGGCTTTTGGAATGTATGTTTTGCTTAAAAATCAACACATAATTGCCACCTTTTCTCCTTTAAATCTTCTAGGTTTAATTACTACCATGACTGCCGGGACGATTCTTTTGATGTGGTTAGGAGAATTAATCTCCGAAAACGGAATTGGTAATGGTATTTCCCTTTTAATTTTTGCCGGAATTGTTGGTCGACTCCCTGTTTCTTTAGGACAAACAATGGCTGTTTTGCAGCCAGAAAACTTTTTTAACCTTTTAATTTTTGGGGTGATGAGTATTTTAGTAATTGGCGGAGTAGTTTTTGTTAACGAAGCCTCAAGGAAAGTAAAAATTCAATACGCCAGAAGGATAGTTGGTAGAAGAGTTTATGGGGGGCAATCAACTTATTTGCCTTTAAGAGTAAATCAAGCAGGAGTAATTCCGATTATTTTTGCTATTTCTTTAGTTTTACTTCCTTCAATGTTGGGAAATTTCTTAACAGGAATAGGTAATCCTACCATTGCAAATTTAGCCAGAACTTTAGTGCGGATTTTTCAACCAGGAGGTGTTTTTTATAATTTAATTTATTTTCTTTTGGTGATTGGCTTTACTTATTTTTATACCGCAGTGATTTTTAATCCAGAAAAAATTGCCGAGGAGCTAAAAAAATACGGCGGTTTTATTCCGGGGATAAGACCAGGGAAATCAACTGCCGATTATCTAAATCAAATTTTAGTAAAAATCACTTTAGTAGGGGCGATATTTTTGGGATTAATTGCTATTCTTCCTTCTATTATTCAACGAGCAACAGGAATAGCGACTATGGCAATTGGCGGAACCGGAATTTTGATTATTGTTTCTGTTGTTTTAGAAACGGTAAGACAGCTTGAGGCAATGTTAATTACCAGAAGTTATGAGGGCTTTTTAAAATGATAATTATTTTTTTAGGACCAGCAGGTTCAGGAAAGGGGACCCAAGCAAAGCTTTTATGCCAAAAAATTAGTGGTTTTTATTTTGAGGCGGGAAGCATCTTGCGGAAAAAGGCAGAGGAAAATTCTCCTCTGGGAAGAAAGATTAAAAAAATAATTTATCAAGAGGGAGGACTTGTTCCTGACTATCTTATGGAAAAAATTATAAAGGAATGGCTTGGGGATAAAGATATTAGTCGTTGAATAGTTTTTGATGGCTTTCCCCGAACGCTAGCTCAATATCGCTTATTAAAAAAAATTCTCCTTCAGAAAGGAGAAGAAATTTCTAAAGTAATTTTTTTGAGAGTAAGTGAGCCAGTAATTATTAGTCGTTTATCTTCTAGAAGAGTTTGTCCAAAGTGCGGATTAGAATTTAATCTTATCACTAAGCCCCCAAAGCAAGATGAGATTTGTGATTCATGCGGGGCAAAATTGATTAAACGGGCTGATGATAAACCGGAAGTTATAAAGGAAAGGCTAAAGATATATTTTGAAAAAACTCAACCCCTTGTAGATTTAGCGGCAAAAGAGGGTGTCTTGGAGGAAGTGGATGGAGAAAGAAAAATTGAGGAAATTCATCGGGAAATTTTAGAAAGGATTCTTCGCTAAATGATTCCCATAAAAACAGAAAAGGAAATTAAAATAATGAAGGAGGGGGGGCAAAAATTAGCCTTGGTTTTTGCTGAGGTTGTCAAAAGAATAAAGCCCGGAGTTAGTCTTAAAAAGCTGGATGATTTAGCCGAAGAGTTAATTATTAAACAAGGAGGATTTCCCTCTTTTAAAACTGTTAAAGGATATCATTGGACGACTTGTATTAATATTAACGAAGGAGTAGTTCACGGAATACCAAATGATTATCAGATAAAAGAAGGTGATTTGGTAAGTTTGGATATGGGAATGCTTTACAAAGGGTTTCATACGGATATGGCTCGCACCCTTTGGGTGCAAAATCCAAAATCCAAATTTCCTGCCTCGCCGGCAGGCAGGCAAAATCCAAAATTTTTGGAAGCAGGAAGAGAGGCGTTGAAGGCGGCGATTAAAGCAGCAAAAGCAGGAAACCGGGTTGGTCATATTTCAGCGGCAATAGAAAAAGTGATTAGAAAGGCAGGTTTTAATCCGGTGAAAGAGCTTACTGGTCACGGTGTTGGCAGAAAACTCCATGAAGAACCGCAAATTCCCCTTTTTTTGTCTAAACCAATCGATAAAACTCCAATTTTACAACCAGGAATGACTTTGGCGATAGAAGTAATTTATACTTGGGGGAAACCAGACTTAATTTTAGCTGATGACGGGTGGACGATTAAAACTGCGGATGGAAGGTTGTCTGGGGTTTTTGAGAATACGGTTTTGGTTACTAAAAAAGAGCCAAAAATCTTAACAACCCTTGAAATAAAGCCGATTGTTTGTTAGAATTATAAGAATTGTTTTTATGGTTAAGCGAGAGGATAAAATTAAGTTCTCGGGCATAGTAACTGAATCCCTACCGAATGCAATGTTTCGAGTAAAGATTGAAGATGGAAGAGTCTTGTTGTGCCATTTAGCTGGAAAGATGAGGCTTTACCGAATAAAAGTAATGCCAGGAGATAGGGTAAAGGTGGAAATGACTCCTTATGATGAGTCTAAAGGAAGGATTGTTTACAGAGAATAATGAAAGTTCAGGCAAGCATTAAAAAAATTTGTAAAAATTGTAAATTAGTACGTCGCCGTGGGCGACTTTATGTTATTTGTAAAAATCCTAAACATAAACAAAAGCAAGGATAAAAATGCCAAGAATTGCTGGGATTGATTTAGCAGAAAATAAAAGAATCGACATTGCTCTTACGGCTATTTATGGAATTGGGCGGGTAAACGTAAAGAAAATTTTGCGAGAGGCAGAAATTGATTCGGCAAAGAGAGTAAAAGAGCTTAATGCCGAAGAGGTGGCGAGGATACAAAAAATAGTAGAAAATATTCCTACTGAAGGAACTTTAAGAAAGAAGATTTCTCAAGATATCGAAAGACTTAGGACAATAAGATGTTATCGTGGAATTAGACATATCATGAATTTACCAGTTAGGGGGCAAAGAACTCGCTCTAATGCGAGAACAAAAAGGGGTAAGAGAAAAACAATTGGAGCAATTAAGAAAAAAGACATGGCAAAATTCGAAAAGAGTCAACAGGAGGCAAATGAAAGCTAAAGTTTATGTAACGGCTACTTTTAATAATACCATTATAACCTTTACCGACTTAAAGGGAAATACTCTTTGTTGGGGTTCAACAGGAACGGTTGGTTTTAAGGGGGCAAGAAAAGCAACTCCCTATGCGGCAACCACCGCTGTTGAATCAGTAGCAAAAAAGGCTTTAGCTTTGGGCGTTGATGAAATAGAAATTTATATTAAAGGACCAGGCCCGGGGAGAGATGCTGCCCTAAGGGCATTAAAAGCGGTTGGTTTGAAAATGAGCTTGATTGCAGATATTACTCCAATCCCCCATAATGGTCCAAGACCAAAGAAAAGAAGGAGAGTATGAGGGTAAATTCAAAATCCAAAATCCAAAATTCAAAATTTGAGGAGGATAAAAATGGCTAGGTATTTAGAGGCTAAATGCCGACTATGTCGAGCAGCAGGGAAAAAACTTTTTTTAAAAGGAGAACGTTGTTATTCTCCTAAGTGTCCTTTAGAAAAAAAAGGAGCGGTACCTCCCGGACAACACGGACAAAAGAAAAGAGGTGGAGTTCGTTTAAGCAAATACGGTGAGCAATTGGCAGAGAAACAAAAATTAAGAAGAATCTATGGAATATTAGAAAAGCAATTTCGCCGTTATTTCCAAGAGGCTTTAAAAGCTAGAGGAGAAACAGGAAAGACTCTTCTTCAGCTTTTAGAGCGGAGATTAGATAATGTTGTCTATCGGTTGGGGTTTGCCCCCTCTCGTTCAGTGGCAAGGCAATTAGTAAGACATGGACATATTTTAGTAAACAACAAAAGAGTAGACATTCCCTCATATCAGGTTAGACAGGGGGAGATAATTAGCTTAACGCCTAGGGCATTGAAGATTGAGTTTGTAAAGAAAGCACTGGAAGAAAAAGAAAGAAAGGTTCCTTCATGGTTGCAAAGAAAGGCAGCTGTTGGTAAAATAAATCGTTTACCCGAAAGGGAAGAAATTGATCTTGACATAAACGAGGATTTAATTGTTGAATTTTATTCAAAATAAAGGAGGAAAAATGATAGAACCAAATTTCAAAATTAAAAAAACTAAATCCACAGCAAACTTTGGTCAATTTATTTTGGAACCGTTGCCTCAGGGTTATGGTCACACTTTAGGTAACTCTTTGAGAAGGACGCTTTTGACTTCTATTCCGGGAACAGCAATTACTCAGGTAAAAATTTCAGGAGTAAAACATAAGTTTTCTACTCTGCCGGGGATGAAAGAGGATGTAATCGAACTTCTCTTAAACCTTAAGGAAGTAAGAATTAAATATGAGGGAGAAAAACCAGTTAAGCTTTATCTTGAGAAAAGCGGTCCGGGTGAAGTGAAGGCAGGAGATATTGAAGTACCTGCAGGAGTAGAAATAGTTAATAAAGACTTGGTTTTGGCTAATTTGTCTGATAAAAAGAGTAAATTAAAAATAGAAATGGTTGCCGAAAAGGGTTATGGCTATCTTCCCTCTGAGGAAAGAAAAAGTGAGAAGTTGGGGTTAATTATTCTTGATGCTATTTTTAGCCCGGTAAGAAGGGTAAATTACAAAGTAGAAACGGCTAGGGTTGGGGAAAAAACTGATTTGGATAAGTTGGTTTTGGAAATTGATGTCGACGGGACTATAACCCCTGAGGAGGCGTTAAAATATGCCGCCGAAACGCTAATTTCATTTTTTAATCAAGTCGTTAATCCTAAAGATTTCTCTTCAGAAAAAGAGGAAAAGAAGGAACAATCCGCGCCTGAAGTTTTGAAATTGACAATAGAGGAAATTGAGCTTCCAACGCGGATAGTTAATGCCCTGCGAAAAGCAGGATACCAAACTGTAGAAAAGTTGGTAAAGGCAAAGATGGAAGACTTAATGTCAATAAAAAATCTTGGTAAAAAATCTTTGGGGATAATTTTGGAAACTCTAAATAAAAAAGGAATTAAACCCTCTTGGGAGTAAGATGAAACATAGAATTTCTGGCAAAAAACTCTCCTTAAATCATGATCAGCGTAAGGCGTTATTTAAGAATTTGATTAATTCTTTAATTATTCATGGGCAAATAAAAACTACCGAAGCGAAAGCAAAAGCAGTCAGACGGTTGGCGGAAAAATTAATTACCAAGGGAAAAGAGCAAACCCTTCATGCCCGAAGATTAATTGCTGCTTTTTTACAAAATAAAAAAGCCGTTAACAAGATAGTCGATGAACTTGCTCCCCTATTTAAAAAGAAACCTGGTGGGTATACTCGTATTATTCGTTTGGGAGAAAGAAGGGGCGATAATGCTCCAATGGTGAAGTTAGAGCTGGTAGAGAAAGCGGAGAAAGAAAAGACCGGGAAAGTAGCTAAAAAATCAGATAATAAAAAAGCAACGCCGAAACGCACAACACTAAAACGCTGAATAAACTGAGAACACTGAAAAATTTTATGAAAACTCATTCAGTTAAAAAAAGTGAAATAAAAAGAGTATGGCATTTGATTGATGCCAAAGGGCAGATTTTGGGCAGATTAGCTACTAAAATTGCCAATTTGTTGATTGGAAAAAGTAAGCCCTATTTTGTTCCCCATTTAGATTGTGGGGATTATGTGGTGGTGATCAATGCTTCGGAAGTAAAAGTTTCTGGAAGAAAAGACCAGCAAAAGAAATATTATCACTATTCTGGATATCCTGGAGGGTTAAAAGAAACAGTCTTTTCTCAACAAATAGCGAAGGATCCAACTAAAGTAATTAGGCATGCAGTCGAGGGAATGCTGCCGAAAAATAAACTACGGGATAAAAGATTAGCAAGATTAAAGATATTTGCCGGGGAGGAACATCGATATAAAGATAAATTTCAAAATCCAAAATCTCCCGCCAAAGGCGGCGGCAAAATCAAAGATAAAAAAATTCAAAAACAAAAAATTAAAAAATTAAAATAAATTTAAACAATGGCAAAGTCTGAAACAAAAAATAAAAATCTAAAATCAAAGTCTAGAAAGTCAAAAAATTATGTTTTTGCTGTTGGCAGGAGAAAAACAGCTGTTGCTCGGGTGAGGCTTTTTGGAGGAAAAGGAGAAACTTTTGTTAATGGGATACCAATCGAAAATTATTTTTCTGGCGAAGTGGCAAAAGCTGTTTGGTTAAAACCCTTTAACGTGACTGATACGGTGGGAAAATATTATGCTACGATAAAAGTTGAAGGTGGGGGGAAGTCAGCTCAATTAGGAGCGGTTTTTCACGGGTTGGCCAGAGCGTTGGATAAAGAAAACAAAGAACTTTATCACTCTGCTTTAAAAAAAGCCGGTCTTCTAACTCGTGATCCTCGAGCTAAAGAGCGCCGTAAACCGGGTCAAATGGGTAAAGCTCGAAAGAAAAAACAAAGCCCGAAGCGTTAAAAATTTTTGGTCGGGGTGGTGGGACTCGAACCCACGACCTCACGCACCCCATGCGTGCGCGCTTAGCCAACTGCGCCACACCCCGAATATATTAATTATCTCTCCAAAAAAGAGATTTTACCATCTTTGACTATTTTTTCTATAAAATCGCGTCTTTTCCAAGATTTAATTTTCCTTTCTGCCCACCTAGCTTTTTCAAGAGAGTTTATTTCTTTAACAAAAACAACTTCAAAATCTCCCAATCTTCGAGTTGTAGCAGTATGTTTTCTTTTGTGTTGTCTTATTCTCCTTTTTATATCGCTTGTGCTCCCAATGTAAAATTTTCCAGATTTCTTAAAACGCAATATGTAAATAAAAGCCCTCATTTATTATGTAGCCAACCCCGACGTTGAGAAGTCGGGGTTCCGACCCTCGATTTAATCGAGGCGTCGGAACTGCGCCACACCCCGAAACTACTAGTTGAATTTTAACAAAAAGTTTGTCAAAATTAAAGCAATGGCAAACGAGCAAAAACTTCAAGCAATTAAAACGGCGATTGACCAAATTACCAAGCAATATGGAAAAGGAGCGATTATGAGGTTAGGAGAATGGGAGGCAGGAAAAAAGGTAGATGTTATTCCCACCGGTTCAATAGCTCTGGATATTGCCTTAGGGGTTGGGGGTTTACCTCGAGGGAGAATTGTGGAGATTTATGGACCTGAAGCCTCAGGAAAGACCTCTTTGGTTTTGAGTATTTTGGCTGAAGCACAAAAAATGGGTGGAGCAGCGGCCCTAATTGACGCTGAACATGCTTTAGATCCCGCTTGGGCTCAGACTATTGGGGTAAATTTAGACGAACTTTTAATTTCCCAACCAGATACGGGAGAACAAGCTTTGGAAATTGTAGAAACTTTAGTCCGCTCAGGAGCAGTTGATGTTATTGCTGTTGATTCGGTTGCTGCTTTAACTCCGAGGGCAGAGATCGAGGGAGAAATGGGAGATGCCATGTTGGGGGTTCAGGCACGACTGATGTCTCAAGCCCTAAGAAAACTAACAGCGGCAATTTCTAAATCAAAAGCGGTAGTAATTTTTACTAACCAAATTCGCCACAAAATCGGGGTAATGTTTGGCAATCCGGAAACTACTCCCGGTGGTTTGGCTTTAAAATTTTATTCTTCAATTCGTTTGGATACCCGAAAAATTGACGTTATTAAAGAAGGAGAAACGGTAATTGGCTCAAGGCATCGGGTAAGGGTGGTAAAAAATAAGGTTGCCCCGCCTTTTAGAGTGGCAGAATTTGATATTATGAATGATTGTGGGATTTCTAAAACTGGTAATATTTTAGATGTGGCGGTTGATTTAGGGATTATTGTTAAATCAGGCGCCTTTTTTAAATATGGAAAAACTCTTTTGGGACAAGGTAGAGAGGGAGCAAAAACGTTTTTAGAGAAAAATCAAAAATTAGCCCGTCAAATTGAGGAAGAAATTTGGAAGAAAGTTAGGCAACAAAAAATTTCTGCCGGAAAAGAAATCGGTGAAGCAAAAGAGTGAAATTTTAGATAAAGTTTATCGATTTTTATCTTTACGGCCTCGTTCGGAAAAAGAAGTTGCTGATTATTTAAAAAAAAGAAAAATTTCTTCTTCTGATTTCGAAAAAATTTTTAAAATTTTAAAAGAGCAAAAATTGGTTGATGATTGGGAATTTGCAAAATGGTGGATAGAGCAAAGAGAAACTTTTAAACCAAAAGGAAAAATTGCCCTTAAGACAGAATTAAAGCAGAAAGGAATACACGAGGAAATTATAGAAAAAGCCCTAGCTCAAATTGACGAGGAAAATTTAGCCAAAAAAGCGTTGGCAAAAAAAGCAAAGACTTATCAAAATCTTTCCTCAGAAGAATTTTTTAGAAAAATTTCTCAATTTTTGTCTTATCGGGGTTTTTGCTGGCAAACAATTGAAAAAGTTGCGAAAAAATTTAAAAATGATAAAATATAGAAAAGTTAATTATTTTTCTTGGTTTTTTTGGCATTTGGCATTAAATAAATGAGTGGAATAATTTTTAAAACCTCTCTAATAAGTTTAATTTAAAGCCGCAGCTCTTTCGCGGTTTCTTTCCAATGCCAAAACCAAGAAAGAAGAAAGGAGAATCTTATGGGTCTTTTAGATGCTTTAGTTAAAGCTTTAGCTAGCCAACAAGCTGAGGAAGAGAAAAAGAGAAAAAGGAAAGGGATAAAGGCAACTAAAGAAGAAGAGGAGGAGGTAAAGCTAGCACGCGAAGTAGCGGCAAGAATTGCTGAGCTTGAAAGACGAGAGGGCGCTTTAGAAGCGAAAGAGAAGTTATTGGAAGAAAAAGAGAAAGAATGGGAGAAAAAATTAGCAGAAGTAGAGGAAATTAGGAAAAATGAGATTGCTCGGTTGGAGAAAATAGCCGGTTTGAGTACTGAAGAAGCAAAAAAGCTAATCTTGGAAGGGATTGAGAAAAAACTTGCCGAGGATATTGCCAGACGAATCAAAGAAGCTGAAGAAGAAATTAAGACTCAGGCGGAAGAAAAGGCAAGAGAAATTTTAATTGATGCGATGCAACATGGAGTTACTGATTATGTGGCGGAGTATACCGTTTCCACTGTTCACTTGCCTGATGAGGAGATAAAAGGTCGAATTATTGGTCGGGAGGGAAGAAATATCCGCACTTTCGAGCGTGCCACAGGAGTAGAAATTGAGCTTGATGAGAGTAATGATATTACTTTATCTTGCTTTGATTCTGTGCGTCGAGAAATTGCCCGTCGGGCTTTGGAAAAACTTATTCGTGACCGGCGAATTACTCCCGCAAGGATAGAAGAAGTAGTTGCCCGCACCCGCCAAGAAGTAGAAAAAATTATGTTTGAAGAAGGACAAAAACTTTGCCATGCCGTTGGTGTTTATCGTCTTCATCCTGATTTAATTAAGCTTTTAGGCCGGTTTAAGTTTCGTTTTTCTTATGGTCAAAATATGATTGTTCATACCTTGGAAGAAACAAAGATTGGGGTTCAAATTGCTTATGAAGTCGGAGCCAATGTCAATGTGGTTAGGCTAGGCTGCCTTCTTCATGATATTGGTAAGGTAGTCAGCGAACAAGAAGGAACTCATGTTCAAATTGGAGTTGATTTAGCCAGAAAATATCGTTTGCCAGAAGAAGTAGTTGCCTGCATTGCCGAACATCACGAAGATAAACCTTTTTCTTCGGCTGAGTCGCGGATTGTTTGGATTGCTGATGCTGCTTCCGGATCTCGGCCAGGAGCTCGTTATGAAGCCCATGAAGAATACGTTCAGCGAATTTCCCAAATTGAGGAAATTGCTCGCAGCTTCCCAGGGGTTCAAGAAGCCTTTGCCTATCAAGCAGGAAGGGATGTTAGGATTTTGGTTAAACCAGAAGAAGTTTCTGATGATCAGTTGATAATTTTAGCTAAAAAAATTACCTCGGCCTTGGAAGAAAAAGCTTCTTATGCCGGCCAAATAAAAGTTACTTGTATTCGGGAAACAAGGGCTTCGGAGTTAACAAAAGCAAAATAGCTGAATAGGTTACGAAACATTTTAGACATTGAGATTAAGTGAGTGACTTAAAATTTGGAGCAACAGGAATTCCTACAAAAGCTTTTCTTCTTTTTGGTAGAATCAGAGGCTGGGAGGAGGTGAGA
>Ga0272448_1000689_pt1 | contig 50108 bp, 37 predicted proteins | sample YNPCB0191_FD_202220 | JGI IMG/M metagenome (GOLD analysis project Ga0272448, IMG submission 202220) | Hot spring sediment microbial communities from Yellowstone National Park, WY, United States - YNP-CB-019-1 | ecosystem: Environmental > Aquatic > Thermal springs > Hot (42-90C) > Sediment... | reverse complement strand
TCTGCCTGGAGGCAGGCCACCCGAGCTTCCAGATAAGCCACTCGCTTCAACAGCAAATCGGTTCCCAGCCGTAGCTTGACCACGGCTGTAGTTTAGCACAATTCCTGCAAATGGGTAGGTAGTTACCTTTTCTCTGTGTCTTTGTGTCTCTGTGTGAGATCATCCCGAATCCTCTGCGCCAGGGCGCGGGCCCGCTGCGGCGCGTCCCCCACATATCCGGAGACGTCCAGCAGAGAGCGAATGCGCTCTGCAGGCAGGCGGGCCGTCAGACGGGGGTCGGTTGCCAGTTGGTCTGCCAGAGGGTTGGGTTTCCCTCGCCGAATCGCCTCCCACGCGGCCATGCTGTGGGCCCGCAGGACCTCGTGCATCTCCTGCCGGTCGGCGCCGGCCCGCACCAGTTCCATCAGCAGCCGCTCCGTCGCCGCGAAGGTCCCGTAGGTGGACAGGTTGCGCTGCATGGCCGTCGGGTCCAGCACCAGTCCCCGCACCAGGCGGAGCGCGCGGCGGAGCATCTCGTCGGTCGCCAGGAACCCCTCCGCCAGAAATACCCGCCGGTTGGCGGAGTCGTCCAGCGTCCGCTCCAGGAGAGACCCGGCGGCGTTCTCCCACGCCACCGCCGGCAGCGCCGCCACGTAGCGGGCCAGGGAGCAGATGTTCTCCGCCTGGATGGGGTTGCGCTTGAAGGGCATGGCGGAGGAGCCGACCTGCGCGCGGCCAAAGGGCTCGCTCCATTCCCCCGCCAGCGGCGACTGCAACAGCCGCAGGTCCATGGCGAACCGGTGCAAACTCTGGGCGATGCCCGCCAGGGCCACCATCACCTCCCAGTCCTGGCGGCGCGGGCAGACCTGAGTGGTGACCGGATAGGCCTCCAGTCCCAGAAACGCCATCGCCCGTTGCTCCATCTCGGCGGGATTCAGGAGTTGGGCGTAGGAGGCGGCGGTGCCGACCGCGCCTTTGAACCCCTTGCCGCGCAGGTGGGCCAGCAGACGGTCCACGGCCTCCAGGTCGTCCAGCAGGTCCTGGGCGTACTGGGCCAGCCGGTAGCCGACGGTCGTCGGTTCGGCGGGCTGCAGGTGAGTGTAGCCCATGCAGGGCAGGTCGGCGGTCTCCTCTATCCGGTCGGCGAAGGCCAGGAGCAGGTCGCGCAGGCGCTGCCGGACCAGGGTCAGCGCTTCCCGCAGCCGCAGCGCGTCGGCGTTGTCCAGGATGTCCTGGCTGGTGGCGCCCAGGTGGAGAATCGGCCCGCCGATGGGACACTGTTCGGCAAAAGTCCGCAGTTCCGCCATCAGGTCGTGGTGGATTTCGGCCTCTATCGCCTCGGCGCGGGCGATGTCCACGTCGTCCTGATGGGCCTCCAGGTCGGCGACCTGCTCGGGGGTGACCAGGCCCATTTCGGCCTGGGCGCGGGCCAGCGCCACCCAGACCCGGCGCAGGAGTCGGCGGCGGTGGGCCTCGCTCCAGATGCGGCGCATCTCCTCCGAACCGTAGCGCCAGGTGAAGGGGGAAAGATAGGTCTCGTGGTCAAACTGCCCACTCATCTTGGCCCTCCTGTAGTTCTCACACAAAGACACAATTATTCTCACACAAAGACACAAAGACACAAAGATATGGTTTTTTCTTTCTTTCCTTTCTTTCTTTGTGCCTTTGTGTCTTTGTGTGAGATAATTATACCATGCCTGGCGGAAGAAGGGCTTGCGTCCCGCCCGGATTCCAGTACAATAAGGCCGCAATGGAAGTGATTCTCACTCACGAAAACGCCGATTTTGATGCCATCGCCTCGCTGCTGGGGGCACAGAAACTGTTCCCCGAGGCGGTGCCCGTCCTCCCGCGCCGCGTCAATCGGAACGGTCAGGCGTTCCTTTCCCTTTACGGCGCGGCACTGCCTTTTGTCCATCCCGATGACCTTCCCCGCCGTACCATCCGGCGGGTCATCCTGGTGGACACCCAGGCGCTGACCACTATTCGGGGCATGCGGCCCGACACACCGGTGGACATCATAGACCACCACGCCCTGAGTCGGGAACTCCCCTCGCACTGGACGTTTCGGGGAGAGCCGCTGGGGGCGACGACGACGCTGCTGGTGGAGGAGATGTCCCAGCGGGACATCTCCGTGACGCCCATAGAGGCCACGCTGCTCCTGATGGGGATTTACGAGGATACCGGCAACCTGTCCTATATGACCACCACGGCGCGGGACGCCCGGGCGGCGGCCTGGCTCCTGGAACGGGGGGCCAGCCTGACCATTGTCGGGGAATTCCTCCAGTATCCGCTGACGCCCAGCCAGCAGGAGTTGTACGAGCGGCTGCTGGAATCGGCGACGACCCACCGCATCGGCGGACACACCATCGTGGTGGCGTCCGGGCGGGCGGGGAAGTACGAAGAGGAAATCTCCACCCTGGCCCACCGGCTGCGGGATATACTGGAGCCGTCGGCCCTGTTCGTCCTGGTCGCGCTGAACCACCACGTTCAACTGGTGGCCCGTTCCTCCACCGGCGATATAGACGTGGCGGCGGTCGCGGCCCACTTCGGCGGCGGCGGGCATGCCCGCGCGGCCGCCGCCCTGGTGCGGGACCGGACCCTGGAGTCCGTCCGTGCGGAACTGCTGGAGTTGCTCCCCCGCGCGGTCCGCCCGGCGGTGACCGTCCGGCAGATTATGTCCCGGGGCGTCCAGGTCCTCTCCCCGGATACCTCCATCGCCGAGGCCGACGAGCGGATGCGCCGGACCGGTCACGAGGGCTTCCCGGTGGTGGAGAACGGCCGCGTCATCGGCCTGCTCACCCGCCGGGCGGTGGACCGGGCCATTCAGTTCGGCATGGCTGCTGAGAGCATCCGGCAGATTATGGAACCGGGCAGCGTCACGGTCTCCCCGGACGATTCGGTAGAGAGTCTGCAGCGGCTGATGATGGAGACCGGCTGGGGGCAGGTGCCGGTGGTGGAGAACGGCGATATTGTCGGCGTTGTCACCCGCACCGACCTCATCACCCTCTGGGGGAAGGCCGGGCCCGTTCCCTCCCGCCGGGAGCAAATCGCGGCTCTGCTGGAGGCCGCCGTGCCGCCCCCCGTCCTGACCCTGGTCCGGCGGGCCGCTGAGGCCGCTCAGCAGATGGGCTTCAGCCTCTACCTGGTCGGCGGGCCGGTGCGGGACCTGCTCCTGGGGCAGCCGGTGGTGGACCTGGACCTGGTGGTGGAAGGGGACGCCATCCGTCTGGCCCGTCATCTGGCCCGCCAGTTCGGCGGTCGGGTGGTGGCCCACCGGCGCTTCGGTACAGCCAAATGGCTGCTGGACGACCGGGTCTGGCGGGAGATGGGGGGGCCGCCGCCCCCGGATCGGGCCGTCTCAGCGGTGGACTTCGCCACGGCCCGGACCGAGTTCTACACCCATCCCACGGCGCTACCCGAGGTAGAGCGCAGTTCCATCAAACAGGACCTCCACCGGCGGGATTTCACCATCAACACGCTGGCCATCCGGCTGGACCCGCCCCACTGGGGGGAACTGCTGGATTTCTACGGCGGGGAGGCTGACCTGCGGGAGGGAGTCATCCGCGTCCTACATAGCCTCAGTTTCATAGACGACCCGACCCGCATCCTGCGCGCGGCCCGCCTGGAGGCCCGCCTGGGGTTCCGCCTGGACCCCCGCAGCGAGGACCTTATCGCCAATGCCCTGCCCATGCTGAACCGGGTCAGCGGCGACCGCATCCGGCATGAACTGGAACTGATCCTGGCGGAGGACGAGCCGGAGCGGGCCCTCTGTCGGCTGGAGCGGCTGGGGGTCCTCCCGCAGATTCATCCCGCCCTCCACTGCGACCGCTGGCTGGTCACCCGTTTCCGCGCGGTGCGGAGGGAACTGGACCCGACGGTCTGGGGGTTGGAGGCGGAGGACCGGTCGTTTGTGTACTGGGGGCTTCTCCTGTACCGGCTGGAGCCCGACGCGCTGCGCGCGGTGACCGGGCGGCTGCGGATACCCCGCTCCGAGGCCCGGGACCTGGAACGTCTCCCCGACCTGCGCCGGGACCTGGACCTCCTGCCGACGCTCCGGCAGCCGAGCCGGATTTGTCACTTGCTGGAACCGTATCCGGCGCGGCTGCTGGCGGTGGGATGGGTCGCCGACCGCCGGGCCGGAGTGCGGGCCCGCCTGACCGCCTTCCAGACCCGCTACCGGCACGTGACCCCCATCCTGACCGGCGAAGACCTGAAGGCGATGGGCCTGCGGCCGGGGCCGCTCTTCGGTCGGTTGCTGACCGCGCTGCGGGATGCCCGTCTGGACGGCAAAATCGCCATGCGGGAGGAGGAGGAAGCGCTGGTGCGGAAGATGACGGAGTGCGAAGTGCGGAGTACGGAGTAGGAAGTAGGGAGTACGGAGTACGGAGTAGGGGAGTATGGAGACACCGCATGCTGTCGTACACTACGCCGAGGTCGGTCTGAAGGGGGGAAACCGCGCCTTCTTTGAGCGTGTCCTGGCTCAGAACATTCTCCAGCGGGTGGAGCGGCTGGGCGGAAAGGGGCGGGTGGAACGTCTCTCCGGTCGGTTCCTGGTCCACCTGGACACCCCCTGGGCGCCGCCGGCCTGGGAGGAGGCGCTGAGCCCGGTCTTCGGCATCGCCCACTTCGCCCCGGTCTACTTGGTGCCGCCCGACATGGAGGCCATCCGGGCCGTCATTCTGGAGAACCTGCCGGAGGAGCCGACCCGCACGTTCCGCATCACCGCCAGCCGGGACGACAAGTCCTTCCCGCTGACGTCGCCGGAGATTCAGCGGGAACTGGGCGCGGCGGTCCAGGCGCGGACGGGCTGGCCCGTCCGGCTCAAGGGGGCGGAACTGGAGATCGGGGTGGAGATTCTGCGGAACCGGGCGGTGGTCTATCTGGGACGGATGCCAGGGCCTGGAGGGTTGCCGGTGGGCGTGAGCGGGAAGGTTGTCCTGCTCCTCTCCGGGGGGATAGATTCGCCCGTGGCCGGGTACTTTGCCCTGAAACGGGGGTGCCGGGTCATCCCCGTCCACTTTCACAGCCGTCCCTTCGGCAACTGGATGGGGTCGGAGAGCCGGGCGCGGGAGATGGTGCGGCTGCTGGGGCGGTACGGGATGGAGCCGTATTTCTACGTGGTTCCTATCGGGAAGCAACAGCGGGAAATCACGGTGCAGGCGCCCGTGGCCTACCGGGTCATCCTCTACCGCCGCCTGATGATGCGGGTGGCGACGGCCCTGGCCCGCCGGGAGGGGGCGAAGGCCATCTTCACCGGCGAGTCGCTGGGGCAGGTCGCCTCCCAGACCCTGGAGAGTCTGACGGTGGTGGAGGAGGCCGCGGGCCTGCCGGTCCTCCGTCCCCTCATCGGCCTGGATAAGACGGAGATTACCGCGCTGGCGGAGCGCATCGGCACCTACGCGCTCTCCCTGATGCCCGGAGACGATTGCTGCCAGTTCCTGATGCCCCGCCGGGTGGTCACCCATCCCCGGATGGAGGAGACCCTGCGGGCCGAGGAGGCGGTGGAAATGGACCGACTGGTCCAGGAGGCGCTGGACGGCGCGACGCGGGTGGAGGTGTGATGATTCTGCAAACGTTGACCGTCGGCCTGATTCAGACCAACTGTTACATCGTCGGCTGCGAGCAGACGAAAGAGGGGGTCATCATTGACCCCGGTGGCCATCCGGAGCGCATCCTGCGCGCGGTGCGCGAGGCGGGCCTGAGGGTCCGCTACGTCCTGAACACCCACTGCCACTTTGACCACATGGCCGCCAATGCCGAAGTGGTCGCGGCGACGGGCGCGCCGCTGGCGGTCCATCCGGCGGAGCGGCCCATTCTGGAATCGCGCGGCGGCGCGGCCTGGTTCGGCGTCCCCGTATCCCCCAGCCCCCCACCCGACCTGGAGTTGGCGGACGGCCAGACCCTGGAGGTGGGGACGCTCCGGTTGCAGGTCCTGCACACCCCCGGCCATTCCCCCGGCAGTGTGACCTTCTACCTGCCCGACCAGGGCGTGGCCTTTGACGGCGACGTCCTTTTTGCGATGGGCGTGGGACGGACGGACCTCCCCGGCGGAGACTGGGACACCCTGATGCGTTCCATCGGGGAGGTCCTCTTCGCGCTGCCCGACGAGACCGTCCTCTACCCGGGCCACGGCCCGAAGACGACGGTCGGGCAGGAGAAACGGTTCAACCCCTGGTTGCTGTGAATCCTCTTTATTGTACCAGCACGAAGGCCAAGTCGTTGACGTTGGTGCCCGTAGGGCCCGTGATGATGAGGTCGCCCAGAGCGGCGAAGAAGGGGTAGGCATCGTTGCGGGCCAGATAGTCAGCGGGGTCCAGCCCCAGGGCACGGGCGCGCGCGACGGTGGTCCCGTCGGCGAAGGCGCCGGCCGCGTCGGTGGGGCCGTCGGTGCCGTCGGTGGCCAGCGTGGCGACCAGAACGTTCTCCCACCCCTCCAGCGCCAGCGCTGCTCCCAGCGCTACCTCCTGGTTGCGGCCGCCCCGGCCCTGCCCGCGCACTGTCACCGTCGTCTCGCCGCCCAGGACCAGGCAGGCGGGCAGGGGCAGGGGCCGTCCGGCAGAGACTTCCTCCTTCGCCAGCGCGGCCAGCATCCGGCCCACCTCCCGCGCCTCTCCTTCCAGGTATGTGGTCAGGATGACGGTGTGGAATCCCAGCGCGCGTGCCCGTTCCACCGCCGCCTCCGCCGCAGTGCGGTTCCCGGCGACGATGATGGTCTGGATGTGGGCGAAGACGGGGTCTCCTGGCTTGGGGGTCTCCTCTTCCTGGCCGCTCCGGCCCCGCTCCAGATGGCGGAGCACACTCGGAGGAACCTGGTCCAGCAGGCCGTACCGTTCCAGGACCGCCCAGGCGTCGGCGAAGGTGGTGGGGTCGGGCGCGCAGGGGCCGGAGCCGATGGCGTCCAGGGGGCTGCCGACCACGTCGGAGAGGACCAGGACGGCGGCCCGCGCGCCCCGTCGGGCGATGCGCTCTGCCAGCCGTCCGCCCTTGACCTGGGAGAGGTGCTTGCGGACGGTGTTGATTTCCCCAATCGTCGCGCCGCTGCGCAGGAGGTTGTCGGTGAGGGCCTGGAGGTCGGCCAGAGAGATGCCGGGGACGGGGGCCTCCATCAGCGCCGACGCGCCGCCGGAGATGAGCACCATGGCCAGGTCGCGCGGGGTCAGGGAGTCCACCAGCGCCAGCATCCGGCGCGTCCCCTCCAGCCCAGCCTCATCGGGGATGGGGTGACCGGCGGGGTGGATGTGGATGCGGGCCAGCGGCTGCGCGGGCTCATAGCCGTAGCGGACGTTGACCCATCCGGCGGCGATGTGGTCGCCCAGGAACGCCTCCACCGCCGCCGCCATCCCGGCCCCGGCCTTCCCGGCCCCGATGACGACCACCCGGTCCACTCCGGTCAGGTCATAGGCGCGGTCGCCGACGAAGAGGGTGGGGGGCTCCCAGCGCAGGTGCCGCGCGACGGCCCGCACCGGGTTCACTGCCCCCAGTGCGGCCCAGATCAATTCCATTGCAACGTCGCGGAGCATGCCGTCCACGAATGGGCACGAATACACGAATGTAACTGTCAGCCTCACCCCTCCCCCAGCGGCTTCGCCGCTACCCCCTCCCCTCTCCTGAACGAAGTTCAGGAGAGGGGAGGGGGTGCCGCCGCAGGCGGCGGGGGTGGGGTGAGGAAGTTACTCACGAATCACGAATCACGAATCACGTCTTCCGCTCCATCCGCTCCCACGTCTGGGTAGAGCCGATGTTCGGGTTGAAGTTGGGGTCGTCGGTCAGGATGTACTCGCCCAGGGGAGTGGCCCAGGCGTAGCGATAGCCGCCCGGCAACTCTATTCCCTGTCCGGCAAAAGGGTCATAGTACTCATCCACCCCGCGGATGGTCTGGCTGAACTGCTCCGCCAGCCGGTCCATCGTCTCCTGCCGCCGGTAGTACGTGTCCATCATCATATCGCTGATCTGACTGCTGGTCTGGCTGACGATGCGGCTGATCTCCCCGACGTGGCGAATCTGCTGAATCTGGTTCTGGATGAGGAACTGGCTGACCTGGAGGTATCGTCCGAACCATTCCGGGTTGAGGCGGAAGGAGCGCACGATGCCGTTAAACAGGTCTCCCAGGCGGTCCAGATGACCGGCGGGGGCGCGGAAGGAGAAGAGGTACTCCGCCATCCAGAAGAGGGTCTGCACCATGCCCATCATGGTGGGCATACTGAAGCCGGTGACCTCCACGACGCCGAAGATGTCTTCTTCCACTTCCTGCCCACCGACGCGGTAGCGGATGCGTACCCGGGCCCCGTCGGTCTGGGCAGGAGCAGAGGGGACGGCGGGACTCCCGGCCTGGAGGGCCCGGGGGAGGTCGGGCAAATGTTCCTGGGCGACGATTTGCAGGCCCGGGGCCCTCCCCCGATAGCGGGGGATGACCAGTTCCTGCAGTGCCTGCAGGGCGGGCATAGGAGGCCGGACCTCGCTCCCAAAGTAGAGGCTGCCGATGGGGAACATCATCTGGACCATCGGGTTGTTGGTCCAGGTGCAGGAGATGTTGGGGAAGACCTCCAGGGCTTCCAGACCCTGGGGGTTGTAGGCGCGGAAGGCGATCACTGCGGGCATTCCGGGGTTGTTCAGCAGCCAGTGGACGCCGCCCTCAAACGCCCATTCGGCGGGCATCAGGAAGCGGAAGGCCTCTATGCCGATTCCCTGCTGGTCTGTGCAGACGATGGTCTTGAGCCGCACGCCCCAGGAGGTGCCGGTGGCTTCGCCCTCCGGGGGCGCTTCCTGTCGTACCAGCGACGCGCCGCAGTAGGCGCAGGTCAGGCGGGGGCCGCCGGGCGGCAGCGGTGCCCCGCATTGGGGGCAGTTGTCGGAGATGGTCCGGGGCATAGGACCTCCTCTGGGAGGGCCGGCCGTGCACGGTGGTGCCCTCCCGGTAATGGGGGCGATTCGCGGCGACAAAGCCGCCGCAAATCGCCCGTTTTCAAACCAGCGCGCGCTCCAGCGCCTCCGCCACCGACCGGACCGGGACCAGTTCCAGGCCCTCCGGGGCGGAGAAGGTCGCCCGGCGGACGGTGCGGGGGACCAGACAGCGCTTGAAGCCCAGGCGGGCCGCCTCCTTCAGCCGCGCGGCCATCTGCCCCACCGCCCGCACCTCTCCGGAGAGGCCCACTTCGCCGATGACCGCCAGGTCTGCTGCCACGGGCCGCTCCCGCAAACTGGAGCCGATGGCCACCGCCACCGCCAGGTCGGCGGCGGGTTCCTCTATCTGCAGCCCGCCCACCACGTTGACGAAGACATCCTGGTCAAAGAGCCGCAGGCCCACCCGCCGGGTCAGTACAGCGACAATCAGAAGCAGCCGGTACATGTCCACCCCGTTGGCGGTCCGGCGGGGATGGCCGAAACTGGTGTGGCTGGTGAGGGCCTGGACTTCCACCAGCAACGGCCGCGTCCCCTCCATCGTGACGGCAATGGCGGAACCGGGCGCCTGAACCATCCGCTCCGCCAGGAACACCTCCGAGGGGTTCTCCACCTCCACCAGTCCCTCCTCCCGCATCTCAAAGACGCCCACCTCCGAGGTGGCCCCAAAGCGGTTCTTCGTCGTCCGCAGGAGGCGGTAGGTGTGGAACGGGTCGCCCTCCAGATAGAGGACGGTATCCACGATGTGTTCCAGGACCTTCGGGCCGGCGATGGCGCCCTCTTTGGTGACGTGGCCCACCAGAAAGACGACGACGCCGCTGGATTTGGCCCACCACTGCAGGCGGGCGGCGGCCTCCCGGACCTGCGTGACCGACCCGGCGGCTGAGGGCAGGTCGCCGGAAGTGATCGTCTGGATGGAGTCCACCACCATCATCACCGGGGAGAGGCGCTCGGCGTGGTGCAGGATGGCCTCCAGGACGGTCTCGGAGAGGACGTAGAGGCCGTCGGTGGGGACGCCCAGACGGTCGGCGCGCATCTTGATCTGCCGCGCCGACTCCTCGCCGGAGACGTAGAGCACCGGGCGCTTCAGCGTTGTGGCGACAATAGAGGAGACCTGCAGGAGCAGGGTGGATTTCCCGATGCCCGGCTCGCCGCCGATCAGGACCAGGGAGCCGGGGACCAGTCCGCCGCCCAGGACGCGGGAGAACTCCGCCAGCGGCAGGGAGAACCGCTCCAGTCCCTCCGCCCGGACCTCTCCCAGCAACTGGGGCTCGCTACGGATGACGGGGGGCGCGGCGGCGGTCACCCGCTCCTCGGCCACCTCCACCATGGTGTTCCACTCGCCGCAGCCGGGGCAGCGTCCCATCGGGCGGGGGCTGGTCCGCCCGCAGACCTGACAGACCCACTGGACGCGTGTTTTGCTCATGGGTTTCTCGCCTGTTTGGGCAGGGGCAAGCCCAGGGCAGGGGCAATCCCTGCCCCTACACCAGCACCGCCTCTATCCGTTCTAAGGCCCAGTCTATCTCTTCGCGGGTGATGACCAGGGGAGGGGCGAAGCGGATGGTGTGCTCGTGGGTTTCCTTGCAGAGAATTCCCCGGTCCTTCAGCGCCTCGCAGTAGCGGCGGGCGCCGCCCGCCTCGGGGACCAGTTCCACGCCGATCAGGAGTCCCTTCCCCCGCACTTCCCGGACCAGCGGGCTCTCTATGCGGGCCAGACGTCCCAGGAAGTAACGGCCCAGTTCGTCCGCTCGCTCCGGCAACCGCTCCTCCACAATCACCCGCAGCGCCTCCCGGGCGACGGCGCAGGCCAGCGGGTTCCCGCCGAAGGTGGAGCCGTGGTCGCCGGGGCGGAAGACCCCCAGCACTTCCCGCGAGGAGAGGACCGCCGAGACCGGGTAGAACCCACCGGAGAGGGCCTTGCCGATGACCAGGACGTCCGGCCGGACCCCCTCCCAGTCGCAGGCGAAGAGACGGCCCGTGCGGCCCAGGCCGGTCTGGATTTCGTCGGCGATGAAGAGGACGTTGTGGCGGGTGCAGATTTCCCGCACGGCCCGCAGGTACCCCTCCGGCGGGACGATGACGCCGCCCTCCCCCTGGATGGGCTCCACCAGGAAGGCGACGGTGTTGGGCGTGATGGCGGCCTCCAGTGCCCGCGCGTCCCCATAGGGGATGACGACGAAGCCCGGGGTGAAGGGGCCGAACCCCTCCCGGTACTGCGGTTCGGTGGAGAACCCGATGATGGTGATGGTCCGTCCGTGAAAATTCCCCGCGCAGACGATGATTTCGGCCTGGTCGGCGGGGACGCCTTTGACCGTGTAGCCCCACTTGCGGGCCGCCTTCAGGGCCGTCTCCACCGCCTCGGCGCCGGAGTTCATCGGCAGGACCATTTCGTAGCCGGTCAGTTCGCAGAGTTCTTTTTCCAGGAAGGGTAACTGGTCATTGCGGAAGGCGCGGGAGGTGAGAGTGACCCGGCTGGCCTGCTCCACCAGCGCCCGCAGGATACGGGGGTGGCAGTGGCCCTGGTTGACGGCGGAGTAGGCGCTGAGGCAATCCAGATACCGGTTCCCCTCCACGTCCCACACCCACACGCCCTCGGCGCGAGTGATGACGACGTCTAAGGGTTTGTAGTTATGGGCACCGTAGGTTTCTTCTAAGCGGATGTAGTCTTGGGTTCGCATAGTCATCTCCGGAAATTTGTTGCGGCGGCGAAGCCGCCGCAACAAATTGGTGATTTACCCCCACAACCCCTGAATAAACGCGTCGGGGTCAAAGGGGGCCAGGTCGTCCAGCCCCTCCCCGACGCCGACGAATCGGACGGGCAGGCCCAGTTCCCGCGCGATGGCGAAGACCATGCCGCCCCGCGCGGTGCTATCCAGTTTCGCCAGAATGACCCCGGTCACCTCCACCGCCTCCAGAAAGTGGCGGGCCTGGCTGAGGGCGTTCTGGCCCGTCGTCGCGTCCAGCACCAGTAGCGTCTCGTGGGGCGCGCCCTCCACCGACCGGGCCGCCACCCGTCGTACCTTCTTCAGTTCCTCCATCAGGTTGTAGCGGGTGTGGAGCCGCCCGGCGGTATCCACGATGACCATGTCCATCCCCCGACTGCGGGCGGCCTGGAGCGCGTCGTACACCACGGCGCCGGGGTCGCCCCCCTCCGGCCCGGAGATCACCGGACAGCCCGCCCGTTCGCCCCAGATGCGCAGTTGGTCCATCGCCGCCGCGCGGAAGGTGTCGGCGGCCGCCAGCAGCACCTTTCGCCCCTCCTGACGGTACCGGTAGCCCAGTTTGGCGATGCTGGTGGTCTTTCCCGAACCGTTCACCCCCACGATGAGGATGACATCCAGTGGGCGTCCGCCCAGGTTCAGCGGGGGTGGGGTGGGGAGGAGCGCGCGCAGTTCCTCGTTCAGCGCGTCCCGCAGACGGTCGGCCCGCAGGATGGCCTCATCCCGCGCGCGGCGGCGCAGCCGCTCCATCAGCGCCAGCGTCGTCTCCACCCCCACATCGGCCTGGATGAGCAGTTCCTCCAGTTCCTCCCAGACCTGGGGCGTGACCTCAGTGGCTCCCAGCAGAGAAGCGATGCGGCTGAAAATGGCGTTGCGCGTCCGCGCCAGTCCCTGAAAAATTCCCTTCATCCGACTTCACGCTTCACGCTTCACGCTTCACGCTTTACGTTTCACGCTTTACGTTTCACATTTACTGCTTCTCATACGGTTGCCCGTCGGCGGCGGGCGGCACGGCCTCGCCCACCACCCCGGCCAGGACGATGATGGTCACCAGATACGGCGCCATCAGCAGGAACTGGGAGGGGATGGGCACCTGCAGGATGGCCAGTTTGGTCTGCAGCGCGTCGGCGAAGCCGAAGATGAGCGCCGCACCGAAGGCCCCGAAGGGCATCCACTTGCCAAAAATCATCGCCGCCAGGCCGATGAAGCCCTTGCCTGCCGTCATCAATTCGTCAAACCGGCCCACCGACCCCAGGATGAGGAAGGCCCCGCCCAGCGCGGCGACCATTCCGCCGATGGTCACGTTCACGTAGCGGGTCTTGAAGACGTTGACCCCCAACGTGTCGGCGGCGCGGGGATGTTCGCCCACGGCCCGCGTCCGCAGCCCCCAGCGGGTGTGGAAGAGGACGACGTGGACCACCACCAGCAGGATGTAGAGCAGATAGACCAGCAGGTTCTGCTCAAAGACCACCGGGCCGATGACGGGAATCCGGGAAAGGATAGGGATGGGCACCGGTTGCAGAGTGCCCGTGTTGTTCAGTTGCTGGAACTGGGCCAGAATCCGGGCGCTGAGGAAACTGGTGATGCCGACCGCGAGGATGTTGATGGCTGTCCCGGCGATAATCTGGTTGACCTTGAAACGGACGGCCAGGACGGCCAGCAGGAGCCCCATCAGCGCGCCGGAAATCAGCGCGCAGACCAGACCGAAGGGCATGGATGCCCACGATGGCCACCCCCAGACGTTCAGCGCCAGACTGCCCATCAGGGTGGCCGTGAACGCGCCGGTCAGCATCATCCCCTCAATCCCGATATTGATGACGGCACACCGTTCGCAGATGACCCCGGATAGCCCCGCCAGCGCGATGGGGACAGCCCGCAGGAGGGCGCTATTCAGCATGCCGGTCAGGTTGAAGGAGCGGCCCTGCGAGGCCCAGGTGAGAAAGGCCCAGACGAAGAGCCCTGCGATGACCCCCAGGGCCAGGTTGACCCGCCGGAAGCCGCGCGCCAGTTGCCAGCCCCCCATAAAGGCGCAGACCAGCGCCAGGACGTAGAGCGTCGGCGCGGTCGGGAGGACCAGGTCGGGGACGGGGGCCGTCTGGGCCGCTGTGCCGAAGTTCAGGCCGAACGTGCTGGTCTGGCCCGCCGCGGCCACGCGGGCAAAGAGCAGGTAGATCAGCAACCCGGTCCCGATGAAAATGAACCCGTAGGTTCGGGCCCGTCCGGGGGTAACACCCCCGCGTGCGGCTATGCGCTCCCAGGTAGAGGTTGTGGTGGCCATCGGTTATAGTTCCTCCAAAAGACTCTGAGATGTCAGCCCAGCACATCCGCCAGGGCGGCCTCCCAGAAGAGTGCTTGGCCGTCCTGGAGGACCACCACCCGATGCGCTTCCGCGTCCCGTTGGGCGCCAACGGTGATGTCCTCCCCAGCCACCACGGGGATGGCCCGCAGGCCGGCCCGCCGCAGCAACCCTGCCCGGTGGATGGCCCGCTCCACATCGTGCCGGTCCACCACGCTGGATACCTCTACCGCCAGCCAGACCTGCGGCGCGTCGGGGAGATGGCGAGGCTGCCCGGTGACCACCAGGTCTAAAGAGAGCAGGTCCCGGAAATCCTCCGCAGAAAGGCGAGTTTCCAGTTCGCTCTCCAACTCCACCGGCAGGAATGCCCGCAGCCGTCGCAACAGGGGGCCGAAGTACGCCCCAGCCCGGTAGTGGTAATTGAATTCCAACTGGCGGCCTTTGACAGCGGCGAGGGTATCCTGCATCTTTTTCACGACCTGGACCAGGTCCCGAAGTTGAGCCTCGGTCTGCGCCTGGGCCTCGGTCAGTCGGTCCAGCGTTGCTTCTATACGGGCAAAGCGGGCCTCCGAGGCCTCCCGGTACTTCTGGGATTCCGCCTCCGTGCGGGCCTGGGCTTCCGCCAGTTCCTTCACGCGCGCTTCCGTGCGGGCCTGGGCCTCGGCCAGCGCTTTGAGGGCTTCCTCCGTCCGCCGTTGGGCCTCGGCCAGTTCTTTCACGCGCGCCTCCGTGCGGGCCTGGGCCTCAGCCAGTTCATTCACGCGCGCCTCGGTGCGGGCCTGGGCCTCAGCCAGTTCATTCACGCGCGCCTCCGTGCGGACCTGAGCCTCGGCCAGTTCATTCACGCGCGCCTCCGTACGGGCCTGAGCCTCGGCCAGCCGGTCCAGTGCTGCCTCCGTGCGGGCCTGGGCCGCCACTAGGCGATCGTACTCCCGACGGGTCACCCGGATGGATTTCATCCGATCGTCCACTACGGCGACGATCGCTTTGTACATCTCTGGCGTCAATCCTTGCAGTTGGGTCATCTTCTCCTCCTCTATACCCGCCCCCAGCCCCGGGTGAAGACCATTTCCGCCGTCTCTTTGGGGGCGCGAATCCGGTAGATGAAGCGGATGATCTCCGGCGCGGCGATGAAGATGATGATGAGCGCCTGGAGAATGGAGATGATGTCTATGGGCACGTGGGCCACTCCCTGCATCCGCTGCGCACCCGCCCGCAGAAAGCCGAAGAGCAGGGCCGCCAGCAGGACCCCCACCGGGTGGCTTTTTCCCAGCAGGGCCAGGGCGATGGAGTCAAACCCGTAGCCGGAGAAGAAGGCGTTGGGCATAAAGTGCAGCACGCCCAGGATGTCGTGCGCCCCGGCCAGCCCGGCCAGTCCACCGCTCAGCGCCATCGCCAGGACGATGTTGCGGGCCACGCTGATCCCCGCCGTCCGCGCCGCGCGCGGGTTGGCCCCCACGGCGCGAATCTCAAACCCCACCGTCGTCTTAAAGAGCAACCAGTAGACGAACCAGACGGCCAGCAGCGCCAGCAGCAAGCCCGTATTCAGCCGGATGGAGAGGTCGTTCGGGAAGAACTGGGGGAGATAGGCCGTGGGCAGAATCTCCGGACTCACCGGACGGGAGTCGCCGGGCCGGGCCATCGGGCCACCCACCTGGAGCAGGTAGTCGGCCAGACGGTAGGAGATGTAGTTCAGCATGATGGTGTTGATGACCTCGTGGGCCCCCGTCCGGGCCTTGAGGAAACCGGCGATGGACGCCCAGAGGGCCCCGCCCAGCATCCCCGCCGCCAGCGCCAGCGGCAGGTGGATGAACCACGGGAGTCCCTTCACCGCGTAGCCCACGTAGACCGAGGCCAGTCCGCCGATGAAGTACTGCCCCTCCGCGCCGATGTTGAAGAGGCCGCAGCGGAACCCCAGCGCCACGGCCAGCCCGGCGAAGATGTACGGCGTTGCCAGGCGCAGCCCCTCGGTGATGGGGTAGATGGCCCGCAGCAGGCGCGCGCTATCTCCCGTCGTCAGCCAGATTTGCAGGCCGGTGAAGATGCGGGCCGGGTTGCCGAACGCGCCCTCAAAGAACGCGCCGTAGGCCTTGACGATGGACGCCCCGGCGGCGACCAGTCCGGCGCCGATTCCCTCGCCGAACGCGGCCCACACGTCGGGGTCAAAGGCGGCGATGAACAGCGCGCCCACGACCAGCGCGGTGAAAATGGCCAGGAAAATCATCGCCACCGACTGCCAGTTCCAGGCGGTGACGCGCGCCAGCAGCCGCCGCTCCAGGTCCTCGCCCTTCGGGCCCACCCGCGTGCGGATGCGGCCCGTGCCCAGCCCCTCCGTCACCTCCAGGACTTTGCCCCGTACCTCCGAGGGGACCGACACATCCGCCGCGTGGTACGGTGCCAGCCCGATGCCGTCGTTGTGCAGGTCAAAGCGCAGGCTCCCCCCGTGCAGTTTTCCCGCCACCGCCAGGGAGAGGGCCTCATAGACGGCCCGGTCCACCCGTTTGACCGCGCTGGTCAGCAACCGGTCGGCGCCCGGTTCCTCGCCCTTCCGGAAGGTCGTCTCCCAGTGGTCCTGGTCGGAGCCGATCACCCAGACGCCGCGCGCGGCGGCGGCCCGGATGGCCGCGCTGCCGCACCCCCCGGCGGCCGCGAAAAGGACGTCCGCCCCCTGGTTCACCAGTTCCCCGGCGGCCTCCCGGCCCTTCTGCTCATCGGTGAAGGAATTGGTGTAGACGGTGAGCACCTTTGCCCGGCGGTTGGTGAAGGCCACCCCGTGCTCAAACCCGCGCTGGAATTTCAGCACCGGCGGCACGTCCACCCCACCGACGAAGCCCACCACATTCTGCTCCGTCATCAGGCCGGCCAGCGCGCCCGCCAGAAACCCCGCCTGGTCCTCCGCGAAGACCAGCCCGGTGACGTTGCGACTCTCTTGGATGGGCTCGTAGTCCACCAGGACGAAGTGGACCTTCGGGTAGCGGGCGGCCATCCGTTCCACCGTCGTGCCGGTGGTGGAGCCGACGGTGACCACCAGGTTGCAGCCCCGCTCAATGGCCAGGCGGATGTTACTCTCGTACTCGGCGGGGGAACGGGTCTCTATCAGTTCCACCGCCAGGCCGTGCTCCTGGGCGGCCCGCATCGTCCCCTCGTAGGCGTACTGGTTGAAGGAGCCGTCGTCTATCCGGCCCCCGTCGGTGACAAAACCGACCCGAAGTCGCTCTTGCATTCGCACCTCCCAAGTTCAGCCGTTAGCCGTCAGTCGGTAGCCGTTAGTCTGTGGTCTGTCGTCTGTGGTCTGTCGTCCGTCGTCTGTGGTCCGTCGTCCGTGGTCGGATCAGCGGTTCCGTTTCACCCCCGCCATGAGCAGGCCGATTTCCTCGCGGGTGGCCTGGTCGGCGGGCAGGATGTCCATAATGCGCCCTTCGTACATCACCGCAATGCGGTCGGAGAGGCTCATCACCTCGTCCAGTTCCGGCGAGACCAGGAGCACCGCGCAGCCCTCGTCCCGCTTGGCGATGATGCGCTGGTGGATGTACTCAATGGAGCCCACGTCCAGCCCCCGGGTCGGCTGCGAGGCGATGAGCAGGCGGATGGGACGGGAGAACTCGCGGGCGACGATGACCTTCTGCTGGTTGCCGCCGGAGAGGTTGGCGACGGGCGTGAGGATGCTGGGCGTGCGGATGTCAAACTCCCGGGCCCGCTGTTCGGCGACGGTAAAAATGACCTCCTGCTGGAGCGTCCCGGCGCGGGCGAAGGGGGGCAGGTAGTAGGTGTTGAGCACCAGGTTGTCGGCGACGGGGAAACTGAGCACCAGGCCGTCCTGCTGGCGGTCCTCCGGGACGTGGGCGACGCCCCGTTCCAGGATGTGGCGCGGCGGAGCGCCGGTCACCTCCGTCCCCAGAATCCGTACCCGACCCGCCAGAGGGTGCCGCAGGCCGGTCAGCGCCTGCACCAGTTCGGTCTGACCGTTGCCCTGGACTCCGGCGATGCCCAGTACCTCGCCGGCCCGCACCTCAAAGGAGACGCCCCGCACCGCCGGGTTGCCCCGGTCGTCCAGCACCTCCAGGTTCTCCACTTCCAGCACCGTCTCCCCGGGCGTGGCGGGTTTCTTGTTCACCCGCAACAGCACCTCCCGCCCGACCATCATGGAGGCCAGTTGCTCCTCGGTGGTCTGGGACGGGGTGGTCGTGCCGACCACCCGCCCGTTCCGCAGGACGGTGATGCGGTCGGCGATCGCCATGACCTCTTTCAGTTTGTGGGTGATGAAGATGACGGACTTGCCCTGGGCGGCGAGGGAGCGGATGACCTTGAAGAGTTCCTCCACCTCCTGCGGGGTCAGGACGGCGGTGGGCTCGTCCAGGATGAGGATGTCGGCCTGACGGTAGAGGAGTTTGATGATTTCCACCCGCTGCTGGACGCCGACGGGCAGGGTCTTGACCAGGGCGTCCGGGTCCACATGCAGCCCGTACTGGCGGGAAATCTCACGGATGCGCCGGGCCGTCGCCGCCCGGTCCAGGAAGACGCCGTTCTTGATGGACTCCACGCCCAGCATGACGTTTTCGGTGACGGTGAGGACGGGGACCAGCATGAAGTGCTGGTGGACCATTCCGATGCCCAGCGCGATGGCATCTCCGGGCCCGCGAATCTCCACCCGACGCCCCCGGACAAAAATTTCCCCCTCATCGGGGGAATACAGTCCGTAGAGGATGTTCATCAGGGTTGTCTTTCCGGCGCCGTTTTCGCCCAGGAGAGCATGGACCTCTCCTTCTTCCAGGGTCAGGTTGATGTGGTCGTTGGCCAGCACGCCGGGGAAGGACTTGGTAATGCCTCGCAGTTCCAGGACAGGTGGCATAAAGCGGCCTCCTCACGAGTGTGGCATAAATTGTACCCTCTTTCTGGAAATAACGCAACCGGCCCGGCAATATGCCGGGCCGGTGCACGGGGGGCGGGAGAGGGGCAGGAGGCCTCTCCTTGGCTCCTCGGGCAGGACTCGAACCTGCAACCAACCGGTTAACAGCCGGCCGCTCTACCTGTTGAGCTACCGAGGACCGTATGCAGGCATATTATACCGCAAATTCCCGATTCCGTCAACCGCCCCCGTTGGGCGGGTGTGTCCCAAAATCGTCGGGGCCCGGTGGGCCAGGCCGTCAACGGCCTGGCTGAGGTTGCACAGGGCGCTGGAAGCGCCCTCTCCCTTCGGCAGTCTTTCGGGAACACGGGTGGCCCGGGCGGAAAGGGGCGCTTTAGCGCCTCGTCTTCGCCTGAGCCGGGCCGTCAACGGCCCGGCGGAAAGGCCAGCGGCCCGGCCCGACGAAATTGGGACACATCCAGCCGCTTGGGTGTGTCCCAATTCTGTCGGACTTGGCCGCTTTGTAGGACAACTGCGAGCAGTTGTCCTACAACTTTGGGACACACCCCGTTGGGCGTTGGGCGGTTTCCCGCCATACCGTTGCTTTACTCTATACTCCCTGTCAGATACGCCAGAATCATTGCATGGGTGATTGCTTCCACCGGCGCCCGGTCATCGGTGAGGACGATGCCGCCCTCCGGCACAGGCCGCAGATTCGCCAGCGCCTCGTCCGCAATCGCGCGCAGGTCGGGGTCGGTCAGCTCCTCCCGGTTGGCGCGCAGATTTTCGGCTGTCGTCGGCTGGACGGTGGCAACCAGAATGGTGTTGTAGGAGTTGGGGACGTCTACGGCGTGGACGGTGGGGAAGACGGCGCGCAGGGTGGCCGCGATGGCCGCCACCAGACGGTCGTCCCCGGGAGTGCGGCCCACGTTCACCACCACCACGCCGTCCTCCTCCAGATGCCGGCGCGCCTCCTGGAAGAACTCCACCGTCGTCAGGTGCCAGGGGATGTAGGGCAGCCGGTAGGCGTCCACCGCGACCACGCTGTAGCGGCGCGGGGAGCGGGCCAGGACCGCCCGCCCGTCGCCCACCGTCACCTGCAGGTTCGGCTCCGTCATCCCGAAGTACTCCCGCCCCACCCGCACCACCGCCGGGTCCAGTTCCACGCCGTCTATGGGGATGGGGCCGTAGAAGGCCGTATAGAGTTTGGGGACGGTCCCCCCCGCCAGCCCGATCATCGCCATAGAACGGACCCGGCTGGGGGAGAACGGCGGCGGATTGAAGAACGGGGCAATCACAAAGAGGTCCCACGTCCCCCCGACCCGGCGCGCGCCGGGCCGGTAGACGGAGTGGATGCCCAGCCCCTCGTTCAGGAAGAGATACCGCCACCCGTCCCGCTCCACCACCTGGATGTAGTGGTGGGCCGACTCGGCCTCGTAGATCATCCCGGCCTGAGGCTTGACGGGCCGACCGCGCGCCCCGAGGGCCAGCACCAGCACCACCAGGGGCATCCAAAGGTAGAGGACGGCGCGTCGGGGCCGGGCGCGGGCCAGTCCCACCAGAGATGGAACCAGCAGGGAGAGGGAGAGCACGCCAAACGTGTTGCGGGTGCCGATGGCGGGGACCAGTCCGAACACCGTCACCAGCGTCCCCAGCAGACTCCCGACGGTGGAGAGGGCGTACACCCGTCCGGCGACCCCGCCCGTCTCCTCCACCCGGTCCACCAGCAACCGGATGACGAAGGGGGAGAGACAGCCCAGCAGGGTGACAGGCGCGGCGAAGAGAAGGAGCACCGCGGCGAAGGGGCCGACGGTCAGAGAAACGTTGAGGCGCGCCATTCCCTCCACCGCCAGGGAGAGCACTGGCCGCGCGACAAAGGGCACCAGTCCCACCAGCCAGGCCCCCCAGGTGGCGATTTCGTAGAAGGTGGCGGGGCGGGGGGAACGGTCGGCCCAGCGGCCCCCCAGAAAGTAGCCCACCGTCAGATAGAGGAGAATCAGGCCGATGATGGCCGCCCACACTGGCAGCGACTCGCCGAAGTACGGGGCCAGCAGGCGGGAGGCAGCCAGTTCCACCCCCAGGGAGACCGCGCCGCCCAGAAAGGCCGTCAGATAGAGCCAGCGGGATTCGGTACGCATATGTATGGGGACGTAGCGCGGGCTGTCAGCCTGCGATGCAGGCATTCACTTCAGCGCATTGTAGCGCAGGCTTTCAGCCTGCGGCTGTCAGCCTGCGACGCAGGTATTCACTTCAGCGCGTTGACGATGGCGTTGACATCGTAGCGGATCAGGTCAACGTAACTCTCCACGCCGCTCCCCGGCCCGCCCAGGGAACCGGTGTACAGAGTGACCAGTCGGACCCCGGTATCCCGCGCCACCTGTTCGGCCAGTTTGGGGTTGACCGTCGTCTCGGCGAAGACGGCGGGGACGCCGAAGCGGCGGATGGTCTCCTCCAGTTCGGCGATTTCCCGGGCCGAGGGCTCCGCTCCGGGGCTGATGGGGTAGACCGCCGCGACCTGCTCAAAGCCGTACCGGTCGGCGAAGTAGCCGAAGGAGGGGTGGTTGGTGACCAGTTTGCGGTTCTGGGGCGGCACCTGAGCCACCTGCTCCAGGACCCAGGCGTCCAGCGCCTCCAGTTCCGCCCGGTAGGCCGCGGCGTTGGCCGCGTAGCGGTCGGCGTGGGCGGGGTCCAGCGCGCTCAGCGCCTGCCGGGTGTTCTCCACCCAGATCATCACATTCCGCACATCCAGCCAGACGTGCGGGTCAGCCTCGCCGTGGGCGTGGGATTCCTCCCCGTGCTCCTCCAGAGGACGGGGCTGGATTCCTGCCGAGACCGGCACGACGGGGATGTCGCCCACGTTCCGCAGCGTGCGCTCCAGGAATCCCTCCAGCCCCAGCCCGTTGACGAAGAGGACGTGCGCCCCGGCCACTGCGGTCAGGTCGGCCGGAGTGGGCTCGTAGCTGTGGGGGTCGGCGCCGGGGGGCAGGAGAACGGTCAACTGGACGGCATCGCCGCCCACCCGGGCCACCACGTCGCCCACGATGGTCGTCGTGGCCACCACGCGCAGACGCTCTCCCGCGCCCAGCGGGGCCGGGGAGAGGGCGGGGAGCCCCTCCGCCTCCGGCTCGGGGGGAGGCGTCGGCCGGGCACAGGCCCCCAGCAGCGCCAGCAGCAGAATCAGCAAAACTGCCAGTTTTCGCATCCGGCCACTCCAACCTGTCGCAGGTTGCGGGATATGGTAGCACAGTTTGGGTAAACGTCAAGCACGCTTATCGCTGATCGCTTATCGTGAATCGCTTATCACGGATCGCTGATCGCTATTACCGCCCTCCAGGTTTGGCCTTTTCACCCGCGGGGATAGAAGGCGACGCCGCCCGCCGCAACTCCCTCAATTCCCCTCCGCGCCGCGAAGCGGCGGCGGGGAAAGATGGGGGAAAACAATCCGATAGCAGGCTCAAAAGGGCCCCAGTGAACTCTAACGTAACCTGCGATGCACGATATGCGCTACGCGATGTGCGATGTGCGATATGCGATATGCGATATGCGATACGCGATACGCGATACGCGCTATGGTCTATTTCCCGCATTCTGGTATAATAGAGCCCGCTATGAAGAAGATCGCGCTGATTTTAGACGCCGACGATACGCTCTGGGAGAACAACGTCTTCTACGAAGAGGCGACGGACGCCTTCGCCGAACGGATGGCCCGTGAGGGGTTTGACCCCCAGCGAGCCCGGGAGACCCTGGCCCGGATAGAACAGGAGCGCGTCCCCGTCTACGGCTACGCGCCCCAGGAGTTCGCCCGCAGTCTGGTGCTGACCTACCACCAACTCTGCCAGGAGGACGGGCGGATCCCCCGGCCCGAGGTGGAGGCAGAGGTGGAGGCCATTGGTCAGCGGGTGGTGGAGTACCCCATCATCCTGCTGGACGGCGTCGCCGAGACGGTCGCCGTCCTCTCCCGCCACTGTCGCCTCTTCCTGCTGACCAAAGGCGACCCGAAGGTCCAGCGCGACAAGGTGGACCGGTCGGGGCTGGCCCCGCACTTTGAGGCCATCCACATCGTCCCCGAGAAAAAGCCGGAGGTCCTGCAGGACCTGCTGGTCCGCCACAACCTGGACCCTCGCCGGACGTGGATGGTGGGCAACAGCCCCCGCTCCGACGTCAATCCGGCCCTGGCCGCGGGGATTGGCGCCATCCACATCCCCTACCACCGCCCGTGGTCCTGGGAGGAAGTGCCCGTCGCCGACCCGGAACGGGTGGTCCGCCTCTCGCGCTTCCGCGACCTTCTCCAACTTTTCCCCCCACCGGAGGACGAGCCGTGATCCGTGCGGTCATTTGGGACTGGGGCGGCGTGCTGATGCGCACCATGGACATCCGGCCGCGCATGGCCTGGGAGCGGCGGCTGCGCCTGCCTCCGGGCACACTGGCGGACACCTTCTTCGGGAACCCGGCCTGGGACCGGGCCCAGCGGGGCGAGGGTTCGGTGGACGACGTCTGGGCCGAAGTGGCCGACCGGTTGGGCGTCAGCCCGGCTGACCTCCCTGCCCTGCGGCGGGATTTCTGGGCGGGCGACCGGCTGGATGAGGAACTGGTCGGGCTGATCCGGGAACTGCGCTCCGCCGGTATCCGCATTGGCCTGCTGAGCAACCATCTCCGTGAACTGCGTCAGCGCCTGGGCGACCTGGAGCCCTTGCTGGATGCTGTCGTCATCTCCGGGGAGGCGGGAGTCCTGAAACCGAACCCCGCCATCTACCGCCTCACCCTGGACCGGCTGGGAGTGGCACCGGAGGAGGCCGCGTTTGTGGACGACTGGAAACCCAACGTGGAGGCGGCCCGGAACCTGGGGATGTTCGCTATCCGCTTTCGGGGAACAGTCCATCTGCGGCGGGTCCTGGCGGATGCCGGGCTCCCCGTCCGTCCCCCCGCGCTCCGGCCCCTTCCGGGCGTCCGCGCCGTCATCTTTGATTGGGGCGGCGTCCTTTCCCCACTGGACTTCCTGAAACAGACCCCCCAGTGGGAGGCCCGGCTGGGCCTGCCATCGGGCACGCTGGACCGGGTCCTCTGGGGGCCGGAGTGGAAGTTACTGGAAATGGGCGCCATCCCTCAGGAGGAATACGATAACCACGTGATGCGCGCCCTGGGCCTGCCCGACCGGGAGGCTGTCCAGCAATTCTACCGGGAGTACTACGCCAGCGACGGCCTGCATCCGGGCGTCGTTGCCGCCGTCCGAAGCCTGCGGGGGCGGTATCGGGTGGCCTTGCTCACCAACGCTTTCCCCGGGCACGCGGAGTCCCTGCAGCGGCGGCACGGTTTTGACCCCCGCGCCGAGTTTGACCTGTACGTGAACTCTGCCGAAGTGGGGCTGGCCAAACCCGACCCGGCCATCTACCAACTGACGCTGGACCGGCTGGGCGTGCGGCCGGAGGAGGCCATCTTCATAGACGACCACGTCCGCAACACCGACGCGGCCCATCTGCTGGGCATCCACACCATCGTCTGCGCCGACGTGGAGACCGCCCTGGCCGACCTCTCTGCCCTGCTGGGGCATCCGGTGGGAGAAGTGAAGGGAGAAAAATGAAAGCCACAACTGTATCCGATGTGGTGGACGTATTTCTTGCACTGCCGCAGGAAGAGCAAGAAGAAATCTTCCAGATTGGCGCGGCATTCCGGCTGGTGGACCTGCGAAAACAACTGGCGCTGGCTGAGGAGAACATCGGAAGATTTGAAGCCCGGTACGGTATGACCCTGGATGAACTGGAAAATCAGGGCCTGCCCGAAGACGCGGACTACCAAATGCACGAAGATTACGTGGAATGGCATTACTGGGTCAACGTTCGGGACAGGACGCGACAAATGCTGAACGTACTGGGGAAGTTCTCCAGGGTACCGGGAGCAGGCTGATGCGGGCAAGAATTCTGGAGATTTACGTAACTACCTACCAGGGAGCCCCCGGGCAAGCGCTATCAAAGACGCGGCGAAGGCATGCCCCTGTAGCGCAGGCCGCCAGGCCTGTATTCGCAGGCTAAAGCCTACGCTACATTATCTGCAAACGATTCAGGGTAGGTAATTACGTCAAAACTCGGAGGAAACCTGCCTGGAAGACGTTACGGGCGTGATTCTTGAGGAACTCAGGAAGCAATGAGTGCACTCTCTTCTATGTCGCTCTCTGAACTCCGTCCCTTCCTGCAGATTCTGGCGGTCGTCTACGCGCTGGTCACCCTCTGGCTGGCGGTCTACGGCTTGCACAGTTGGGTGTTGCTGGTGCTCTACTGGTGGCATCAAAGGCGCGCCAGGATTACGGCCACCCGGCCACCGCAACCCCCGCGCGCGGACCTCCCGGTCGTCACCGTCCAGTTACCCCTTTACAACGAGCGGTACGTGGTGCGGCGGCTGATAGACGCCGTGGCCGCGCTGGAGTACCCGCGCGATCGGCTGGAAATCCAGGTCCTGGACGACTCCACCGACGAGACGACAGCCATCGCCCAGGCCCGGGCCGCCTTCTGGCGGGAGCGCGGGGTGGACATCCGGGTGCTCCACCGCTCCGACCGGTCCGGCTTCAAGGCCGGCGCGCTGGCCTGGGGGCTCCAGCAGGCGCGCGGGGAACTGATCGCCGTCTTTGACGCCGACTTCTGCCCCCGCCCCGACTTCCTGCTCCGGGTCGTCCCCCACTTGATGGCCGACCCCCGCCTGGGCATGGTGCAGACCCGCTGGTCGCACCTCAACGCCGGGGACTCCCCCGTCACCCGGGCGGAGGCCATCGCACTGGACGGCCACTTTGTGGTGGAGCAGACGGCGCGCAGCCGCGCCGGCCTGTTGATGCACTTCAACGGCAGCGGCGGGGTCTGGCGGCGGGCCTGCATAGAGGACAGCGGTGGCTGGCAGAGTGATACCGTCTGCGAGGACCTGGACCTGAGTTACCGCGCCCAACTGGCGGGCTGGCGCTGCCGCTTCCTGCCGGAGGTGGATTGCCCGGCGGAACTGCCGCCCCAGATGCTGGCCTTCAAGCAGCAGCAGGCCCGCTGGGCCCGGGGGTCGGCGCAGTGCCTGCGGAAACTGGCGCGCCCGCTCCTGACCAGCCGTCGGGTGGGCCCAATCCAGAAACTGCTGGGGCTTCTGCACCTGAGCGGCTACCTGATTCACCCCCTGCTGGTCCTGCTCCTGCTGCTGACGCCGGTCACGCTCCTGGTCCCGTCGCCGCTGGGGGAGGTTTCCTGCCTGCTGGGGCCGATCTGCCTGGGGCCGATTCTGGTCTACGGGACGGGCCAGTGGGCGCTCTATCGGGACTGGAAACGGCGGCTGCTGGCTTTCCCGGTACTGGTCCTGATCGGGACCGGCATTGCCTGGGGCAACACCGTCGCCATTTTCCAGGGACTGACCCGCTGGGGCGGGACATTTGCCCGGACCCCCAAGTTCTGCCTGGACGGACGGGAAAGGAACTGGCAGCGCCGCCAGTATCGCCTGACCCGGGACCGGTCCATCGGGGGGGAGATTGCCCTGGCCCTCTATGCCCTGGCGACGGCGGCCCTCGCCTGGGATTTGGGCCAGACGGGTGCGGTCCCCTTTATGCTCCTCTATGCCCTATCCTTTGGGGTGGTGGCGGGGAGCAGTCTCTACGAGATGGGTCGCTGGGCCGCCCCGAAGACGCGCCGCGCTGCGCGGGTTCGGGGCAGCATCCGACCATAGCATGCCCGTTTTGCGGCGGCGGCCGCAGGCCGCCGCCGCAAAACGGTTGGGGCGGGCGGCCTTCGGCCGCCCGCCCCAACCCAATGCGGCGCAGAACCCAATGTAGCGCAGGATTCATCCTGCACCAGACAGGATAAATCCCGGGCTACAACGGCAGGGTAAAGTAGAACGCCGCCCCCCGACTCTCCTCGCTCTCCACCCAGATGCGCCCGCCATGGGCCTCCACGATGCGCCGACAGATCGCCAGCCCCAGCCCGCTCCCCTCCGCCTGTCCCTCTCCGATACGGACAAACTTCTCAAACAGCCGCTCCTGCAAATCGCGCGGGATACCGGGCCCGGTATCCACCACTCCCACCCTGACCTCCCCCTCCCCCGCATCCACCGACACGGTCACCCGGTCGCCGGGGCGGCAGTACTTGACCGCGTTGGCAACCAGGTTCAGCAATGCCTGCCGGATGCGGCCAGCATCTCCGGTAACGGTGGGCAGGGTAGCGGGCAACGAGACCTCCAACCCAATTCCCTTCGCCTCCGCCTGAGGGCGCAGGGCCTCCAGCACCGATGCTACTATCTGCTTCAGGTTCACTGGCTCCCGGGCCAGGAAGACCCGACCGGATTCCAGACGCGCCAGGTCCAGAAACTCCCCGGCCATCCGGCTCAGCCGCAGGGCTTCCTGCTGGATCAACCGCGCGAACTCGTTGCGCTCCTGGGGGGCGATGCCCTCACGAGTGATCAGGTCGGCGTAGGACGCGATCACTCCCAGCGGCGTGCGCATCTCGTGGACAATTTCTGCCACCAGGTCCGACTGCTCAAAGAGAACGGCGTTCTCCACGGCAATCGCGGCCTGGTCAGCCAGAATGCGCAGGGTCTCCATGTCGTCCGGGGTAAAGGATCCCCCGTTGCGCCGGTTGATCACCTCCAGGACGCCAATAACCTTTCCGCGCACCGCCATTGGCACCGCCATCAGGGAGCGGGTCTCCAGGCCGGTCTCCCGGTCCACCTGCGCGTAGAACCGGGGGTCTTTTCGGGCATCGGCGACCACCACCGGCTCGTTGTGCTGGAAGACCCAGCCCGCGATGCTATCCATCGGCACGGCCATCTGATAGATGGCGTGGCCATCCGGGTGAGTGGTGGCCTCAAAGCGGAGTTCCCCTGTCCGCCGGTCCACCAGCAGAACGGAGCCGGTCTCGGCGCCCGTGAGGTCGCAGACGGCGCGGACGATTTCGGAAAGCAGTGGGCGCAGACTCAGCGTGGAGTTGAGAAGACGGCTGACCTCAATAATGCGTTGCAGACGGATGACGCGTTCCTCCGCCTCCATGTGCTACTCCGTATTCCGTGTTTCGTGGGATTATCCCTCCAGACACTTTTCCGCCAGACGGGGCAGCGTCTCCGTCACATCGGCGTGGAAGACGGCGGCGGCGAACGCGTCGGCGTAGGTACTCTGCAGGTTGAAGATCAACAGTGCTCCCCCGCTGGCATGGGTGATGGCCGGGAGTTTGGCCGCGGGCATCACCATCAGTGACGAGCCGACCACCAGCATCAGGTCGGCCCGGCGGGCATGCTCCATCGCGGCGATGAACACCTCTGTAGGGAGTTGTTCGCCGAAGAGGATGACATCCGGCTTGACCACCCCGCCGCAAAACGGGCATCGCGGCACCTCCCCCCGCTCCACGGTCTCCTCCAGCCCCTCCGCCGACGTCTGCCGGAAGCAGTTCAGGCAGGTCGCCGTCCGCAGGTGGCCGTGCAGTTCCAGAACGACACGGGAGCCGGCCCGTTGATGCAACCCGTCTATGTTCTGCGTGATGACGGCCTGGATGCGGCCGGCGGCCTCCAACCGGGCCAGAGCGATATGGGCCGGATTCGGCTGGGCCTGGCGCATCAGCGAGACCAGCGGGCGCACCCACTGGTAGAAGCGCTGAGGGTCCCGCCGCAGCGCGTAGATGGACGCCACCTCCATCGGGTCATCCTTCTCCCACAGCCCGGAGCCCGGAGAGCGGAAGTCCGGGATGCCCGAGGGCGTGCTGATCCCCGCGCCGGTCAATGCCACCGCGTGGCGGGCATTCCGCAGCAGGGCCGCCGCCCGCTCCAGTTTCGCATCTATGTCTCCCATTTGCATGGCTTCCCTTCAATGGGACACGGATGGACGCGGATGGTACGGATTTTTCATCCGTGCCAACCCGTACAAACCCGTGTTGATCCGCGTTCTATTCCATTTCGCCCGATCAGGATTTGAAAATCCGGATCGGCGTGCCGACCCGTTTATCCCCCTGGATGAAATCGTCCTCCGCGCCGCCGACCGGATAGACCCAGCGGTAAATCCAGCGCGCCGCGTCTATGGAGACGTTGACGCACCCGTGGCTGCGGGGGACGCCGAAGTCGTTGTGCCAGTACGTGCCGTGAATCGCCGTCCCGCTGGGGTCAAAAAACGTGTTCCAGGGGACGCCCGGCAGGTCAAACAGGTCCGCCGGAACCGGGTCCTCCGGCTTCTGGGGACGGTTGCTCATGTGCCGGGAGACCTGTTTCAGGATGACGACGTGGTCGCCTTCAGGCGTGGAGAGGTCCTCCTCCGTCCCGTCCTCCAGCACCCGCTTCCCGATGCCCGACGCGCAGCGGGTGGTGAAGACGACGCGGTCCCCCTCGTAGCAGGTCACCGTCTGTTTGGAAAGGTCAATCTCTATCCGCTTGGCCCCCACAAAGGGACGGATCGGAGCCAGTTCCCGCCGGGAGAGACGCCGGATGTCCGTCGCCAGCACCCACTGGTAGCCCGTGGGCGGGAGTTCGTCGTAGATTTTGTACCATGCATTCCTCCCGTCGTCAAACGCGACCCCGACGACGTGATAGGTGGTCCGGTTGTAGAAGCGGTAGACGACCTTCGCCTCCGGATGGGGCTCCTCGCGGGCGTCGGTGTAGGGGACGCAGACCTCGCCCCAGAAGCCCCAGTCGCCGATGTTCGTCTCGGGCACCTGGGGCGGCCAGACCCACATGGGCTGGACCCAGGCGGAGAAGACGTATCCGTCGGGGGTCTCGTACCAGAGGTCGTTGTAGGCGTTCAGGCCGGGGGCCCGCACCTCCCGCACGATGGGGAAGACGTCGTCCCGTTTCCAGCCGCCGAGACGGTTGGCGTCCCGCCGGGGGGCATCGTAGAGGGTGACGGGGTGGATGGCCCGGCCCATGCGCACGGGCCCGCCGGACTGGGGCCGCCAGAGCCACCTCTGGCCCGGCCAGGGGGCCAGCGCGGCCAGCGCGGTGAGGGAGAGTCGGAGAAATTCGCGGCGGGTGTACCTCACCCCTCCCCCGCCGCCTGCGGCGGCACCCCCTCCCCTCTCCTGGCCTGCGGCCAGGAGAGGGGAGGGGGTAGCGGCGAAGCCGCTGGGGGTGGGGTGAGGAAATACCCTCCTACTCATACACCTTCTCCTCCGCCTGCTCCGCCTCCGGCGCGTCGGCCTCCACGTCCCGCACGTCGGGGCGGGGGGCCAGGACCTCCCGGTAGTACTCGTGCTGGATGATGAGGTCCATAATTTCGTTGGTGCCTGTCCAGATCATAATGAGCCGGGCGTCCCGCAGCAGGCGCTCAATGGGGTAGACGCTGGTATAGCCGATGCCGCCGACGACCTGCATGGCGTGGTTGATGACCTGCCAGGCGGCCTCGGTGGCGAACTTCTTGGCCTCGGAGACCAGGCGGCGGGTGCGGTTGGGGTCGTCGCCGGCGTCTATGCAGCGGGCGGCGCTGTAGACCAGGCCCCGCGCGGCGTCCAGCAGGGTGATGGAGTCGGCGATTTTGAAACTGACGGCCTCAAAGCGGCGGATTTTCTCGCCGAAGGCCTTGCGGCGGTCGGAGTAGCGGGCGGCGACCTCCAGCGCGGCCCGGCCCATACCGATGGCCCCCGCCGCGCTGGTCATCCGCTCCGGGATCATCATCCGGTAGAAGATGTCCGCCGCGCCGTTCTCCGGGCCGATGAGGTTCTCCGCCGGGACGCGCGCGTCCCGGAAGACCACCCGTCCGGTGCCGCCGCCGCGGGTGCCCAGCAGGCCGTAGAGGTAGGCCACGTCCACCCCCGGCCCCCGCTCCACGATGAACGCGCTGATGGACTTGTGGGGCGGCGCGCTGGGGTCGGTGCGCGCGTAGACCAGGAAGAAATCGGCCTCCGCCGCGCCGACGATAAAGCGCTTCTGGCCCCGAAGGACGTAGTGGTCCCCCTCCCGGCGGGCCTCGGTGGTGGTGCCGAAGAAGTCGGAGCCGCCGCGGGGTTCGGTGAGGGCCTCGGCGGCGATTTTCTCGCCGGTGATGAGGGGCCGCAGCCAGCGCTCCTTCTGCTCGGGGGTGCCGAAGACGTTCAGCGCCTCCCCCACGATGCTGGGCATCACGTAGGCGCAGGCCAGCGCGGTGCCCAGCACCCCCACTTCCTCAATGGCGATGATTTCATCCTCCCAGCCCAGGCCTCGTCCGCCGTACTCGGGCGGGAAGCGGAGGCCCAGGAGGCCCCGCCGTCCGGCCTCGCGGACGAACTCGCGCGGGTAGCGGACGCGGTCGGCGTCCATATCCAGGATCAGTTGCTTCGGCACGCGCCGGACGAACTCCCGCACCTCGTCCCGCAGCGCGCGCTGTTCGGGGGTCAGCATGGCGTCCTGCAAGGGTCACCTCCGGAGTGAAACGTGAAACGTGAAACGTGAAACGGGAAACGTGAAACGTGAAACGGGAAACGGGAAGGGTCAGTCTGGGCCCTGTTTCGGGTCGGGATGGCGGGGGCGGCCGTAGCGCCGGACCAGGGCCAGGGTCAGCGTGGCAAGACCCAGACCGATGCCGCCCCAGAGCCACCCGGAGACACCCCCCGTGACGGGCATCCGTTCCCCGGCCCCCCGGACCGGGCGCGGGGTGGGAGAAGGCGCGGATGTGGGCTGCGCCGGCGCCTGTTCCGGAGGCGGCGGGGGCGGTGGGGGCGGCGGGGGCTCCGTCGGCGGAGGCGGTGGGGGCTCCGTCGGCGGGGGTGGCGAAGTGGGCGTCGGCGGAACCGGCGTCGGCGAAGGCGGCACTGTGGGCGGGACCGGGGTGGGCGATGGAGGCTCCGTGGGGGTCGGAGGGCCGCCGGGGGTCGGCGTGTCCGTCGGTACAGGCGGCACAGGGGATTGCAGCGCAACCGTCGCCCGAACCGCAGGGGCCAGCAGGACGCTCAGGACCCACAGGCCCGTCAGCAAGACCAGCAATGGAAGGAATTGGGTGCGCATCGTTCTCTTCTCCGGGGCGTGGGGGGAACGTTTTACCGATTTTTCAGCACCAGCGGCAGGTAGACACGCCGCAGCGGGGAGACCACCAGCAGATCGCCGCTGTAGATGTTGTTGTCCTCGCGGGCCTCCCGGATCAGCCCGAACGGCTGCCCCCAGGGAGGGGAACCGGCCCACGAAACATCCACCTGGGCATGCGTCCGATAGGTGCCTGCTGGCAGGGTCACCGAGAAGGGTAACGTCCGCTCCTCGTTCACACCCAAACTCCGGGACCACTGGGTGTAGTCCCACCGCGCGCAGAAGGACCCGTCACTGGTACAGGACCCGCCGATGTGGTCAAAGACATCGGTGGGCGGTCCGGCCTGCGGGTCCTTCGCATACACCTCGGTTACGAAGAGCCAGGTGGGGGCATTGCCATTCCACTGCTGCGTCACAGCATCCACGCCCTGGTTCTTCACCGTCACGTAGAACGTCATCGGGTAACCTGCCGTCGGCTGCGCGGGCTGCCAGGTGATCCGGGTCACCACCAGGTCCGGGCCCCGGAGGATGTCCACATCCCGGCCCACGTTGTTCGCCAGGTTCTCCTCTATCACCTCCTCGCCCGTCTCATAGCCGAGGCCCACCGTCGCCGTCACGGTCCAGAACGTGTCGGGGATGCCGGAGGAGACCTGAACATCCAGATGGACGCTGCTGCTTCCGTTGGGCGACAGGGTGCCTACCGAAGCGGTGTACACGCCGCCCCCGATGCTGTTCCATCCCCCGCTGACGACCGTCAGATAGTCCGCCGGTTCCAGGGTCGCCGTCAGAACGATGTGCTCCAGCCAGACCGAGGAGGTGTTGGTCAGGCGGACGGTATAGTTGAGGGTATCTCCGGGGGATGCCGTGATCCGCCCGTCATCTATGGAGACCTGGGCGTCCACCCGGGGGATCTCCTGGATGGTCAGCGGGGCCGTCTCCACCGGCGGCAGGACGAAGGTGCCAGCCCGCGCGTCCAGCCGGTTGTAGAACGTCCCACTGCGGGCCAGCCGGTCCACCGCCGCCCGGAAGCGCAGGGTGACCGTCTGGTTGCCCTCTACGGAGATGGAGTCCCAGACGACGACCGGTGAGGTCATCACCGGCGCAGGCCCCTCCAGTAGGCCCGCCCAGGTGACGGAGACGGGGAGGGTGTCCGTCAGCCGGAGGGTCTGGGGGGAATCGCTCTCGTTGTAGAGGACGATGGTATAGGTGACCTCCCCGCCCGCCCGGACCTCATTGGGCTCCACCGTCTTGGTCCGCTGGACGGTGGGGATGCCCTGGACGTAGACCGGGGCGGTATATCCGGTGTCGGCGCTGACCGGTTCGTGGGGCGCGACGTTCTTTTCCGCAGAGAGGGAGACCCGGTTGGGATAGGAGCCGCTGGCCATCTGAGAGTCGGTCCGCGCCCGGAAGACCAGGGTCAGGCTGGACTGCCGGGCCAGCGGGCCCGATACCACCCAGACCGGTGGGCTGTTCTGGGTGGGTTGGGGCCCGGAAATCATCCCATCAAAGGAAAAGCCCACCGGCAGCGTTTCGGTGATGCGGATGTTCCGGATGGCCGTCTCCAGGCCGTTCTGCAGGGTGATGGTGTAAATGACCGGACTGCCCGCCGTTGTGGTGATGGGGTTCGCCGTCTTGGAGAGACGGATGCCCCAGATGATGGCCAGTTCGGCCTGGTCGGTATTGTTGGCCAGGTTCTCCTCTATGGTCTCTTCGGCCGTCTGGTAGTCAATCCGGGCCGTGGCGGTCATCGTCCAGACGCTTTCAGGGATGGCCGGGCTGATCTGGACTCCCAGGGGGGCACTGCCCGTCTCACCCGGGGGCAGGGTGCCGACCAGGTACGTGTACACACCCTCGGCAGAGGGATTCCAGTCCCCACTGATGACACTCCAGTACGCGGCGGGCTGGAGGGTCGCGGTGAGGACGGTGTTCTCCAGCGTGATGGGGGAGGAATTGGTGAAGAAGACGGTGTACTGGAAGGAATCGCCGGGAGAGGCGGCCTGGGGGCCGTCTATAGAGACCTGGGCGTCCACCCGGGGGATTTCCTGGACCGTCAGCGGGGCCGTCTCCACTGGCGGCAGGATGAAGGTGCCGGCCCGCGCGTCCAGCCGGTTGTAGAAGGTCCCGCTGCGGGCCAGCCGGTCCACCGCCGCCCGGAAGCGCAGGGTGACCGTCTGGTTGCCCTCTACGGAGATGGAGTCCCAGACGACGACCGGTGAGGTCATCACCGGCGCAGGCCCCTCCAGCAGGCCCGCCCAGGTGACGGAGACGGGGAGGGTGTCCGTCAGCCGGAGGGTCTGGGGGGAATCGCTCTCGTTGTAGAGGACGATGGTATAGGTGACCTCCCCGCCCGCCCGGACCTCATCGGGCTCCACCGTCTTGGTCCGCTGGACGGTGGGGATGCCCTGAACGTAGACCGGGGCGGTATCGCCGGTATCCGGCACCAGCACCGGGTCGTAGGGGGAGACGGCTTTCTCGGCGTAGCCGGAGACCCGGTTGAAATACCGCCCGCTGGCCAGGTCGTTTCCCACCCGGGCCCGGAAGGCCAGCACAATCCTATCCCCGTTGTTGACCGGCCCCGCAATCGCCCAGATCACCACCGGGCTGGTGAGAACGGGCGGTGTACCGGCGATCGTCGCCTGGTACGTGAAGCCAGCCGGCAGCGTATCGGTGATGCGGATGTTCCGGATTGGGGCCCCGGAGGCGTTGTAGAGGGTGATGGTGTAGACCACGGTCTGACCGGTCATCACCGTGGTCGGCTCGGCCACTTTGTAGAGACCGACGCCGGGGACCACCCGCACCTCCACATCCCGCATATAATTGGTCGTGCGGGTCACGTAGGTGGAGGGAGAGGCGCCGTCCACCATGTTGTACCAGGACCCCAGAAGGACGCCGGCGCGAGCCCGGAACTGGATGGTGGCCTTATCGGCCCCGCCGCTGCTGCCCTTCGGCCCCAGATAGGGAATCTCCCAGACCAGAGGGGAGGTGCTGATGGGCTGAGGGCCGCTGGTCGTTCCGACATACTGGAAACCGCCTTCCAGGGTGTCCGTGATGCGCAGATTGTAGACCGGCCCGCCCGTCAGGTTGGTGGCCTCTATGGTGTAGTCCACCAGCCCAAAGGGGCCGACGGACTGCGGGTTGGGCGTCTTCCTCAACTCCACGCCGTTGACGACCTGAATGCTCAGCGAATAATGGGGGATACAGAGGGCAGTGTTTTCCAGCGAAACGTAAGCATACTTGGAGTAGGTCCCGGTGGTGAACGGCGACTGGAGGCGCAGGGTCAGCCGCAGGGTGCCGGAGGCGGGCACGACCCGATTCCTCCAGACGCACGAAGAAGTGGTGCACTCGTCGGGAGGATTCTCTCCCTGCTGGGCCAGCACGGTGAAGCCCGGGGGCAACTCGTAGAACACCCCTGTCAACGTAACCGGAGCAGCAAATGAGCCCCGCAGGTTGTTGGTCAGGAGGAGCGTGACGGTTAACGGACTGCTCCGCCCCACCGGGTTGGGGTCGGCCACGGCGCTCAGGGAGACATGGGGCAGGACGCGGACGGTGGCGGCGCTTTCTGCGTTCAGCCACCACCCATCCGGAAGGATCGTGTGGACGCCAAACGTGTTCTTCTGCTGCGGGAAATCCTTGCCCGCTGGCCCCAGATCGTTGCACCACTGCGTTCCCGTGCCCTGGCCCACCACCGTCGCCGTGAAAATATGGGACCATGCGTTCCCGCGATTGCGCAGCAGCGTGACCGGAGGCGAAATGACGTACGTGTAGTTTGGGCCGTAGGCGCTCTGGAACCCCGAGGGGAGGGTATCCAAGAACCCGTCTATCTGATAATCCCGAACGGCCGAGATGTTCCGGACCGTGTAGGAATACTGAAGGGTTTCCCACTGGACGACCAGAGGGGGGTCGGCCGTTTTCTGGGACTTAATAGGAGAATCCACCTGGACGGAGGCAGTCTCCAGTCGGCAGATGGAGGTATCGGGGCTGAAGCCTTCCACTTTGTTTTTATAAGTCTGGAGAGGGTCCCCATCCACAATGGCCCGAAAGGAGAAGACGACCTTTGCACCCGGCTGAATGGTCGGGATGTCGTCCCACCAGATGACGTTGGGAGATGTTGGGTCAATTTTTGGGAGTCCCGGCGGCGGGGAGGAAACCATGCTGGAGAAACGGAAAGCCGGAGGGAGGGTGTCGGTGATGATAATGCTGCCGATGGGGGTATCCCCCACGTTCTCCAGGGTGATGGTATAGACCACCTCCGAGCCCGGAACCTGGGCGCCCGGGGCGACGGATTTGCTCACTCTCAGTTGAGGGACTACCGTCACCTTGCCGTGGGCCTTTGTAAAGTAGACCACGGGAAAGGCGGGAGCGGTCACGAAGACCTGGTTCTCGTACTCTTTGTTGTTACACCCTATTTCCAGCGGTGTATCGGGCCCGATCCAGGCGCGAAAGGTGAAACTGATCACCCCGTTGGCGGGCAGAGTCAGGTTCTCCCAGCGGACGACGTTGGAGAGGACAGACGCGGGGTTAGGCCCCCGAACCATGTACTGGTAGTAGAACGTGGACGGCATCACGTCGGTGACCACCACTCCGGTCACGACTTCCTGGAGGGGGTTATAGACGTAGATGGTGTAAGTAACGGGTCGGTTGGGATAACTGCGGTCGGCCTGGGAGGGAGGAGAAGTGGTCTCCACCGTCTTGTACTGGGGGGTCAGGACCCGGACGCTGAGGTCGGACGTACAGTTGACTGGCCTCACCATTTCGGCGGAGATGGCCCAGCATTTATCCCTCGGATTCTGGACGGAGTTCTGGTCGGTCGGCGCGGTCAGGGTGATGCGGGCCGTGAAGGTGACGTAGGTCGTCTCCCCCGGGTTGAGGACGAAATCGGCCGGGAAGGTCCAGGTGATGAGATGGCTTGTAGGGACAAACTCTAAGGAGACACCGGGAACCGAGGCCGTGGCGGTGATGAAGTCCAGATAATTGGGCAGGGTATCCCAAACCTTCAGCCCAGTCGCAGGCCATGAGTCTTTTCGCTCGGCAGTGGAGAGGTTATCTACCCGGATTGTGTATGTCAGAAGGCGGCCTACCCGCTCCTGTCCATCCAATCCCGTCTCGGTCTGGACCGATTTCTGCACCTTGAGCACTGGGCCGACTACCGCGGCAACCGTGTAGTCGTAGATGCTGCCGAAGCCGGGAACGGTGGCGGTCAGGGAGTTGCCCAGAAGGGAGGGACCCATCTCGGGGCCAGGAGTCTTGTACGTTGGCTGGAGGGTATAGGGAACACTCATTGTGAGGACAATGGTGCCTATGGTGCCCGGAGGGAGGTCCCCCAACCCCCAGTAGATTTCGCCCCGCTTGAGGTCCAGGCGCCGGGTGTGGGTGAACCAGTCCACCGAGACCCCAGAAGCGATGTAGTTGCCATTGTACTCCGCCAGGGCAAAGGGAGCAGAAGAGGGCTGAATGTTGCTGCTGTAGGTATCGGAGATGACGACGTTGCGCAGGGTCTGGCCAGAGGTGTTGGTGATCCGGATGGTGTAGGTGATGGTATCCAGAACGGTGACCCGGTCTGGTCCCTCTTTGTCTATCTGCAGGCCGGCAGATTGGAGATGGGAGACGGAAGAAGGGAGGAGGCGGGAAACCGGTCCGGGGGCCGCCGAGGTCTGGGGCTGCAGGACCAGGAGCAGGGCGGTCGTGGCCACCAGGGCCAGCAGCGCGCTGATCAGCCCACGCACAGGGATGTGTTCTCTGCTCATTGTGCCCTCCCTCCCAATGGACAGTGGCCGTTTCAGATAATTATACTCAAAATTCCAGAGTTGTCTAACAGGGGCAGCGGTTCATGAGTATCCCGGAATTCGGGGCCCAAAAGGCCAGATTGTACACAACAGGACACGGATTGGCACGGATAATACGGATTTTCGTAAATACCTACCCGGTTGGTTTGCAGACAACGTGGCGCAGGCTGTCAGCCTGCGCACAGGCCTGGCGGCCTGCGCTACCGGGGCATGCCTGCGCTGGCGTCTTTTATGGTGCTTGTCCAGGGGGCTCCTGGTAGGTAGTTATGGATTTTCACGGATTTTTTATCCCGGGCATTCGCTCCGGATGGTTCGTGATGATAGCATCCACTCCCCACTCCACCAGGCGGGCCATGACGGCGGGGTCGTCCACCGTCCAGGCAACGACGCGCCGGCCCCGGGCGTGGGCCCGCCGGACAACCGCCGGGGTGACCATGCCCCACCAGGGGTGGAGGGCCTGGGGCCGCAGGCGGACCAGCGCCGCCACCAGGCGCGCGGCGCGGGAAAGGGGCGCCGTCTCATAAAGAAAGCCCACGGGCACCTCCGGCATGGCCCGCCGGAACCGCCGCAGGGCGAAGGGGTTGAACGACGAGACCAGCACCTGGTCCGCCAGGCCGTGCCGCCGGATCAGCGCCGCCACCGCCTCCTCCAGCCCCGGGTAGTCGTTGCCAGGGATAGACTTCAGTTCCACGTTGAGGAGACGGCCCCCCACTTCGGCGAAGACCTCCTCCAGGGTGGGGATGCGCTCCCCGGCAAAGGCCGGGTCAAAGCGGGACCCCGCGTCCAGTTCCCGCAGCGCGGCCAGGGGCAGGTCCCGCACCCGGCCCGTGCCGTCGGTGGTCCCGTCCACCGTGAAGTCGTGGATGACCACCGGGATGCCGTCGGCGGAGAGGTGGACGTCCAGTTCCACGCCGTCGGCGCCCAGGTCGGCGGCGCGGCGGAAGGCCGCCAGGGTGTTGGGCGGCGCGACGGCGCTGGCCCCGCGGTGGGCAATGTTGAGGGTACGGTCGGATGTCAGCCAGAGGGAGGGCATAGGTCGGACTCTGGAGAGATCCACGAAGGACACGAAGGACACGAAAGACACGAAGAATTTTATAATATAAGGATTTGGTTTTTCGGCAGAAACATCCTCTGACTCCACTGCAAAAAGGGTTCTTTATCGCAGAGACCGCAGAGTACGCAGAGCAATATTAAGAAAATCTCTGCGCTCTCCGCGTTCTCTGCGATGAGTTTTTGCAGTGAACTCATCCTCTGGATTCGCCGCGAATTCCGTTTTCTCTCCATTTGTGGCAAAAATAGAAAACTTCGTGCTCTTCGTACCCTTCGTGGATTCCAAACAGGTTGCCCCTACAGCGGGATGTTGCCATGTTTCTTCGGCGGGTTGGCGTCCCGCTTGTTCCGCAGCATCTTCAGCGCCTCAATCAGGCGGGGGCGGGTCTCCTGGGGCTCTATCACGTCGTCAATGTAGCCGCGCGCGGCGGCGATGTAGGGGTTGGCGAACTGTTCCCGGTACTCCCGCACCAGCCGCTCCCGCTCCGCCTCCGGGTCCGCTGCCGCCGCAATCTCCTTGCGGAAGATGATGTTCACCGCCCCCTCCGGCCCCATGACCGCGATCTCCGCCGTCGGCCAGGCGTAGGAGATGTCGCCCCGGATGTGCTTGGAACTCATGACGTCGTAGGCACCGCCGTAGGCCTTGCGCAGGATAACCGTCACTTTGGGCACCGTCGCCTCGCAGTAGGCCCAGAGCAACTTGGAGCCGTGAATGATGATGCCGCCGTGCTCCTGGTTCACCCCGGGGAGGAAGCCCGGCACGTCCACAAAGGTGACGATGGGGATGTTGAAGCAGTCGCAGAACTGGACGAAGCGGGCCGCCTTGCGGGAGGCGTCTATATCCAGGACGCCCGCCAGGACCAGCGGCTGGTTGGCGACGATGCCGACGGAGAACCCGCCCAGTCGGGCGAAGCCCACCACGATGTTCTGCGCCCAGTGCTCGTGGACTTCCAGGAACTCCCCGTTGTCCACCACCCGCCGGATGACCTCCTTCACGTCGTAGGGACGGGTGGGGCTCTCGGGGATGATGGTCTTCAACTCCTCGTCCATGCGGTCCTCGGGGTCGGCGGTGGGGACAAAGGGCGGGTCCTCCATGTTGTTCTGGGGGATGTAGGAGAGGAGGCGGCGGATGAGGTCAAAGCAGTGCTCCTCGTTCTCGGCGGCGAAGTGGGCCACGCCGCTCTTGGTGGCGTGGGTCATCGCCCCGCCCAGTTCCTCAAAGGTCACCTCCTCCCGCGTCACCGCCTTGATGACATCCGGGCCGGTGATGAACATGTGGCTGGTGTCCTTGACCATGAGGATGAAGTCGGTCATCGCGGGGGAGTAGACGGCGCCGCCCGCGCAGGGGCCCATGATGGCGGAAATCTGGGGGATGACGCCGGAGGCCAGGACGTTGCGGAGGAAGATGTAGGCGTAGCCAGCCAGGGAGACGACGCCCTCCTGGATGCGCGCGCCGCCGGAGTCGTTAAGGCCGATGACGGGCGCGCCGTTCTTCATCGCCAGGTCCATAATCTTGCAGACCTTCTCGGCGTGGACCTCGGAGAGGGAGCCGCCGAAGACGGTGAAGTCCTGGGAGAAGACGTAGACCAGCCGCCCGTTGATCGTCCCCCAGCCGGTGACGACGGAATCGCCCAGGTACTTCTGCTTCTCCACGCCGAAGCCCACGGCGCGGTGGGTGACGAACATATCCAGTTCCCGGAAGGAGCCGGGGTCCAGGAGTTTCTCTATTCGCTCCCGGGCGGTCAGTTTCCCCCCGGCGTGCTGGCGGTCAATCCGCTCTGGTCCGCCCGCCAGCCGGGCCTGCTCTCGCATCTGACGGAGTTGGGCAATCAGGTCGTCTATGGTGGGCATGGGCACCTCGGTTTGGGATTGCTGATTGCTGATTGCTGATTCGGGATTCGTGATTGCTGATTCGTGATTCGTGATTGCTGATTCGTGATTGCTGATTGCTGATTCGTGATTCGGGATTGCTGAAGGGAGACGGCCTCGCCGGCCTCCGGGGTCAGGGGCTGGAGGAGGTTGATGCGGGTGCGGAGGAGGGCCTGCCAGCCCGCCCCTACGCCCAGGGCCAGCAGGTAGGGGTTCACCGACGGCGGGGCCAGGTAGCGCGCCAGGGCAAAGACGAGCAGGGCGAAGAGGACGTTGACGCCGATCAGCAGCGCGCTCCACCCGCTCCGCAGCGCCCGGCGGATGTCGCTCCGGAAGGTCTGGAGAATCTCGGTCAGGGCCCAGAGAAACGAAAGGGCCACCACCAGCAGGTACGGGCCCAGCGCGGCGGCTACCTCTCTCACGTTTCCCGCCTCACGTTTTACGTTTTACGTTTTACGCTTTACGTTTTACGCTTCACGTCTCGCGCTACCCGCCTCCCGACGCCCCCGGTCGGTGAGGGAGACCAGTTGCCACCCCCGCAGCGTCCGGATTTCCACCAGGCCCTCCCGCTCCATTGCCTGCAGGACCGGACGGATTTCGTCGGGGAGGGAGAGGGTGGCGGCAGCCAGTTCGGGGAAGAGGGCCGGCCCATCCCGGCGCAGGGTGTCCAGAATCTCCCGGCGCAGTTTCTCCTGCCCGGGCGTGCCGGAGGTCGTCCAGTCATCCAGTTGCCGGGAGATGCGGTCCAGGGCTTCCTGCGAGGAGGCCAGTGCCTCCGCCTCCGCCGGGTTTCCCTTCGCACAGGCGGCCAGCGCGCTGCTGAGGCGGCTCAGTTCCCGGGCAATATCGGCCAGGGCCCGGGCCGTATCGGCGATCTCTTGAGATTCTGCGGCCCTCATCACACCCATCATTGCCCTCCGGATTTGGACTCAGAAACCCCCATCGCCGTTTGTATTTTACAATACCCGAAAGCAAATGGCAACTTCTGGACGGGTGTGTACTGTTGGAGGACAACTGCTTGCAGTTGTCCTACAAAACAGGCAGCACCCGCTTCCCATCCAGCCACAGTTCCGCCTGGGGGACGACGAAGTCCTCGTGGAAGTCGGCCGCCACCCGGCCCCCCATATGGGCATTGTCGCCGACGGCGATATGGACGGTGCCGCGAATCTTCTCGGCCTCCAGGACGTTATCCGGCCGCCGGGCGTTGGGGTTGGTGCCCACGCCCAGTTCGGCCAGGTTGCGCCGAGCGGCGTAGAGGGGCCCGTCGTCGCCGGGGCGCAGGAACTGGCGGAGTTCCTCCCCCACGCGACCGCCCCCCAGGACCTCCACGACCTGCCCGGCACGGAACACCAACCGCATCTCCTCGGTCAGGCCGGGGTGCCAGCCGGCCTGGACGACCAGGACTCCCTCCGCCGTCCCCTCCACCGGGGCGATGTAGGCCTCCCCCGCCGGGAGGTTGCCCCACTCTCCCCGCTGCAGGTAGAGGCCGGTATCGGCCATTCCGGCGCGCCCGACCAGGGAGAAGCGGATGTCGGTGCCCGCTGGCGAACGGACCCACGCCTCGCGGGCATCGGTGAGTTGCCGGGCAATGGCCTCCGCCTCGGCCGCCACCTGGCGGTAGTCCACCGCCATCGGGCCGTCGGGGTAGAACATTTCGGCCAGGAAACTGGGCATGCTGGCCAGCCGCACCCCGGCATGCGTCGCCGCTTCTCGCGCGTCGGTGTGGGAGAGGGAGTAGGTCGTCAGGGCAATCACCACGTCGGCCTGTCGCAGGCGCGCGGCCAGGTCCGCCGGGGGCTCCGCCCCGTGCCCTTCCGTCGCCGGATAGACGACGAAGTCCACCGCCCCCTCGGGCCGCATCCGGCGCGCGACCTCCGCCACCTGCCGCGCCAGGACGGCCCGCTCCAGCATCTCCGTCAGCGCGGGGAGGGGCATACCGGCCCAGTCCTCGGGCCGGGGGACGTCGGTCACCACCAGCAACCGCTCGCTAGGTTGCCAGCCCATGTTGACTTCCAGCATCGTACGGACACCGGGGGTGATTTTCTCTTCATCAGCCCAGGTCATCGGTAGCCTCCTCGTATCAGTAGCCGGGCACGCCCATCTCCCGACAGAGTGCCACCAGGTCGGGGTGGACATATCGGCCCTCTTCTTCAATGGGCACTCCGTCCAGGTAGACGGTAGGGTTCAGCACGACCCCATCGGTGTGGGACGGCGCGCCCCAGTCGCTGGGGCCGATGCCGAACTGCATGCAGCCGAAGATGCGCTCGTCCTCCAGAATCCGCCCGCTGGGCCGGGTGACGCCAGGGTTGAAGCCGTAGCAGGCGTGGTCCATCTGGAACATTGCCGGATGCCCGAAGGACTCCAGCCACCGCCGGAAGACCTGCGCCTCGTGGCCGCCCTCTATCCGGACAATCCGCCCGCCCTCAATCGTCAGACGCACAGGATGACGCAGGACGCCCAGTTCGGCCGGGGGCCAGAGCGCGCCGTCAAAAACCAGGACGCCCTCAAAACTCTCCCGAACCGCCATAAAGCCCGACTGTCCCCCCAGCATCTGGGGATAGCCGCCGGTCTCGGGGGGCGGCTCCCAGAAAGGGTCCCCGGCCTTGTCCACCCGCATGGTCAGGTCCGTGCCGGAGGGGGCCGTCACCCGGATGACGTCCGCCGCCTGGGAGAGGCGGTAGAGGCGGTCCGCCATCTCCCGCAGGGGCCGGTAGGGGACCCGTCCAATCGTCCGGACCATCATATCGGCGTCCATGCCGGTCAGGCAGACATAGATGCATCCGGCGGCGACGGCGGCATGGTAGGCCGGACTGTAGAGGTGGTAGGCGACGGCGAAGTCAATCCAGATGTCGGAGCGGGGGAGTCCTGCGGCGACGGGGGCCGGGGGGTCCAGGCAGGGCTGGGGGTTCGCCGGGTAGCGGAACACCGAGGGGATGCCCCCGACGGCATAGACGGCCCGGGCCGTCGCCTCCACCGCGCGCAGGTCGGAGAGGGTGTCGGCGGTGATAGCGACCTGCTGGCCTGGCCGGACCGGGCGCATCTCGGTGACCAGTCTGTGGGCGGCGGCAGCCAGTTCAAAACTGTAGAATTCAGAGCGCGGTTCGGTGCCGTAGGACAGTTCCATGTCAGCCCACCAATCGCTCAACGGGGATATAGTCTATATCAAAGCCAAAGTAGCGCGGGCCGGCCGCCGCCAGGCCCCGCTCGCTACGGAAGGCCTCCAGTCCCTTCACCCCCACCACCGCCACCCGCATCCCGGCGTCCAGGTCGGTATTGGTGATGCCTTCGCCCGTCTCCCGGTCCACCACCACAATGAGGTCGGGACTGCAGACGAAGGGCATGCCGTCCAGCCAGGAGACATGGTTCTCGTTCTTGAACCAGATGTCCATCGTATGTCCGGCGTAGTCGCCGGTGCCGCGCAGGTGGGAGGTGCCGAACATGTAGCCCTCCCGGTCCTCCCAGTCCTTGCCGGTGACGACGCCCTCAAAGAGGAGCCAGCCCCTGGTGAACTGGATGGCCGCGCGGACGGGGTCCTCCCCGGCCTCCCGCGCCCGCCGGATGGCCCGCCCCAGTTCCAGGCAACGGGTCAGCGTCCCCGGGACGATGATTTCCTTCATCTCCCGACCGGTCAGCAGAGTGGCCGCGATGGTACAGGTGCCGAAGGCGGCGACCGCCAGCATCTTGCCGATGCGTTCCAGCATGTAGGGGTTGCAGGTCTCTTTGACGATGGCGATGTTCCCCCACTTATCCACGCTGGCGAAAGGCCAACTGTTCTTGCTGTAGAGGTAGGGCGTCCCCTGCATCTCCTCCGGGATGGCCCGCCCGGCGTAGTCCCCGTCCACCACCGGGATGCCCAGGCGGGCACCGGTGACCAGCGGGGCGGGAGTGTTCCCGGCCCCCAGTTCGGAAGGAACGATGGCCCCCATCTGGATTCCGGCATACGCCGCCAGTTCCCGCACTGCCATCTCCATCGCCTGGTCGCCGTAGCGGTCGGTCAGCCCCATGCGGCGGATGGCCGCCTTTGTCTCCTCGGAGACGGGGGCGATGGAGCCCATGCCGTAGGCGGTACAGGTCCAGGCATCGTCGGGGATTTCTGAGGGGTCCACCCATTCCAGCCTCAGCCCGTCCTGCAGGGCCCGTTCCAGCACCCGGCGGCCCCATTCGGGGCCGCCGCCCCCGCCGGTGCCCATCCACAGGCACCCGCGCAGGAAGTCATCGCAGTCCTGATGGGTATACAGGCCTCCTCGGGGCATGGTTGCCTCCTCAAAAATTTTTTTTGTTGCGGCGGCGAAGCCGCCGCAACAAAAAATATTTTCTTTTCGTGCCCTATTCGTGTATGGCCTCCGCCACCATCCGGGCAATCTGCTCGGGGTGCTCCGCCACGCGCACCCCGGCGGCCTCCAGCGCGGCGATTTTCTCCGCTGCCGTCCCGGTACCGCCCTCAATGATGGCCCCGGCATGCCCCATGCGCTTGCCCGGCGGCGCGGTCCGCCCGGCGATGAACGCCACCACCGGCTTGGTCATCCGTTCGGCGATGAAGCGGGCCGCCACCTCCTCGTCGTTGCCGCCGATTTCGCCGATGAGCACCACCGCCTTCGTCTCCGGGTCCGCCTCAAAAAGGGCCAGCACGTCCACGAAACGGGTGCCGATGATGGGGTCGCCGCCGATGCCCACGCACGTCGTCTGCCCGATGCCCAGCGCGGTCAGCGCGTAGACGACCTCGTAAGTGAGGGTGCCGGAGCGGGAGACGACGCCCACGGGGCCGGGCATCGCGATGTGGCCGGGCATGATGCCCACCTTCGCCTGTCCGGGGGTGAGCAGGCCGGGGCAGTTGGGGCCGATCAGCCGCACCCTCTTCATGTCCAGGTACGCCTTCACCCGGATCATCTCGTTGACCGGGATGCCCTCGGTGATGCAGACGACCAGGCCCAGCCCGGCGTCCGCCGCCTCTATGATGGCGTCCGGCGCGAAGGGGGCGGGGACGTAGATGACGGACGTGTTGGCGCCGGTGGCCTCCACCGCCTCCCGGACAGTGTCAAAGACGGGGACGCGGCCGTCGCAGGCGAACTGTCCCCCCTTACCGGGGGTGACGCCCGCCACGACCTGTGTACCGTACTCCAGGGTCTGTCGGGTGTGAAACTCACCCTCGCGCCCGGTCACGCCCTGCACGACCAGGCGGGTGTTTTTGTCTACCAGGATTGCCATGGTGCCTCCAGTGAATAGTGAAACGTGAAACGTGATATCAGGCGTTGCGGGCAACGGCAACAGCCTTCTGGGCCGCCTCCGCCAGGGTGGTGGCGGTGATGATGCGGTAGCCGGAACTCTCCAGAATCTGCCGCCCCTCCGCCTCGTTGGTCCCCACCAGCCGGGCCACGATGGGGAGGTTGGGCCGCACTTCGTCCAGGACCGAGATGATGCCCCGGGCCACCTCGTCGCAGCGGGTGATGCCGCCGAAGATGTTGAAGAGGACGGCCTTCACCCGGGGGTCGGCCAGGATCAGCCGCAGCGCCGTGGCCACCCGCTCGGCCCGGGCGCCCCCGCCGATGTCCAGGAAGTTGGCGGGCATCCCGCCGAAGTGCTGGATGATGTCCATCGTCGCCATGGCCAGACCGGCGCCGTTGACCATACAGCCGATGTCCCCGTCCAGTTGGACGAAGGAGAGGCCGGCCTCGCGCGCGGCCCGCTCCGAGGGGGTCTCCTCGTCTATGTCCCGCATCGCCGCCAGATCGGGGTGGCGGAAGAGGCCGTTGTCGTCCAGCACAATCTTGGCGTCCAGCGCCAGGAGTGTCCCCTCGGAGGTGATGACCAGCGGGTTAATCTCCGCCAGCGACGCGTCGCATTCCACGAAGGAGCGATACAGCCCCTGGGCGATGCGGCCGAAGTCCCGGTGGAGTGACGGGGGAAGACCAATGCCCTTCGCCAGCCAGAGGGTCTGATACGCCCGCAGGCCGACGAAGGGGTCAATGTGGACTTTTTTGATGGCCTCGGGGTGAGTGCGGGCGACCTCTTCTATCTCCACGCCGCCCTCGGAGGAAGCCATCATCACGGGGCGGGCCGCTGCCCGGTCCACCACGATGCCCAGGTAGATTTCCTGTTGGATGTCGGCCGCCCGGGCCACCAGCACTTTGCGGACCGGCAGGCCCTTAATCTGCATGGAGAGGATGCGGGTTGCAATCTCTTCGGCCTGCTGTGGGGTCTGGGCCAGTTTGATGCCCCCGGCCTTGCCCCGCCCGCCCACCAGCACCTGGGCCTTGACGACGACGGGGCCGCCTATCTGTTCTGCGATGGTACGCACTTCCTGAGGAGTGGCCGCGACCTCGCCCTCCTGGACAGGAATGCCGTACTGGGCGAAGATACGCTTGGATTGGTACTCGTGGAGTTTCACGGTTGGACCTCCGGATCAAAATCGGGATTTGCCAAAAGGAAAGACGGAGTCATTATACCATAATCAGTGAGCATGCCAACTTCACAACTCGTTTGACTCTTTGCGCGCAATTACCTACGTGCCGACTAAGGTCGCCCGCCATAGGCCTTTGGCCTGCGGTCGGCGCTCGCCGACCAGGGTTGTCGGCGCAGGCCGATGCCCGGCACAGCGTGCCCAGGAAGGCTGATTTCCAATCAGCACACTGCCCCAGTGTAAGCGATTCCGATAGGTGACAAAGTGATGTATAATGGCTACGAAACCTGAAAACTGGATACGAAGCGAGGAATGACTCCACTGCAAAAAGGGTTCTTTATCGCAGAGACCGCAGAGTACGCAGAGCAATATTAAAGAAAATCTCTGCGCTCTCCGCGTTCTCTGCGATGAATTTTTGCAGTGAACTCAGGAATCATTTTGTCCGAAATCCGGATGGAATATGGAGAGAAAGTATGAAAAGGTGGCCCCGATTGGTTTCAGTCCTGGTGAGTCTGGCGCTGCCGGTGGTGATTCTGGCGGTGGCGCTGCGCGTCGTGACGGCCCCGTGGCTGGTGCGGTGGGAGTACGGGAAGCCGGATTTTCCCCCGGACCCCTACGGGCTCAGCACGGAGGAGCGCATCCGGCTGGCGGAGGTCTGCGTGCGGTACCTGGCGACGAACGCCGGGATAGAGTTGCTGGCGGACCTGGAACTGGAGGGGCGTCCGGCCTTCAACGAGCGGGAACTGGCCCACATGGTGGACGTCCAGCGGGTGTTCTGGGCCATTCTGCGGGCCGGAATGGCGGCGGGGGTGGTGGTGCTGGGGGGAGTGGCGGCGTTGCTGGCCCGTCCCCGGACGCGCCCGCAGGCGGCGGGGGCGCTGAAGAGTGGGGCGCTCCTGACGCTGGCGCTTCTGGCCGCCGTCGCCGCCCTAATGCTGACCTCGTGGGAGGTCTTCTTCACCGGCTTCCACGAACTGCTCTTCCCGCCGGACACCTGGACCTTCCCCACGTCCGACACCCTCATCCGCCTCTACCCGGAGCGGTTCTGGATGGACGTGGGGATGACGATTGTGGGGGCAGTGCTGGCGCAGGCCGTGCTGGTGGGTGGGCTGGCATTTGGGCTGAGGTTCAAACCACCAGCGTCTCGTACAGCCGCTCCAGGCTGAGGTCGGGGCAGACGGTGTGGCGGCACTGGAGGGTGAGGGCAGCGGCGGAGAGGCCCAGACGGACCGCCTCGGTGGGCGGGAGTCCCTCTAAGAGGCCGAAGATGACGGCAGCGGTCAGCGCGTCGCCCACGCCCGTGCGGTCCACGATGGGGACGGCGATGGCGGGCAGGTTGCCGCTCTCCTGCATCGTGGCGTAGCAGAGCCCCTTCTCCGCCAGCGTGATGACGGCCAGTTTGACCCCCTTTGCCACCAGCCGTCGGGCGATGCGGATGGGGCGGCTGGTGCTTCCCCCCACCTCGCCCAGCAGGGCATACGCTTCCTGCAGGTTGGGCGTCACCAGATGGAGTTGGCCCAGAAACGGTTGCAGGCGGACGGCCAGCGGCGCAGAGGTCGGGTCGGCGCAGACGGGGCGATTGTATTGGGCTGCCAGGCGAAAAACCATCTCCAGCGCGTCCGGGGAGAGATTCGCGTCTATGGCGATCATCTCGGCTTCCTGGAACAGCCGCCGCCGGTCATGGAGATAGCGCGGGGTGATGGCCTGGATGGCCCCCATGTCGTCCAGCCCGACGATGAGTTGTTTCTCCTGGTCCTGCAGAGCCAGGTAGATGCCAGTGCGGAAGTCGGGCCGGACCAGGATGTGGTCGGTGTTGATGCCGACCTGACGGGCGTTTTCCAGGATGTACCGCCCGGGCCAGTCGTCCCCCAGGGCGGTGATCAGCGTCACTTCCACCCCCAGACGGGCCAGATTCTCGGCGATGTTGCGCGCCACCCCGCCGGGGCTCTGGCGGATGGCCCCCGGGTTGGAGGTCCCCATCTGCAGAGGCCCCCCTACCTGCCCCTTCACATCCAGCCCCGCCGCGCCGATGACCAGAACGTCCATCTGTTGTGCTCCTCGGTTGGGTGTAAGGGAGGGGGTTGCGACGGCCATAGGATGCCGCCGCCCCCGTTCCCTTTCCCCCTCTCAAGCAGGGGACATCACCCCTCGTCCTCCGGCTCTTCTATGCCCGCCTGGAGCCGTTCCGCCTGCGCCTGGGTGATCAACTCGTCAATGAACGGGTCCAGGTCCCCGTCCAGCACGTCGGGGAGCCGGTAGAGGGTCAGGCCGATGCGGTGGTCGGTGACCCGGTTCTGGGGGAAGTTGTAGGTGCGGATTTTCTCGCTCCGTTCCCCGGTGCCGACCTGGGCCCGGCGGGCCTCGGCGATTTCCGTCTCCTGCTTCTGGCGTTCCATCTCGTAGAGACGGGCGCGCAGGACGGCCAGCGCCCGGGCCCGGTTCTGGGTCTGTGAACGCTCCGACTCACAGGTGACCACCATTCCGGTCGGCTTGTGGATGAGGCGGACGGCGGTGGCGTTCTTCTGCATGTGCTGACCGCCCGGGCCGGAGGAGCGGTACACCTCCATCTCTATGTCGTTCGGGTCAATGTACACCTCCACCTCGTCCGCCTCCGGGAGGACGGCGACGGTGGCAGTGGAGGTGTGGATGCGTCCGGAGGATTCGGTGATGGGCACGCGCTGGACGCGGTGGACGCCGCTCTCAAACTTGAGACGGGAGAAGGCACCCCGTCCCCGGACTTCAAAGATGACCTCTTTGAAGCCACCCAGGTCGGTGGGATGGGCGCTGAGCAACTCCGTCTGCCAGCCCCGCCGTTCGGCGTACCGGGTGTACATCCGGTAGAGGTCGGCGGCGAAAAGCCCCGCCTCCTCCCCGCCCGTCCCGGCGCGGATTTCCACAATCACGTCCCGCTGGTCGCGGGGGTCCCGGGGGAGGAGCAACTGTCGCAGTTGTGCCTCCAGGTCGTCCAGATGCTCCCGCAATCGGGCGACCTCCGCCTCCGCCAGTTCCCGCAGTTCGGGGTCGCTATCGTCCAGCAGGGATTCCGCCTGCTCCAACTCCGTCCGGGCCTGCCGGTACTGGCGGTACAGGGTGACCAGTTCTTCCAGTTCGGCATGTTCACGCGCGAGTTCAGCCAACCGGTCGGGGTCGCTGACCACCTCCGGGTCGGCCATCCGCTGAGCAATCTCTTCGTATCGGTTCTCAATCCCTTCTAATTTTTCCCACACTAGCCACCTGACACTTTCAGCCAAATGAGGGTATGAATTTGGTGGAGATGGGCCAGGCATTGGTTAAGCATCGCTCCACCCATCGTAGCCCGATCTGGAAGATGCTCAAATCCCGCCGATCAGCC